>Ga0209211_10007855_pt1 | contig 14828 bp, 12 predicted proteins | sample RifGroA2_FD_183992 | JGI IMG/M metagenome (GOLD analysis project Ga0209211, IMG submission 183992) | Groundwater microbial communities from Rifle, Colorado, USA - Groundwater A2 (SPAdes) (version 2) | ecosystem: Environmental > Aquatic > Deep subsurface > Groundwater | place: Rifle, Colorado... | reverse complement strand
ACGTGCGCGATATCGTGGGCGAATTGACGCCGCGCGAGCAAAAGATATTGGAGATGAGGTTTGGCTTACAAGACGGCATCTCGCACACCTTGGAAGAAGTCGGACAGGAGTTCGGCGTTACTCGCGAGCGCATTCGGCAAATTGAGGCTAAGGCGCTGGAAAAGATCCAAACGCACCTAAATATGAGAAAACTCAAGGATTACTAAGGCTTGATTTTAACGCTGTTTTTGTTTAGCATGTGAGAGCGGTACATCGGCCGCTCTTGTTCATTAACATTCCGGAACATTCCGGGGTAGCTCAGCGGTAGAGCGACTGCCTGTTAAGCAGTGGGTCGTGGGTTCGATCCCCACCCCCGGAGCCAAAGATAAAACCGTGAGCCTTGTGTTCATGGTTTTATCTTTTTGGTTTAGTAGTGTGGGGATCGAAGGGTAGTTCAAAAACGTAAACTGCTTTACGTTTTTAAACACCCGGGCTCTGGAGGAGAACCGAGCGTTGCGCCTTTAAGGCGCCGTGAGGTTCGGGGGAAGAGGATCCCCACCCCCGGAGCCAAGACAATTTTACCCCGCACCGTGCTTGACTCTAGTGCGGGGCCGTTCTACGCGACCGGAACACGGTAACAAGAAACCCATTGTTTATTGGGTCGCTACAAAGCACGAGGTTTTACGCCTCGTGCTTTGTTTTTCTTGGATAGTATATTTTAGCAAAAACCTTAGCAAATTTCGATTAGATTTTAAGTCACTTCTTTTTAAAATATATAGATCATATAACCTGTGTATTATTATATTTGACAAATAAGCGCATTGAGCCAATGATAAATAGTAATGGCTATTAATAGCTAGTTTTTCTCGGTATTTAAGGTAAGTAGTACAATTATATTATGACGGAGCTACCGCCCGAAATTAGGAATCGCCTAGAAAAACCAATCTCATTATCTGGTTGGTTTTTTAATGTCCTTAAGTATCTGTTCGGCACTACCAAGACCATTTTGGCTGTAGCTATATTAATTTATTTTGTGGCGGGCGGTTATATAATGTTTGATTATATAAAAACCCAATATGGCAGTTGGGACAGGTTTATGTGTTCTATAAAATCACAAAGCCAAGTACAGGACAAGGTTGTCCGTGTAGTTGGGGGTTTTTCAGAGGGTTCAGGTTTTTTTATAGCGGACAATCAGATATTAACTAATTTTCATGTTATTGCAGGTGAGCCAAGCCCTAAAATTATTTTCCCGAATGGAGATTTTATTACTCCAATAAATATATTAGGTAACGAAAATGCTGATCTAGCGGTGCTATACACTGAAAGCAAGCATCCTAATTTAGTTCTGCCCCTGTCAGATAGTTTCTGGATTATCAATGAAGAACCTGTGATTGCTCTAGGATATCCACTAGGTACTGACTTAGCAGGTAAAGCCACTTCCCTCAAAGGAAACTTTGTGGAGCTTAGGTCAAGCAAATATGAACGAACTACTCATTTACAAACTACCATCAGTCTAGTAGAAGGAATGAGTGGCGGCCCGCTTGTTAATCAGTGTGGCGAGGTTTTGGGGATAAGTAGGATTGGCTTAGCTGGTCTATCATTATTCATCCATGCCCCTGATGCTAAAGCACTTGTGCCAAGTTTTACAGATGAGGGGATAGAGAAGATTCAAGTGGATCCATCCAAATCTCCTGAAGATGCAGTAAGGGCCTTTTATACTTACTTAAAAGCTCGCCGAATGAAAGATGGGTACGATTTACTCAGCAAGGAATATTTAAATAATACAAATTTTGAAGAATGGACAAACAGGTTCAAAGATATATTGGATGTACAAGTTATAAAGACGGAGAAGTATCAGAATTCTACAGACAGAGCTTTTGTAAAGTTTATGACCAAGAATTGGGTAAATAATGAGGTGGAAATGCATGTGTATGAAGGAGTCTGGCGAACTATCAAAGAAGATGGGGTATATAAAATGCTCCGCAGCGACATTGCGGAAGTCGAGCCAGATAATATCAATTGGTTTTATGAGTAAGAAGAAATCTAGAGTACAATAACTTTATGCCCCACCAAGACAGTCCGCATGTTTGTTCAAAATGTGGCTTTGGTTATTGTCATGTTTGTGAACTATGGTGCCCTAAATGTGGAAATAAAAGTGTCGATCTTAATCAACAGAAGCGCCATGAAATGTCTCCCAAGCATCAATCAAGGCAATGTACTTGTTTCATTAAACCAAACTCTGGAATTAGTTGATTTTTTAAGCATATAATTTTTATGGGGCGAGCATATAAAAATTTTTGGAGTCTAAATACTGACGAAGCGGTTGCTGTTGGCATACTAAGAGACGGGACACCTAGGAATATTGAAGTGTTGATGCCGCTGAATGCCCAAATGAAAGGCATCGATTTAGTGCTCATAAATATTAAGAGTAAAAAAGTCGTCACACTGCAGGTAAAGGGTAGTCGAGCATTTGAACCCAGGAAAAGTGAAGTAAAGCGATTTGGGCCTGGTACTACCGGTTTTTTCTTTCCAAAAAAAGAAACGATTATCAATGCCACAGCAGACTATTTTGTTTTCCTAATATACGTAATTGAAGAAGTCAAAAAGATTGGTAGAAGAATTATTGAACCTCATTTAATTGTCATTCCAACATTGGAGTTGAAGAAACTAACATTAAAGTATAAAATATTACGTAAAAATAGTTACTGTTATTATATTTGGATTAACCCCAAAAAGAAGGAGGCTTTTGATTTTGCTAATAAAAAATATTATTTGACTAAGTATTTAGACAAAAAAGGAATATCTATAATAAAATTTAAGTAAGTAATCGAATAATCATATGGAATGGAACTTCAAAAACAAGAAAATAAGGCCGGGGTTTATAGCCGGGGTTCTGTTTCTGTTTTTGGTTATATTCACCACAGGAGCTGTAGGCTATGGAACTTACTACGTATATAACGACTTTATGAGCGAAGAGGAAGAGTCTGATGTTTCAGCCAGTGAGCCGGTGTGTAATGTGGTTGGTCTGACACTTCAGGGTATTTTAGATACATATGTGCCGGCAGGAGGCAGTGAGGAGACAGGTAACATTGTTGGTTCTGAAGATCTAACTTTCCAAATAGAAGAGGCGGCTAATAGTTCAACCATCAAAGCCGTACTAGTTGATATTGATTCAATAGGTGGTTATGCGGTGGCGGCGGATGAGGTTGCCCAGGCCCTTAAAACCCTTACCAAACCAAGTGTGGCAGTTATTAGGGGTTTCGGTGACTCGGCAGCTTATTGGGTAGCTACCGGAGCTGATGTTATATTTGCCCATCCATTATCCGACGTTGGTTCAATCGGCGTTACCCAGTCATATTTGGAAAATGTTGGCTTTAACACTAAAGAGGGCTACACTTATCAGCAATTAAGTCTGGGTAAATATAAGGATTTAGGTGACCCTAATAAACCCTTAACTGCAGAAGAAAAGCAAATTGTAATGCGTCAACTGGAGCAAAACTACGATTATTTTATTCAGACAGTTGCTACTAATCGTAATATTCCAGTGGAGGAGGTTAGAAAGTTAGCTACTGGTGAAAGCTGGTCTGGCACTGAAGCGCTGGAACTTAAATTAATAGATAAGCTTGGTGGCATGCCCGAAGCCATGATTTGGCTGGAAGAGAAAATAGGCGCCAAGCCGGAAATTTGCTGGTAAAAATAGTAATTTTAAGTTGCATTGTCATATTCGTTTCTTTGTATTTAAAAAAGAACACTAAGCCTGAATAATGTCAGTTATCGATCCAAATAACGTAGAGGTACTCCGTGAGAAAGGGCATGTGTTTTTTAACCTTGGTAAATATCGGGAGGCAATTAAAGCATTTAACCGAGTACTAAAAATTGAACCCCAAGACATATATTCACTTCACTATATAGGGACTGCCCTAGATGAACTTGGCGAACATGAGCAAGCAATTAAATTTTATGATCATGTACTAAAAATAGATTTTAAAGACGTAGATGCTCTTCACAACAAGGGGGCTTCCTTTGCTAATCTTGGGAAATACCAAGAAGCCATTAAATTATTTGATCAAGTACTAGAAATCGATCCCGCACATGTAAAAGCACTTTTTAATAAAGGGGTTACCTTTGCTAATCTTGGTAAATATCTGGAAGCAATTGAATTCTATGATGAGGTATTAAAAATTGATACTGAATATTTGGAAGCATTAAACAACAAGGTGGATATTTTAGATAAGATTAGTAAAAATGAAAAGGCACTGGATAGTGAAACTAATATGGACACTCCATCTTTATTAGTAGAATTAGAAAATGATCCGATATTAAAAAAACTAGACCTAAATTCTGAAAAAAAAGTGGCGCTAAAGACTATACTAGCTAATAGAAACACTCTTGTCACCGCCCGAGCCGGTTCTGGTAAAACATTTTTACTTTTGACTTTAATACGTATACTTATTAACCATTCTAATATAAATAAGGATCAAATCCTGTTACTTTCATTCGCAAAAAAGATTGCCGAAAATAATAAGGACGATCTATGTAATGTTTTTAGCATTGAGGATTTTAATGGCGCTTTAACTATTCATAGTTTGGCACATAAAATTGTCGCCATAGATGATCCTGAAATTAGAAACAAACTGATTGAAGATCAAGGAAATGATACTAGGCTTGTAGAACTTATTGAAGCTATTGTTAAAAAAGAAGAAAATAAAACTTTATTGGGAGGCTTAAAGTTTAAACTTAAATATTGGTGGTATTTAAAGGAACTTGAAAAAGAAGCGCCTTTAAATAACGAATACACCACTTTATTGGGTGAAGATGTTAAGTCCGAGGGTGAAAAAATCATAGCAGATTTTTTATTTGAGAACGGCGTTGAATACCACTACGAAAAAAGTTATAAGTTAGAACAGGGTACTTATAAGCCTGACTTTACTTTAATGGATACTGCAACCCCGATAATTATTGAATTTTGGGGATTAAGAAATGAGGAATACCTTAGGCAAGCTGAACATAAAAGAGCGTTGTATAGAAGATGTGGCTTAAAATTAATAGAAATAACACCCAATAATATTTTTGGTGACACAACACGAGAAAAACAAAATAATTTAGCTATTTATTTAGAAAAAAATTTTAGGGACGTAATAACTATTAACCCATTGTCCGAAGAAGAAAAAGCGACAAAAGTTTTTACTAAGCGCTTCAATAAAATCATCGTGAATATCTTAAGGTTCATAAAGTACGCACGAGTTCAACGTAAAACACCGGAGGATATTACTTTTTTTCTGAATGAGCCTGATTTTACTAGATCAATGTCTAATAAAGATATATTTTTTAGTGAGTTATCTAATCATATTTATAATAAATACGTTGATCACCTTGTAGATAATGATTTGTTTGATTTTTCTCAATTGCTGGAACGTGCAACTAAAATTATTGATGATTCTGATGCTCATTGTTCATTAAATCTCCGCGTTGATGAAAATACCCGAGTTTGGTTAGATGACATAAAGTGGCTTCTTGTAGATGAATTTCAAGACATGTCTCCAATATTGCATCTTTTTATTTCAAAGCTTCAGGAGAAAAATAAGGATTTAAGCTTAGTTTGTGTTGGTGACGATTGGCAGGCAATATATGGATTTGTGGGTAATGACACAAAATATATGTCTGAATTTGAAAGTCTTCTATCTGGCACGGGTAGTGCATGTTTACCAACTAATAGGAGAAGCGCTCAAGCGATTGTTGATGTTGGAAATAACTTAATGAATGGGTATGGTGAAAAAGCTATAACAAATAAGCCTGGTGGAGGTGTATTTAAGATCACTCTTCTTGAGGTACCGAATGGACCTGATAGATTTCAAGAAATATCTAATAACTATATTATTTCTGCACGCGGAATCATCGATAAAAACCCAAATAAGACCATCGCAGTTTTAAGAAGAAATAATAAGTTTTTTAATCTCTCGAAAATTGAATTTGAAAAGAAGATCAAGGATGGTTATGAGAGAAGAAAAATTTACGTATCTACAATCCATTCATTTAAGGGTAATGAAGCGGATATTGTAATTATAATGGGGGTGACCAAATGGAACCATCCTTTTTTGCATCCCGAGCGAACCCTAATGAAAATTTTAGGATTGAATGATGATAAAATTCAACTTGAGGAAAGAAGATTATTCTATGTCGCTATAACTAGGGCTAGGGAGAGTGTCTATTTTATTACTGAGACTAACAATGAAAGCATTTTTATTACGGATATTGAGTGGGAATAAACTATTAAACATAGGTTGATTCTTAGTATAGGTATCGTCCAACCCAACTGCGTTCACCCTCTATCACTCCCCAGTAGTCAGTGTTGACCGCCTGTTGCCCATAAAGTGATAAAAGGTGACTTAAACTGATAACAGCTGATAACAACTGATAATCTGTTTCTCGGCTACACTTAGCAATTTATCCCGTATTTATTGGTGTTTACGATTTTGACTAATTATGGTTCGATCCCCGCCCCCGGAGCCATAGACTTTTTATCGAGTGACCAATGGGCATAGGGCAATTGTGCGACCTTGGTAGGTTCGAGTCCCAGGATTAAAAACTTTAGTTCTAAACCTAGGTCCCTCAAATCAAAGGCCGCTCAATTAGAGCGGTTTTTGGTATACTAATATTATATGCCCATAATTAAGTTTGATTTGCATTTTCATTCTCTACATTCGGACGGAAAATTGGCTGTCCCAGAACTTGCCGCCATTATTAAGGAGAAAAAATTAGCCTATTGCGCTTTAGCTGACCATAATACCGTGGATGGTATTCGCGAGCTAATGAAATATTTTGCTGGCACTGAAACCAGAGTGATTCCAGCCACTGAACTTACGGCAAAGTATAAAGATAATGAGGTGCATATCTTAGCTTATGACTTCGATATTAGTGTGGCGACAGAAATATTAACTGAACGTAATGAAATTGTTAGTCGTAAAAAAGTAGAGGAAATGGAAGCATCGCTTAATCTGTGCCAAAAAGAAGGGCTGTTGGTGGCTGATAATTTAGCGTCGTCTGAAAAGCAACCTGTAAGCTTCACAGTTGCGCTTGATATTTGTGCTAATAGTTCCAATCAAGATTTTTTTATTAAAAAACACGGCAGGAGTTTTATGCCTGAAGATGTTTATTACGAATATCAGGCACCTGGTAAACCATGTGCAGTAGAAAGAAGTGGAGTAACTGTTGAATGGCTGGTGAATAAATTTAAGGGTGTAGCTCAGGATCTAATTATTGCGCACCCATTTGTGTCAGTAAGTGTGGTAACTAAGCCGCTCAATGAAACGGAGATTGATAATCTGCTCAAAATTGGGTTAACTGGTATTGAAGTTTATCATGACGCGACTTCAAAAGAACAAATAGACTTACTTAAAAAGATGGTTAATAAACAGCGGCTTCACTATACCGGTGGGTCTGATTTTCATGGTAAAGAAAAGAATACTCCTATTGGTCAATATAACCCCCAAGACGTCATTCCTGGATTTCATCTCTCTAACTACAAATCTACATAATAAAAATGTCAAATGATTTACTAATTAAAAGAGTCACAAAAATAATTAAGGCAAATTTTAAAAGATTTAAGCACATTCAATCAGCTTATATCTATGGAAGCGTACTAACGACCAGTTTTCACAATATTATAAATTAACAGAAATTAAACCAACAGTTAAATGGTTGTCATAAACGGCAACCATTTTTTATATGCCGAAACACCTAGCTAAAAACACGACCGTAAGGCCGTGGAGTTTTATAGTAGTGTACTCAGGGCTTGACACGGTAATTGAGTTAAGCTAATGTGTTTATACATTAAAAACCCCTAAAATCTTAGACTGGGAATAGTAAATAAGGCTTAAGTTAGCCCTAGAGAGGGGAGGATGGTGGAAACTCCCTCTAACTGCTTTATTGAATGGACCCGCGAGATGCGAGCCGAAACTGCCTAAATGATGGGCAATGTAGTACTCGCCGGTAGCCTTCCGTAATCACAAGGTTAGAGCGTGTTGCCGACCAGGTAAAGCGCTTAAAAGTGGTCTGATGTTATATCAGACAACAAGGGTGGTACCGCGAAGGTCGCTGTAGATTATTTGACCTCCGTCCTTTGAAAAGCACAGCTTAGGCTGTGCTTGCTGAGGGATGGGGGTTTTTGATAGTTCATTAACAATCAGAAAATAAATAAATAAAAACAAAAAAGGAGTTAAGTCATGAAAAAACATATTATTCTCACTGTATGTTATGGAAACATGTTTCGTTCCCCCATAGCAGCATTTTCTATGAACCGTGCGTTAGCCGATTCAGGATTAAGTGAGGTAATCGGGGTCATCTCACGAGGTATTCAGGGTTTAGGTGATTCGAAACCGCCTAAGGGTAAAAATCTAAGGGACTACCAAGACGAATGGAAAAAGGCACAACCAGGACTCGCCGATTGTGGCATAAATATTGATAGTCATATCTCGACCGTGGCGACTGAAGACATTCTAGCTGAGTCCAGCCTCATATTGGCTATGGAATGGGGTGTCCTATATCATAGGCAAAATAGCCTAGTTAAACTTTTCCCTGATTATGGCTGGAAGATGAGGCTCTTCAGTGAACTTAACGGTAGATGCGATGATATTGAAGATACATTTAATCAAGATGTTTTGACATATCAGCGTATAACTCAGATCATTGATACCACCGCGAGGCGTGGTATTGGTTATATTAAACAGTGGATAGCAAATCTAGAAAAATAAAAATAGGAGAAATAAATGAAACTTTACATAGGTAAGGAAGAATTCCTTAAGCGCGTAAACGTGCGCGATGGTAAATTACAGGTTGATGGATTGGTTCGTAAGGACATTAATTTAGATCAAATCCTCTATCCTTTAAGGCCACTAGCACCTTTACCTGATAATAATTCAGTTGCTGATAAAATATGGGAAATACTGAATCACCAGTCAATCCGTAAGGGTAATACAACTAATTTGAGTGATAAGAAAGTTGACGAATGGCGCAACAAAATAGCACAGTTTGTAACCAAGGACCAGCCCATTAAATTAGTGTTCATTGGTTTTCCTTTCAAGGCCAACCTAAATCCTTTGAAGACTAATCGTTGCTTACCTGATTTGGGGGAACTGTATTTTCTTCGCCGTCTGGCTGAAATCGATTTTACAGTTAGACAGGTGTACGCACCGGGTATCAAGTGGATAGTGCTTACTGAAGGCGACGCCTATAGAGGACTTTTTGATATAGCAGCTGATGAGGTTGTCACCTATCAAGAAGTTGTGAGAATGTTCGTATCCAGACTTGGAATGAATGAGAATATTTCGTTCCATAGTCTGGCCAAATTATTATCACAGTATCCCAACTTTGTTCCAAAAACATTGGAGATTGAAGAGAGGTTGAATACACTCTATAATAACTATCCCAAAGAATTGCCGGCAGAGTTTCATACTATGTTATGGACTATGAGGCAAAGTATTGACTGGCGTAGCTATTCGGTCGAAGAATTATATTATTTAACGGCTGATGAGTTACCGACTGATGCCCCCATTGCTATTCAGGATATCTGGCAAACATTGACTGCTAGGGCAGTCAAAATTACCAGCAAGTACTTAGCTATTAATCAGGCTAAGAATATGGTTGCTAGCAATGGTGGTAGCATAGTGGAAGAGGTTTATCATGATGCCTGTTATATATCAGTTACCCCTAAGACTGGCAGATATGCCTTTCATGCGGTGTCGCAGCATTCCCGTTTCTTGCCACATCATGGTGTACCTGTACTGGTAGGTAAAAGGAATGGGTATGTGAGAATTGTGTATTTAATTGATATAATTTCTAAGCCACACTTATACCGAGCGGTATATGTATCTGAAGACCAGGAAAATTTGCCATTTTTTTACAGTCAACAGCAGAATGGCAAGTCTAACAACGGTTATACTGGTGGTTGGGAGGTGTAATCATGCCTATTGACATAAATATACGTAAGTCAATATTGTTACAAGAGAAGGTTATGTTGAAAGTTCTTAAATCACTACAATTCAATAAGCCGTTACCTCAGTTGCTAACTGAACTCCAGCAAGCTGTGCGTGCATACCTTAGAGAGCATAAGCCCAAAGCTCCTAGCCCTCATGATATTGTGTTGGTCGGTGGAGGTTCAGGCTCGGCAGTAGTGGGTAGAGCTCTTCTTGAAGCAGGCATTCATGATTTTGCTTTAGTGGCTAATGTGGCTGATACTCTTCGTGACAAAACTACCAGACAACCCGTTGGAGCCGGCATACTAAAGTTGGAATATGGCATTCCTGATGTAGTTGATATAACTAAGCAACTGCTGCATGCCACACCAGCAAAAGCTCGAACGGAATTGAATCAATTCTTGGAGCTTAAACCTACGGAGTCAATGCGTATAGGTTATTTGGTACTAGCTGCTTTATACCGTGAACTTGGTGATTTGCAAATGGCTATCCAAACGTTAAGTGAAGCGTTAGGTAATACATTTGACGTGGTTGCCGTAACCACCGATATCACTGAGTTGTACCTGAGTGATGCCAAGAGTGAAGAATTCCTTGACCTTTATACGTTTGCCCAAGGGAGTGATGGTCCACCAGCAAAGATCACACTTCAACCGCCGACTAAGTTATCTCCTGGAGCAGATAAATTACTACGTATGTCCAAGTATATCATCATTGGTCCAGGTGATTTGCACTTCTCAGTGTTACCACACTTTTTAGTGCAAGGTTTTCAGCAAGCATTGTCGGAAGCAAGAGCTAGGGTTATTATTGTAACCAATCTTACCACACGTGAAGTGGACACACCCAATTTCACACTTAAGAGACTGCTTGATGTTTACAGTCGATATTTACCGAAAGGTTTGTCATGTGATGCCGTAGTGAACATCAATACAGCTACTTTACCTTATGAATTGGAAGATGATTTAAATGGTGAAACTTACGGTCAATTTCAAATTCACCGATCAGATGTTGTCAGTACAAAAACCAACAATAACCAACAATATGTACACGACGAGACAAAACTCGGTGATGTACTCATTAATCAATTTCTGCGTGGACAGCGTTAACGCGTAATGCTGTCCACTTTTTTATAATATGAAATCAAATTCAACAGTTTATCCATATTCACCATTCCGTTTTCTCAAGAGAGCCAAGCCAACAAGTACATTTTTACCACCCAAGGCCATTTCTCCGACCCAAATTAAGCGTATTTTGATATGTAGACATTTGCCAAAAGTCGCATTCCACGGAAGGAGTATCGAGGAAAAGATTTTAAGTATATTTTTGGACCCGCAGGTTCGTTTTGGACCGCGAAAGTATGTTTTGGATTATAAAGATGAATGGTTGCAGCAGCTTTCACATTTTGTTAAACAAGGTAAACCAATAAAATTCACACTTCTTGGTTTTCCTTTCAAGATTCCAGTTTCACTTAAAACCAATCGGACTTTGCCTGATTTGGGGGAATTATTAGCCTTGCAGCAGCTGTCTTTCCTTATGTGCTTGGTTAAAAAGGTCTATAAGCTAGGCGGTGTAGTTTATGTTTTTACCGAGGGCCCGTTCGCGTCATTTGCCGACGTAAGCAAAAAAGAAGCCAAAGCTTATTATAATAGACTAGTTACATTGAATCGACAGTTTGGTTTTAATCATGAGATTAAATTGATTGATTTAGGTAGTCTTGAGAAATTTGTACCTAATACTAAACTTGAGTTGCGTGAGAGATATAAAAAGTTGTCTAGTTTGTATAAGGCAAAAAATGCTGACTTCATGACAAAATATAAATCTGCATTTCCATCGGTATTTCGCATTGTAAATACGAGAAAATTATCTATCCATGAACTGCGTCAAATATACAGTGATGGTCAAACGAAAATAAGCGGACAAGCTAAGAGGCTAAAGGATGCGTTAATAGTACGTGCCAATAAAGCTATATTGCATTATTTTGCCTATCTAAAGATGCGGGATGATTTTAGGTTGGTAGAACGCTCGCAACCTGGTGCACTTAAGCTTACTGTTTCACCAAAGCCACATCGCTTGGGTATATTGCCGATCGACAGCAAGATAAAAATTCTTTATACGCACGGGGTGCCGGTTTATAAGGCAGACAAAAAAACATTCGATATTCAATATCTTTTTGACCTTGAACGCGCTGGCAAAACTTACCAACCTGTATATCTTAATGGTGATAAGGAAGATAAACCATTTTATTATTCGGAATCAGGAAAACAAAGTGATAAATTAGGTAGAAATAATTAGGCCTTTATACTTGGGAATCGAATTAAAGACTCGGAAGTAATTTCGCTTATCTAAGAACTTTTTGGTTCTAGACCGAGACGGGTTCGATTAGTAGAGCCAGAGCCGACTAGCTGTTTTTATAACCGTAGAAGGTTGCAAGAAACCCCCAGCATATTGGGGATTTTTTGTTTTGTCATTTTTGTAAATTATCTGATTCAGCTTCAACAGTTCGTCAAAAAGTGGGGAGGGATAGGATTTTATTATAACCCCGTCTTGAGCTTCAAACTTGTTCCAAAAGAATCCCAAGTAGTGCCGCTTCAGGGTAGGCGACGCATCCAGGTAGGTTTGATAAATGTTTTTGGTAAGGCCAAGTATTTCTTGCGTTACGTCTATTTGAATCTCTTGCGCCTCCTCAAGCTCGTTTATGGTTTCAGTAATCTTAGCAAGTTGGATTTTTACCTTATCAGCCAAGGTCGTATAGTCGTCTTTGGGCAACGTGCCGTCCAGCAACCTGTCCTGCGCGACTAGCAGTTTTGACTCCAGCACCGTGCGTTGGTTTATGAGACCTTGCTTTTTTACCGTGTAATCGTTTCTGCGCGCTTGGAAAATGGCCTTTGCCCTATCGATTACCAGATTGATGAATTGCGCTTCAAATTGAAGGTGTTTGAACCGTTCTGATATCATCTGGCTGTAGTTAACTTTTATCTAGAAAACCCTTGAAAAAGGCTGAAATATTGGAACGGAATCTAATTTAAATAAAATATGATATAATCCAATTGCGATGAGATTCCTAAAGCCAAATACAATCCTAGTGGGAGGTGTGCTGGTGAGCTTATTCACGGGTGCAATTTTCGTGTCCTGCCATTCCATGGCGACGGTAAGCGCCGAGAGTTCTGGTTACTCCCACGACGTGCTAATAACTCAAAGCCTTAATGAACCTTGTTGTATGGTTCAAGGCGGTAATTATAGTTTGCACTCGTCTCCACTCGCAGTAATTACTTCGACTACCCCATCACAAAATAATGTTTTTGTAGTTACTGGTGGTTCCATTTGGTTTCAAGACGCAGTGATTAGAGGTACACATACTAACCAAGAACTGTACCTTGGTAGTACTGCTGAGATGTCACTTTATAACTACCTTATATCTTTCATAGCGAGTGGCCTACTCCACCCCTTGATTTACAACACCCCTCAAGCCAGCGTTTGACTTCGCCTAAGCTAGTTTATAGCTAGTCAAGCGAACTTTACTCGCTGGTTTTTAGTTTATAACTTTAATTAATTTTTTATCTATGACCACATCAATCACCCCTCAAGTTACCGACTTAAGCGGTGTAACTTCATCAGCCAAACAGAGCATATTTGCAGGTGCCTCTCCCAAACTAACGTTTGTTATGGGCATTGTTAGCGGCGTAGCGGCTGTTAGTCTGATTGGGTTTGTATTTGCAGCTTCATACGGCTTGTCAGGTAATTTCCGCGGAGAGAAACAGTTTGCGGGTACTAATGCGCCCGGTGCCGTAGCTACGGCACCCACCCCCAGTCAATCCTCTGGCCCGCCTGCCAATGTCACTATTACATTGAAAGCTGATGACCACATTCGTGGTGATGTTAACGCCCCCATAACGCTTGTCGAGTACTCTGACCTTGAGTGTCCATTCTGCCAGCGCTTCCACCCTGTTATGCAGCAGCTGATGCAAGAGTACGCCGGTAAGGTTGCGTGGGTATACCGTCACTTCCCACTCTCATTTCACGCTAACGCGCAGAAAGAGGGTGAAGCGACAGAGTGCGCCGGTAAGCTGGGCGGTAACGATAAGTTTTGGGCGTACGTGGATAAGATATTCGAACGTACCACTTCGAACGGCACGGGCTTCGCGATTGATGCGCTAGTGCCACTCGCCAAAGAGCTTGGTCTGAATGAGGCAAAGTTCAAATCCTGCCTTGATAGTGGCGAGTTTACGGCTCATGTTCAGCAGGACTTACAGGAAGGTACAAGCTTTGGCGTAAATGGCACGCCCACCACTTTCGTGAACGGGCAGCCGGTTGAGGGCGCGGTGCCGTACGAGCAGCTTAAGGCAGTGGTGCAGAGTCTTCTTAAGTAATGGCTCTCCACTAACTTTAAGATGCGCACTATGACTAGTGTGAATAGAAAGGTGCTCATCGCTACTGGCATTATAGCTGTACTGGCGGTTTATCTGTGGCTCTCCGGTTTGAAACTCTTGTTCAAATTTCAGGCTGGCTCTTTGCCTGGTGGGTTGTCGTATCGCTTGGCCGACCCGGCACTGGCGGCCAAGTTCGATTACCTTAGCCAGAACGGCAACTCTTCCTGCTCGGCGGCTTTCACGGAATCAATTTCCTCGCTGCCCGCCACGGCTCGCCTCCAGGGCTCCTGCTGCAGCCCGATGAATACCCATCGCTACGGGGAGCAAGTTGAGGGTCTGCAGAAATTCAAATCTGCGGCTGAGCAGAACATCATTAAGATTCCCGACGACCCCTACGACATCGAGGCCAGCCTAGCTCAAGAACTCCAGAGTTACTACGATATGCAGCTCACAGCAGAGGAGCGACCGGCCTATGACTACGCCATGGCCAATTCAATGGAGAAAGGCCCTTGCT
>Ga0209211_10007852_pt1 | contig 14831 bp, 14 predicted proteins | sample RifGroA2_FD_183992 | JGI IMG/M metagenome (GOLD analysis project Ga0209211, IMG submission 183992) | Groundwater microbial communities from Rifle, Colorado, USA - Groundwater A2 (SPAdes) (version 2) | ecosystem: Environmental > Aquatic > Deep subsurface > Groundwater | place: Rifle, Colorado... | reverse complement strand
AATCCTTGCCTCTATACCTGAACCTCTCATCCATGCTTTATATTTATCACATGGAAGATCCGAACGCAAGTCTTTTTTTCCCCCGTTCACCGAGGGGTTACTATTTATGCACAAATAACTTGAAATCAATCATCTAATTATGTTATGTATACCAGATATTAAATTTTAAAGGGGGAACAATTGACACGGATACTACAGTACTATATTGACAGACATGCCAAAAGGGCTATTAAAAAGATAAATAGTAAGTTAAGACGTTTTGTATTATGCACATTTAAACAGAAATATGTGGAGGAACAACAGAAGTCACGGTATGGGGATTGTTTTCAATGCGGTAAGTGCTGCAGCCTTTTATTAAAATGCCCCTTCCTTGAAGGCCCTGAATGGAACACAAAATGTGCGATATATCATAAAGGAAGACCAAAACAGTGCGAGGCATTTCCGATTGACCATAAGGACCTGCATGATGTTGAATTTCTGTGCGGCTACTACTTTAATGATGAAGTGGAAAACTTACAGGTACCACCTTTAACCCCCTTTATTAACGGGGAGGGGGAGGATTTAGAGGAAAATGCTGTAGCTGTTTCAGGACGTAATCTCTAATCTCGTTCGGTAATGGCCTGCTTCCAACTATTTTACCATTATCTGCAAATGGCAAGAGGATATCTTTATATTCTGTTCCGCAATCACACATAACTGGAAGTTTTTCTTTAACATTCAATGGTATCATCTTATAATTATAGCAATTCTCACACCGTAATACCCTTTTTGATCCGGACATCTTGCCACGTTTTGCAAGTGGTTCACCATCCACCTCGATTATATCCATAGCAAAATCAATCACCTTTGCACTACTTATAGAAGTACCGACTCCATAAGCATCAACAACAGGATTCAACTCCAATATCTTCTCCTCGTCCAGGCCGCCACTAACAAATATCTTCACATGATTGTGCCCCCTTATATCAAGCTCCCAACGCACTTCCTCCAATATCCTCAGGAAATTCCCCCTCCTGCTCGAAGGGGTGTCAAGCCTTACACCATATAGTTTATCTTTGAGCGCCTCTGCCACTGCCAGCGATTCAAATTTCTCATCACCAAATGTATCAACAAGGGCAACCCTTTTCACGGTGGGCTCTATAACCTCATCAAAGGCCTTTGTTGCATCTACAGAATTACCCATCACTATAATTAATGCATGCGGCATTGTTCCCACAGGGTCTTCACCAATAAGCTCCCCGCTCATAACAACCGCAACACCATCACATCCGCCTATATATGCGCTACGCTCTACCATTGGGGCTATCGCAGGGTGCATCCTCCGTGCGCCAAAACTTATTACACCCCTGTCACCGGCAGCTTTCCTACACCTCGCAGCCTTGGTTGCGATCCCTGAAGACTGACATAAAAAACCGAGTATAGCGGTCTCAAACAGGCCGAAATCCGTGTACATCCCCTCAATCTCGAGCACAGGTTGATATGTTTTAAATATTGTGCCTTCTGACATGGCACGTACATTTATCTTCATCCCCTCAAGGAGATGAGAACATTCCTCAAGTCCTGCAAACACACCCCATTCCCACCCTTCAGGAAAATCCTTTGCAATAAACTCTGCCTTTACCCATTTATCAATCCCCTTGGCCTTTAAAATCCTTATAGTCCTGGCAAAATATATATCAGTAATCTTTCCAGACCTGATGTCAGCGAAGTCTGCAGTATGTAACTTCCCTTTAACCATTCATTCCTTTCACTTATAAAATTATTCCTTATTTTTATTAATCTCTGCTATATATATCCTCAAAGGTTACCCTTATCGCCCCCTTACTCAACATCTCCCCTATCGCACGTTCACTATCACCCGGCTTTACCTCTACCCCTCTTGATCCATCAGCGATAAATACTATCTCAAAACCATCTTTGATAGCATCTAATATCGTACTTTTTACACAGTAGTCTGTTGCAAGTCCACCTGTAAAAACCTTGCGTACATCTTTCTTTTTAAGCTCATCTGCAAGATCAGTGCCCTGAAATCCTGAATATGCCTCTTTATCAGGCAATGTTCCTTTAGAAATAATTACGGCCTCATGTGGAATTAACAGGTCATCATGAAATTCTGCCCCCTTTGTATCCTGTACACAATGGGGCGGCCATATACCTCCCTGAGATTTAAAGGAGACATGATTACCGGGGTGCCAGTCCCTTGTATAATATATTGGAAGACCTTTATCTGAAAACTTCTTTATATACCTGTTCAGTACAGGTACAACCTTATCACCCTCAGGGACTGGAAGCGCCCCGCCTGGACAGAAGTCTTTCTGGACATCTATTATGATCAGGGCAGAATTATGCGTTATGCGGATATTCATCCGAAAATCCCCCCCCGAACACCACGCTGTAGGGACAAACCTTTAGGTTTGTCCCTTTCCTGTTGGACAGACCTAAAGGTCTGTCCCTACGTCTACGCCCATTTTCATTGTCCTTTGTGTTAACATGTAACATGAAAGTTTCATTTTATAATATTCTCAACCTTCCTCAATAGTTCTTCTACGTTATAAGGTTTGATTATGTAGTTATCACCAATCCTGCTTATAATCTTCTCTGCCTTGGGGCCGAGCATATCTCCTGTGGAAAAGAGTATCTTATTTTCCATTACCGGTCTGTTTTCTTTTATCCACTCATATATGCCTGCGCCATCTAAACCAGGCATCTTTATATCACAGATAATAAGGTCATACGTTTCCTTCGCAAGCTTATCCAAAGCCTCTTTGCCTGATGTTACCCCATCTGCTATGTATTTATTCTTCAATATATGTAAGATGACATCCAGTTGGTCCTCCTCATCATCAATCACGAGCACTCTTTTCCCTGCCTTGCTGCCATTAACAACCATCCCCGGTTGTGATTGAATAAAATCATATGCATACTCTTCAGACATAATCACAGGCATTCTAATAACAAATGCTGTACTTCCCGGCTCACTTGTGACTGTTATATCTCCACCATGTTCATGTACAATGCCATAACATAAGCTCAACCCCAGCCCTGTCCCCTTGCCCACCTCTTTACTTGTATAAAAGGGGTCAAATATTTTTTCGAGCCTGTCTTTTGGGATTTGCGGCCCATTGTTGACTATCTCAATGAATATCTCATTATCTTTTGAGCAGGACCTGATGACAATCTCCCCTCCTTCTTCACCCCTTTCCTCAAAGGCATCACAGGCATTGTTTATAATATTTACAAAGACCTGTTCTATCTGTCTTTCATCTGCAAAGGTCATCGGGAGGGTCTTATCGAGGTCTGATTTTAAAGATATCGAACATGAGGATATCCTGTAGTTCAGGATGCTTACAACACTATTTAATACATTATTCAGATTAACACAGCTTTTATGGGGTTTTTCCTGCCTGGAAAAGCGTAATAAAGATTCGACTATATGCTTTGCCCCTGTGGCAGACCTGTTTATGGTCTTGATCAGTTTCAGTTCATTCTCGCCAAGTAACGCCTCCTGCAAAAGTTCGGAATAAACTAGTACAGGAAGGAGCCTGTTATTAAGCTCATGTGCTATACCGGAGACAAAAGTGCCAAGTGAGGCAAGTTTCTCTGTCTGGAGGAGTTTCTTTTCAAGCATCTTACGTTCAGTAATATCCTTTGCAACACCGAGGAGCCCCACTATCCCTTCACTGCTGCTCTTAAGTGGCGTAAAACTGCATAGCGCCTGCCATACAGTTCCACCCTTGCCTTTTAACTCTATCTCAAGGGTCTTCTTATACCCCTGTTTTAATACATTGACAAATGCGCGTATCCCCTCTTCACTTATAAGTAAGTGATCAAAGGGTTTTCCTACAAGCTCGTCTTTTGTATAACCCAGGTCTTCCACCCTTTTATTGAGGAATGTAAATCTCCCCTCATTATCTATTGTAAAGATTATATCACTCGCATTCTCAAATATATTTTTTAGATACTCGTGGGACTCTTCTATCTCCCTGGTCCTTTCCATGACTGTAATCTGGAGGTCCCGGTTCAATAACTCAAGGTCCTTCTGGAGGCGTGCATATGTAACAAGATGGCCGACTGTTGCTGAAAGAATAGAGAAGACCTTCTCATGATGTCTGCTGAAAAAATTCCGCCTCTGGTGGGATAGATTAAGTACACCTATTGACATATCCCCTGAATATACAGGAAAACAGAGTAATGAGCCTATATCTACTGCAGATTCGAGCTTTAAGAATCTCCCATCTTTATCAACATCAGCTATCAGGATAGGGGAGTTAGTCTTTGCAACCATTCCTGCAACACCCTCGCCAACCTTAAAAGACCTGTTAAAAGATGGAATATTCCCTGAGACATCCCTCGGAGATGAGCCTGCCTGATTGACTACATAATTACCACTCTCGTCCAATAACATTATTGAACAGTGGTCTAATCCAAGTTCATCAGAGAGTATCTTTACCACTTCTTCACATATGGCCTTTACATCGGATTTCTTATTTACTGTTGTTACAATACGCTGGAAGGCAGAGAGGCTTTGCATTACATCATTATAAAACCTCTGTAGTTCTGAATTAAGGTTCAAGGTAAGACCTCAAAAGTTACTACTATCTAAAACGTAGAAATTCTAACTCAAAACCCGATGATAAACAATGTTTATTATAGATATGTGCTTTTTTAATTTATTAATATACACATTTCTGTGCAAACTTTCCACCCTTTTCACAGGTCTATAAAACAATATGCATATATAACAAAGTGTTAACTCTTCCATAATGAAGAGGCATATCTTTTGCTTTTATAGAGTTAATCAGAAATTACAAAAGAAAGGAGGTGAAAAAGATGAAAAAGATATTTATGCTATTAACAGTTCTGGTAATCTTGTATGTAGTTCCGGTTTCTGCAAATGCCACAATCATCACATTCAGTGATAAGGCGCAATTCCTTGCCTCGACAGGTTCGACAAGCGCCACCGGGCCATTACCAAACCTATCCTCTGTAGGAAACAGTCAAACTATAGGAAGTGTCACGTTCAGTGTTCTCTCTGATTCTCAACTCTACATCGGTAGAGGGGGCGGAGATTGGACATCACTCCATCCAGGAAATGACATTGCTATCAGCGGCCCTGAAGATCTCAATGTTGATCTGGCAAGTCCGGTGTTAGCCCTCGGTTTCGACTTTGTTGAGCCTAAGAATACCCCCTGCTATGCCAACATTTGCTATGACTCAACATTTACAGTCACACTTAAAAATGGAACAAACACTGTGGACTCGTTTATGTTCAATGCACCGGATGATGTGCTTGCCTTTGTCGGGGTATGGACAGATACACCCTTTACCATGGTTGAAATCCGTGACACATCCGCTACAATCGACGACGAATTCTTCGGGGAGTTCTATACTGGAACTACCCATGCATCGGTACCTGAACCAGCCACACTGCTGCTCCTCGGCTCAGGTATGGCCGGGATAGTTGTTGTTAGGAAGAGGTTGGGATAGGATGGGATTGGGAGGATATTATCGTATTTGCCTCCATGCACTCACCAGTTCCCTGAGAAGAGATTCCACATGTTTAATCTTTTCTGCATCGTTCTGTAAATTTGCCATGGTTAGTTCTCTCATCATATAGATATAGAGGTCCTGGAGGTTAACGGCTATCTCTCCCCCTGCCTCAAGATTGAGGGATTTCAGAAGCTCATCAATAATCGCCACTGTCTTATCTATATACTTTATTTTTTCTTTGGTTTCTTTCATATTGACAGCAGTAGCAGCCTTATCAAGATAATCTATGGCCCCATCATAGAGCATTATAACAAGGTCAACAGGGCTGGCTACTGCTGTCTTTGATTGTGTATATGCATTAAGGGCATAAGCCGTATTACTCATTACTTGTCTCCTGAGATTCTTTTAGTATTTATGCCTGGATATCGATTTTATCCATCATCTGGTTTAAGTAATTACTCGATCCTTGAAGCTTGGTCAGGACCTTGTCAAGTTCAATGAATTTCTTTGTAAGTGCTGCCTCTGTTAATGTGAGCCTTCTGCTGATGTTCGCTCCACTCTTCTGTATCCTTTTTACCGCATCCTGGTAGCCAGTTTTTCTCGCAGGTATTCCTGTATTTATATAACTTGTCAGGGTGTCTTCTAAAGGTTCTGCCATCTCGTCTAACATACTCAGGACTGCACTCGAATTTTCAGATATGGCACCGGTTAATTTAGAAGAATCTAAACTCAAAACACCATTCTTATCATGTGTAATCCCGAGGTATGTCAGTGTATTATCAGTGGCAGAATCCCTGTATTTTGTTATTGTAATTGACTTCAGCAGACTTGACAGTGTTGTTAATATTGAATCACCGGTTAGAACACCTTTTTGAACAGTATTACCTTTTAAACCATTTACTGCTGATATCAACGTATTATACGCTGCTACAAATGAGTTTACTTTATTTGTTAATGAGGCTGTATCATTAGATATTGTCAGAGTCTTATTGCCGCTTGTAGAACTATAAGTACTCGAATCCCCTTTAAGAAGGGTTATAGTAACACCTGTAAGTATATCACTTATGGTGTTGCTTGACCTTGTAATTTCAAGGTTATCCACCTTCAGCTTTGCATCCACTGCAGCCTGAGTTTGTGTCAAATTAGCTGTCCCGCCTGAGACAGTACCATCATTATTATAGGTTGGATTAAAGGCAAGCCTCGAAAGTCCTGTTGTATCTGTCTCTGAAGAGGCTTCCTCAAACGTACCGTCGTTGTCTTCATCCACCTGAATGATAATCCTGTTAGGAATACCTGTTGAATCTGATGTGAGTATCAACCTGTATGTGCCAACAGCACTATCACTTGTCGTTGAGCTCCCTGTTGATACAGCAGAGTGATCGGTGGCTGAAAAACCGAGGAGGTCTTCTGCGGTTGTTGTTGCATCCTCCCACAGGATATCCAGTGAATCCGAATTCGCAGAGTCATTTGCAATACTGAATTTCTTTGTAGTAGTATCATAGGTGACAGTGTAGGTATTGCTGCCGTTACCAGCCTCCATTGCCCTTTTAATCTCAGCAGCGAGAGAGCTGGCAGTATATGTCCCCTCTGTGAGGGTTACTGTATAGGTGCTTGCACCTTCTGTAAATTTAATAGTCTTATTAGAGGCAGTAACGACAAAGCCGCTGTCAACCAATGAAGCGGTAACGCCTGCATCCGCATCATTAATAGCATCCCTTATCCCTGACAGGGTATTATTAGAGGAGGTAATGGTTATATCTTTTGTAGTACTCCCCACCTTAATCCTGATTTTCTGGGTTGCATAGGTTGAAAGGTCTGCCACCTCACTATTCTCAGCAGAAAAGGTTGTAGAATAAATACTCTGTGCAGTAGCGATATTATTAATATTAATAATATGTGTACCGGATACTGCTGAACTTGTTGCAGTTGTTGTAAAATATGATGTATCTGATGATGAAGCACTCTTTCCCATTGTTAAATCCTTAAGTGCAGTTACAGAATTCTTCAAACCAGCTACAGAGTTCAATAATGTAGCATAGGCGCTGACCTTTGCCTGATAATTAGCCTCCTTTTGTTTGAGTATATACAAAGGCCTCTTTTCAATCTCCATCAGTTGTGCAATCATGGTCTTTATATCAAGGTTTGAACCTGATATATTTATAGGACTTGTCGTCAAAATAATACTCCTTATAAATAAGCAATCATATTGGTCTTTAAGCCCATTTATCGTAAAGGCTCTCAACCGCTTCTTTTAACTTCCTGGCCATTTCTCTGTATTCTTCAGGTGGAATCTGTTTCACTACTTTACCATCCTCATCTATTATCTGAATAGTAATATGCTTGTCCTCATCAATTGCAAACACAGCCTTTGTCCGGACTGGCGGCTCTATACCTGGCACCGGTATATTGTTAACCCCGGCAGCAAAGCTTTCTGGTGATTTAGTACCGGATGGCTTAGTAGAATCAATAGATTGTTCATTCCTTTTCAGGTCTATCTGCATTATACTCTTGCCAATTGCCTTTATATCCATTGCCCTGTCTCCAGAACAACATCCTCCCCTCCCCTTTCAACTAAAACCAAGGGGAGGGGAAGTGTGGTTACTGTTTAATATTCAATGCTGTTAGACTATCTCCCGCTAAGTAGCGCAAGAACATTCTGTGGCAGTGTGTTAGCCTGTGCAAGAATCGAAATACCCGCCTGTTGAATTATCATCATCTTTGTTAATGTTGTTGTCTCAGAGGCGTAGTCTGCATCCATAATACGGGATCTGGCTGCAATGACGTTTTCACGGACATTGTCAAGGTTTCTAAGGGTAGATTCAAACCTGTTCAGATTAGCGCCAAGTTTCGCCTTTTCAGAATTAAGGGTTTCAAGTCCCTGTTTCACTGCCAGGATAGCAAGACTTGCATTGCCAACAGTGGTAACTGTTACATCATTGACTGACTTACTCTGTGAGATTGAGACAGTGGCGGCACCGGAACCAAAACCGAGTGCCAGGGTATCTGAGGCAGCATTTGTAGACCGTGATGTCGTACCCAATGGGGTACTGAAAACTACCCTTCCATTCTGACCGGCAGATATACTGCCTCCTGTTGTGCCAAAAAATGCAGCGTATCCACTCGCTAATCCAGCGTTTCCAGTTGCTACTGATACAGTTATTGCGGCACCACTTGTATTTACTAATGCAATATTAGCACTTGCGGCTCCAGTATCAGCAGAACTTAACAAAATAGCATAAACACCTGTTGACGATGTCTTATCGTTAATTGCACCCACCAAGGCACTCGCCAATGTTGTAGCAGTCGTTCCAGCACTCGTTGTTGAAGCAATTGAAACACCATTGATTGTTAAATATCCAGAGTTAATAGCCTGGTCTGAAGCACCATTACTACTGCTAGTCGTTGCAATATATGCATTTCCATAAGAGAAGGCTGTTACGTTGTGCGTATTTGTGTATTCATTTATACGATTGATAATCTTCAGGGAATTGTTTGCAGTATCTGTGTAACTTATAGCAGCACCCAAGTCATAACTTGCCAACGTGGCATCGCCGCTTAAACCAGCTGTTGCACGAAGGGTCATTGAGGCAACAGCGCTGGCAATTGCACTCCTGTTCGCAGATGTTTCACTGAAATCGGACATCGTTGACTGAACACCAAAGCTGTTTGGTGAAACATTGGCTGTGGAGATTGATATCGTCTCATTGACCTCAACACCGACCTGTATACTGATACTGTAAGCCTGGTTGAGGAACTTCTCTCCATTGTACCTTGTCTGGTCAACAATCCTGTTCAACTCCGCTACCAGTTTGGTAACCTCTTCATTCATTGAACTTCTATCCGTAGAGGTGTTATAACTTGCTGCCTGCTCTGAAATTTCATAAATCCTTTGCAGCGCATTAACCATCTCATCCATTGCACCTTCAGCAGTCTGTGCAAAAGAAACACCATCATTGGCATTTCTCATTGCAACTGATAACCCTGTAATCTGACGAAGTTGCCTTGTGGCAATAGCTAGACCTGCTGCATCGTCCCTGGCAGAATTGATTCTATAACCAGAGGACAACCTCTGCATTGCCGCTTGAAGTGGTGATTCGGACCTTCTTAGATTTCTTTGTGCGTTTAGAGCAAAAAGGTTGGTATTAATTGTAAGAGCCATTTTCTTTTCCTCCTTGAAAAGTTATGTATGTTTTAGGGCTTCCTGCCCTATTCGAGGCATAAGCAATGTCTTTGTGAAATTACTCCAATCGTCACCTCCTTTTTACTCTTTAATTGACATCACTACTGCTCGTGGCTATTTTTATCGGAAAGTATTTTGATAGCTTTAGCGAGTTGTAAAAGTTATAAAGATAGATTAGTATAACCTTATACTTTCATCAGTTCCTTTGTAAAACTCAAGAAATCCTCATCCTTGGGGAGCCTTCCAACCCACTTTGCAAAGAATTTAACCCTGTTCTTCCATTGTTCATTAGAGACATCTTCTCCCAAAAATGTCTTTTTGTAATTAAAGGCAAGACAATCAGGAAGGTATTTGACCGAATAACCCTTATCTTTTACAGAAAGGCATACATCTGCCTCTGTGAGATGGTTTGCAATCCCCTCATCAAAACCATCAATAATTTCATACACACCTCGATGGATACCGAGTAACCCGCCACCAACAGCGTATGGTTCATGATTAATAATCCCCTCCTGCCCCTCTTTAGTAAAGGGGGGTGAGAGGGGATTTGACTCATGTCTTCTGATCTCTTCTTTTATCATATAAGGCGTGGAATTAAAATCAAATCCTATCCCGAAACAATATGGAGTCATATCAATATTCTTCAAAGGTACGCCGGCTATTCCTCCATTCATTGCCTCTATTAAACCATCATCTTTAAAGTAAACAATGCCGGGCCTGATAAAAATCAGATACTCACCTGTTGATGCCTCAGCGCCTTTATTATAGAGGTATGAAAGATTATCACCATTTACTTCAACAATTTTTACATCCCCTGAAATACCTGAGAGTATCTCCTTTATATTTTCATCATTTATCACAATAATAACCTCCCAGTCAGGATATCTGACATTCTGTGAAAGAGAGGTCAGAGTTGCCAATAATGGCTCCTGCTCGTGGCCTGACGGAATAATAAAACTTACCCGGCCTTTAACTTCTGACCCACTCCCTTTATCCTTCCCCCATCGCCCCCCTCCCTTTATCCCTCCCCCTTGACGGGGGAGGGACAGGGTGGGGGTGGTTTTTGCTTTCTGTTGTCTGCACTCAAGCACATAGCTTAGTATATCTATAGCCCTTTCATTCGATTTGCCATCAAGTTTGTAAAAATAATGAGCCAGATATTTTTTGACATTATCCTGAATACCTTGAGGGACTCCGTGTGCAATCGTATTAAGAATATTTGTCCAGTCTCCGTATGGAAAGAGCGTCTGTGCCACTCCTATCTTCACATAATAGTCCTCAAATGTATCGGGTGTAGGCATAGCAAATAATGGTTTACCAAAGGCAAGGGCTTCTATAGCCAGTGTAGTCTTGCCCATAGTTACACAATAATCAGATATTGCAACCAATTTATAGGGTTCATAGGTATCCAGGAGGATTGCATCAGGATAGAGTTCCTTGAATATCTCCTTTACATGTTCAAATGATGTCTTATAAGTAGCCGGATGCCATTTAAATATCAATATGGCCTCTTTGGCCAGATTATTAAGACCCTGCAATAACTTCTCCCACTCTTCTTTTTTCCCAATCCCCGCATATTTAATATCCACAAGGAACAGAAGAACCTTTTTTTCTATCGGTATATTGATATCCCTTTTGACATCCGCAATCATTGTAGAGTCTGAATACGTCTTTATAGCACTTTCGATATGCGTATTGCCTATCAAAACTATTTTATCCATTGAGCACTTATAACTTTTAAGAACCTCCCTTGTCCTTTCTCCCCACAACAAGTCAGCAGTGGTATATTGCGTATGGATAGTATGCCCCATATAGTCACCATGATAGTCACCCTCCTGAAATGTAACAAAGGGGATCGATTTTTTATAACAAAGGTGGCCTATGACCTGCCCCCATCTGTTGCATTCGTGGTGGGCCATAAACATATCAGGCCTCTCCACTTCAATGAATCTTTCAATGCAAAAATATTCTTCCACGATGGCCTCAAGAAACCAGCTCTGTTTAAATATGGGCCAGCGGCCGAAACCATCCCACCTGGAGCTGGTCATTGCCCAGGTATCCAATAGCTCTGAGGTTGAACTTTTAATCTTCTGTCTTATCTCGTCTGTCATGTAATCTGTAAAAAACCTGTATGAGAATCCCCTTTTTTCCAAATCCAGCTCATAGGGGTATTCTGAAAGGGTGACAAGGAACAGTATATCCCCTCCCAGCTTTTTTATCTTATCTCTCAGAGTGATAAAAAATCTGGTATGATGGGGAAGCGCCAGGAAACAGGCAATCTTTTTACCTTTTAACCTCATGATCATCCTCCATCAACAGTTTTAAAATATTAGTCATACTAACCGATTCCCTTTTTTCTGAATATGCAGTTTTCAGCAACGCTGTCAGTTCAGTCTGCATGTTTACAAATTTAACGCCGTTTATATCCGGTCTACTGCCATATAATGGGTTATAAACAAATGCCCTTTTTCTGTAGCGGGATGCAAATTCTATGGGTGCCACATATGCAGGTGAAATAATCACATCTGATAACATTATGATCGGCACAACACTCTGACTCTCGATTAAGTAGAATCTATCTGTAATCTTTCGTATATCATCAAAGTAAAGCTTCTCCATAATATGATCTTCTGTAACTTCCCGCACGTGGTAGTCTCGCTTTAACAAGGAAAGTACAGTTGCTACTCCCGACTGACCGATGGCATTAAATATCTCTTTGATTTGAGGTCTGTATTTCTGGTGATTTATAACGAGTACACCTAACTCATCACGGCCTATATCTATATGGGTATTATAGAGATGGTTTTTATATGCATCTTCAATCGTAGAGAAAAGATAAATATCCTTTTCATCTGTAACTAAATGGATCTTCTCAGTCGGGATTCCAATATCTGAATAAAACTCCCTTTCATATTCCTCTCTTACAATAATAGCATCCATTAATCTCGGCATAAGCTTCAGACAATTGAACACAGGATATACTTGATAGCCAATAATCTTAACCCCGGCATTTTTGGCCATAAATGCCACAGTAGTATAGAACACATCCGCCTCTTCCCATGGGTTATCTTCAAAGGATATCAAAGGCATCAGGACAATATCTGCATCAATCCCTCTTATTTCAGGAAACGATATGTTTGATAAATGTCCCCAGAAATCATCGAAAGCAGCGGTCTTCCACAACTTCAAGTCCGTATTGGGTATGCATATATTATCTGTATATTGAATGAATATTTTTGCGAGATCATCTCTAAAACCAAAATTAAAGGGTAGATATTTAGGTTCGACCAATGTTAATATTATGTTTTGGCAATCTACTAATTTCTTGCTGATACCTTCATGCACATCCTTTGAAGCTGTCAGGACTTCCACGATAAAATTCCTGGAAAGGGATCTCAACAGTAAATGCATTCTCTCTAAAACAGTATATTCCTTATCTGCCAATGGGAATAGTATTTTTTTCATGAGTGTCCTTTTTCTGTTCTTTCACTGTCTATTTTCACCATGATCTCATGGGCCCTTACCAGCCACCTATTGCCTGTAGCTTCACACATCCTGGAGACCACATCTCCAATCTGTGAATGTTGAAAGGCATATTTATAGGCAACAGGTAGGAGGTTATCATATATCTCTATCAAGACCCCTTCATGTGTATACATGTAATTGTAGAGGGATATATCATCTGCCTCCAATGATAATAAATAGTGAATAATAGCCTCTAACATCTCATCATATCTATTTTCATCCATTAAAAGGAGGGACTTTAGAAATAAAAAGTCAGCATGGTCCTTTTTTACTGATAATCCTTCCTCTATCAACGTTTTTGTCCTACTCTTATCCGTCTTTTCAAGAGACAGAGCAGATAGATTAGACAATATATTAAGATAAAATACATTATCAACAGTCTTATGTTCAGACGAAACCTGGGAATATGCCATGTTTAGACAGTCAAACGCCTGCTCTTTCAACCCTTGTTTTAGAAATGACAGGGCTGATTTATAGTTTACCTCATAATCATTGCTTCTATCTGACATTGTATTCTCCTTTTAAAAACGATCTACGAAAACCTTTAATCTCTTATATCTTTGAGCTGTCTTTCTCGGGATATCGAAATAGTTATAATAATCCCCAGTTGGACTAACGGAATAAAAAGAACAAAATCCCTTACAGTTAATGTTTATACATTCTTGCAACTTATCTGGCGTATTACTCTCAAATAGTTCAGAAAATTGATGAAGAAGTTTTTTTACCTCCGAAGGATATCTGAAAAACATTGGATAATTATCAAAGACTGTTTTCAATTCAAATTTTTTTTTAGAAGTATAAAACATCGGTAAGTCAACAGGGTGGATATTCCAGACATCTTCCAAATCCAACATTGCAATCTTGAATTTAGAAGATAATTCTATCGCTTTCATTACCTCCTCCGTTGATTTAGATTCCTCAGAATCCCATATTAATCTGTAATTTTCCTTTAAGTACCATCTATGTATCTTATATCGCCTTTTGTTCATAAATCTTACACTCCCTTTATTCGGATTGTAGTTACCAAAGATCCCCCCGATATTAGTATAGCAAAAGGCTACTATCATCATATTCAATCTATCTTTTGTATAGCCCAGATGAGCAGTATCAGATTTCCCCCAGAAATGCTCCCCATTTATTATCACATGCGGCAAATCATAGGTTTCTATATGCTCGGGGTAGTTTGATGGTATTGATTCATCAGGGATCATAAAGGTCCTTAAAGAGGCGCCGTTAAGGAGTTTTTCAATTATTTCTTTGTCTGTCAAAGTCTTCATCTCTGCAGTTTCTGTCATCTCAATCTCCATTTGCTATACAATTCCAGGTTAAAGGCGTTCCTTTTTGCAAAGGGATCATGGACTTTCTCCCGAGGATATTATTTAAATATTTCGGTGGTAGTCCAAAAGCCGGTCTTATAGACCTGACATTTTCTTCTGAAAATGTCTCACCAGCTTTCATATCTTTAACAACAAAGAGGGACCTTGAAAACTCTCTATTTTTTTTTGTCCTCTCTGATAATTCATAACTGACCTCTCCCATCGCTGCCTCAACCTCCCTTACTGCCTTAACCATTACTCTAAATTCTTCCGGCTCTAAGGAAAATTCTGCATCAGGCCCACCGAGCTTTCTATCAAGT
>Ga0209211_10007849_pt1 | contig 14833 bp, 14 predicted proteins | sample RifGroA2_FD_183992 | JGI IMG/M metagenome (GOLD analysis project Ga0209211, IMG submission 183992) | Groundwater microbial communities from Rifle, Colorado, USA - Groundwater A2 (SPAdes) (version 2) | ecosystem: Environmental > Aquatic > Deep subsurface > Groundwater | place: Rifle, Colorado... | reverse complement strand
GAAATGCATTTTCTTCCAACCGTGTATGTCAAATGCGATATTTGTGGCGGAAAGCGATTTATGAAAGAAACGCTTGAAGTGAAATATAAGCATAAAAATATTTACGAAGTTCTGCAAATGACGACCGAAGAAGCTCTTAAATTTTTTGAAGACATTCCGGCAATATATGACCGCCTTAAAACGCTAAATGAAGTAGGGCTCGGGTATTTAGAACTTGGACAATCGGCGACAACGCTTTCCGGAGGAGAAGCGCAGAGAGTCAAAATTTCATCGGAACTTTATCGTCCACATATAGAGAAATCAATCTATCTTTTGGACGAACCGACAATAGGACTTCATTATGAAGATGTAAAAAAATTGATTGAAATACTTCAATCGCTTGTCGCGCGTGGGAATACCGTTATTGTAATTGAACATAATATGGATATTATAAAATCCGCTGATTATATAATAGACATTGGTCCTGAAGGAGGAGAAAAGGGCGGAACAATTGTTGCGAAAGGGACGCCTGAGGAAGTCGCTGAGTCAAAAAAGTCATACACTGGAGCATATTTGAAAAAAGCGCTCAAAAAATAATAAAATAATCAGGCAGGTTTTTTGTTAGAAACATAATTATTCTTGAATTACAAAATGCAAAAATTTATGGTCTATTTGAGCAAAAATATTTAGAAGATAAAGAGGTTTTGCAATTCAAGGACATAAATTTCTGCACCTCGTAATTTATAGTAATTATAAATTTTTTACGCGGAAGATATTTTTTATGAAATTAAAAATATTAAAGAAATTAAGAATACCTGATTCGTCGGGTGTATATTTTTTTAAAAAAGGGAAGAAAATTTTATACATAGGAAAAACTATCTCGCTGCGTAATAGGGTAAAAAGTTATTTTAATAAAAATATTATCGTATCGCGCGGACGACTTATTAAAAAGATGATTAACGAAGCAAGCTCTGTCTTATTTATAAAAACCGATTCTGTTCTTGAAGCGTTTATTTTGGAGGCAAATCTGATTAAGAAATATCAGCCGAAATATAATACTAAGGAAAAAGATGATAAAAGTTTTAACTATATTGTGATTACAAAAGAAGATTTTCCGCGTGTTCTTGCGGTTCACGGCAAAGACCTTGAAAAAAAGTATCCGGCAAAAGATATTAAATATCTATTTGGACCTTTTCCTTATGGAAATATTTTTAATGCGGCAATGAAGATTATAAGAAAGATGTTTCCATTTAGAGATATTTGCTTTCCTTATTCCAATAAGCCGTGTTTTAATAGACAGATAGGACTTTGTCCGGGAGTTTGCGCGGGCGAGGTCTCAAAAATTGAATACGGACGGATTATAAACCGCGTAAAACTTTTTTTTGAAGGCAAAAAATCTTTGTTAATAAAATCATTAAGACGAGAAATGTTATCTTACGCAAAGAAAAAAGATTTTGAAAAAGCAAATGTTATAAAAAAGACCGCATTCGCGCTTAATCATATTCAGGATGTGTCGCTCATAAAAGAAGAGTTTAGAAGACCCCCGATAATTTTTGGAGAAAGGTTTTTGAAAAAAAATGATTTGAATAATTATAATACGCGCAGAATAGAGGCGTATGATGTGGCGCATACAAGCGGTGTTAATACAGTCGGGGTTATGACGGTTGTTGAAAATGGAACTGCAAAGAAATCAAATTATCGCAAGTTTAACATTTTGGATAAAACATCGGGCAATGATACCGCTTCACTCGCGGAAATTTTAGACAGAAGGTTAAAACACAATGATTGGTCTCTTCCTTATATTATAGCGGTAGATGGCGGAAAAGCTCAAGTGAATGTCGCAAGAAAAGTTTTAAATAAATATGGTTACAAAATAACAATTGTGGGAATTGTGAAAAATAAAAAACATAAACCGAAGATGATAGTAGGAGATAAAAAAATAATAATAAACCACGAAAAAGAAATCTTGCTCGCCAATTATGAAGCTCATAGATTCGCGCTATCTTTCCATCACAAGAAATTTAAATTAAAATGATATAATATTTATAAAGTAAAATTTGATATTTTTAATATGCAAAAAATAAGAGTAGGGGTTCTTCGCGGAGGTCCAAGCAGAGAATATGATATCTCGCTTAAGACAGGCAGCAGTGTTTTGAGAAATTTACCCGAAGAAAAATATGACGCAAATGATATCTTTATCTCAAAGAAAGGAGAGTGGCATTTTCGTGGTATGCCGTTTGAGCCAAAAAAGATAATAAGTCAAATTGATGTGATTTTCAACGCTATGCACGGAGAATACGGAGAAGACGGAGCTGTTCAGCGCATATTAGACACTTTTTCCACTCCCTACACGGGTTCTACGGCTTTTGCGTCGGCTATCGGTATGAATAAATTATCTACGAAACAGGGAATAGAATCATACGGCATAGATACACCGAAATATACAATTATTGAAAAATCAGACAATGTAGAAAAAGACATATTCAATATATTTAGAAGTTTTTATCAACCGTCTGTTATAAAGCCGATTTGCGGCGGTTCGTCTATCGGAGTAAGTTTGGCGAGAGATTTCAGTTCTTTTAGAGAAGGAATTTTTAAAGCTTTTGAATATTCACCAAAATTATTAATTGAAGAATATATACGAGGCAGAGAAGCGACTTGCGGAGTGATAGAAAATTTCAGGGGGAAAGAATTTTATGCTCTTATGCCTGTTGAAATAATTCCTTTTGATAAAAATAGTTTTTTTAATTATGACGCGAAATATAAAGGCGGGGCGCGAGAAATATGCCCGTCTTCTTTTGATAAAATTATAAAAAATGAAATACAACGGCTTGCGATAGAAGCGCACAAAGCTCTCGGTTTGAGACATTATTCGCGAACTGATTTCATAGTATCTCCGCGCGGTATTTATTTTCTGGAAATAAATACATTGCCGGGACTTACAAAAGAATCGCTTTTGCCAAAATCGCTTATGGCGGGGGGGACAACCCTTTCTGAATTTTTAGACCATATAATTGAACTTGCTTTGAGTAGTAAATAAGATATAATAATTACTATATATTATTGCGTATATTGCGCATTTTTATTATTGGTAAAATATGGGCCCGTAGCTCATCTGGTAGAGCGCCTCATTTGCACTGAGGAGGCGGGGGGTTCGAGTCCTCTCGGGTCCACCAAACGAAACATTGTCGGAATTAAAAAATTCGCACAAATGCTAAAATAACACCACCATTTCAGATTTGCCGAGAGGCGAAGCCCCGAGGCGACTTCTTCGGCAAATCAAATTTGGTGGTGTTTGTTTGAAAAAGTCAGAACTCATTTTACGGAGAACCCTGAAAACTAATGCGGACTCGGCAGGGCGAAACTCTTTGACTAGAGGGATATGGATTCGCCCTGCCTCGGCTCCCGTCCCGCCCGCAGGAGGGGTCTGGGGAGGAATGCGGGCGGGTTTTGGACTGGGGGTTTTCGGATTTTTGCACTCTTTTATTTTGCTCATTATCAAATATTTTGGTAATATTAGATTGTGGGAAGTGAGGAGATTCATATATTAAGTATACCACAATTTAATATTACTAATACATTATGGTAGAGTCAAGTAAAAACAACATAGCAAAAACCGTAAAGAGATTGCGAGAAAAAGCGGGATTATCGCAGGAAAAACTAGCTCGTCTTGCTGATGTTTCCAACAATACACTTATTAACATTGAAGCGGGAAAGCAAGATAATCCCACGATTGAAACTCTAAAAAAGATAGCCAAGGCATTAAATACACCCATTGAGAATTTAATAAAATAAGTATGCCTATTTTTAACGATTTAAAATTAGAGAATTGGAAAGAATCAGAAATTTGGACTGATAGTCTTTGGATTATTCCCGAACGAGATAAATCTGGGAAACATGATGGTTTTTATCACGGCAACTTTGTCCCACAAATTCCACGACAGTTAATTTTGCGATACACAAAAAAAGGTGATGTCGTTTTTGATCCATTTGTGGGTAGCGGAACAACCGCATATGAATCGGAAAGTTTAGGGAGACATTTTGTTGGCATTGATATTCAGCCGGAACTTGTAGAGCATGTTAAAAGTAAAGTAGATAATAAAGATTATTTTGCAGAACTTATTGTTGGCGACAGTATGGATAAAAATACTTTTTCTGGCATAACAAAAGTTTTGAACGCAAGAAAAAAGAAAAATGTACAACTAGCAATTTTACATCCGCCATACGCAGATATAGTTAAATTTAGTAATCACGAAAAGGATTTATCCAATGCAAAATCTTTGAGCGATTTTCTTAATGGGTTTGCCCTTGTTATCAAAAATACGCTTGATGTATTAGAGAAGAATAGATACTTGGCAATAGTGATAGGCGATAAATATACACAGGGCAAATGGGTTCCATTGGGATTTTATTGTTTGAATGAAGCACAAAAATTGGGGCTTACCTTAAAAAGTATTATAATAAAGAATATGGAAGGTAATCGAGCCAAACAACACAAAGAAGCAATTTGGAAATACAGGGCATTATCTAGCGATTATTACATTTTTAAGCACGAGTATATTTTACTTTTTAAATATTAAAATTATGACAACACATGTATTTATTGTAGGTGCGACCACTTTCAAACTACATTTGGAGTATCTTTTTGCTGGCACTGGAGCGCAAAATAATCTTGTTGATTTTAATAATTTACCAACCACAACCCTGCACCACACAAAAGAAAATATGTTGATTGGTATGATAGCCGATGCCAGTAGAGTAAGAAAAGGCGATCAAATTATTTTCTATCTACAACAAGAATTTTCTAAGAAAATATTTGAAGGAAAGTTTTTTGGAATTTTCAAGGCAAAAAATGATTGGTCTTTTTTAGACAATAACGACAGCGGGCAATACTTGATAAATGAACTGGAGAAATCTTTAACTTTCAGAACGCTTATTGAACCGAGTAAGGTTTATGCTGATGGCGTAACCGAGTGGGAAGCACTAGATGAGATAAAAAATATGCAATCTCCGAATCAAATGCTTTGGAGTTTGATTTATCGAAAGCTGAAAGGAAATAGAGGAAATACAATGATAACTATTTATGAGGCAGAAAGATTGTGCCAATTGATAAGAGATAAAAATAACAGACAAGAGTTAAATATCGGAAACCATAAATTATCGTTTGATCAAAATGGACAAAAGATTATTTTAACCAATGACAGCGTAAATACTTATAACGGCAGAAAGGAAGATATAAATTTACTTCCGAGATTAGTTGCTAAATATCGTGCAGATACATCTTTTGAGACACACCTACAAGCCTATATCGTACGCAATATCGGGAAAGGATTAAATCAATCCTTAGACAATTGTATTTTGGGTGAGAATCTAGAATTTGAATGGCTTGGCAATGAAGTGTCTTGTGGTGTTGGTATGCAACGGATTGATGTTATGGTCTCAACTACTCAAAATAATCAAAGAGTTTTGTTGCCGATAGAATTAAAGTCGGTGGAAGCGGACATAATCAATACGAAGCAGATACAGAGATATATTGACTGGATAGAGCAGTATTACACTCCGAATAGGCAAAGCGACATACAGCCCCTTTTGGTTTCAAAAAGGATAGATGACAAAACCACGCAAAGATACCAAAAAATTATTGATACTTTCAACGATTTTAATACCAGAAATTCCCGAAGGTGTAATAGTTTGAAGTATATTGAATATCATTTAGAAAATGATGATTTAGTTTTTGAGAAAATAAATTATTAGCTATGAACTACATCGGCAGTAAATTATCATTGTTAGAATTTTTGGAAGAATCCATAAATAAAGTGGTTGATAAAAACTGCCATACCTTTTGTGATTTATTTGCGGGAACTGGTATTGTCGGCTCTTATTTCAAAAAGAAAGGATACTCGGTTATTGCCAATGATATTCAATATTATAGTTTCGTCCTCAATAAACAGTATATTGAAAACCATGAGCATTTAGAGTTTCAGAAATTGACAAAAATTTTGCCGAAACTGAAAAATATTGAGATTAGCGAGAGAAAAAACTTTGTTTGTGATTACCTTTCAAATCTTAAAGGAATAAATGGTTTTATATTCAAAAATTATTGTTTAGGTGGAACACAAAAGCAGGAATTTCAGCGACAATATTTTTCAGATGAAAATGGAAAGAGATGTGATGCGATAAGAACGGAAATTGAGAAGTGGAAAAAAGAAAAATTGATTACTGGTAATGAGTATTATTTTCTCTTGGCTACACTTATTGAAACGATTGATAAACGAGCAAATACTGCCTCGGTCTATGGCGCGTTTTTGAAACAATTAAAAAAGACGGCACAAACGCCTTTTGTGTTAAAACCGGCAGAGATGATAATAAACGACCAAGAGCACCAAGTTTTCAATGAGGATATTAATGAACTTGCGAGTAAAATTGAAGGCGATATTTTATATCTTGATCCACCGTATAACCACCGACAATATGCAACTAATTATCATCTGCTAGAAACAGTTGCTAAATATGACAATCCAAAAATCCACGGCAAAACAGGATTGCGAGAGTATGAAAATCAAAAATCTCTTTATTGCTCAAGAACAAAAGCAAAAAAAGCATTTGCTGATCTAATCCTAAGTGCGAGGACAAAATATATTTTCTTGAGTTATAACAACGAGGGACTTATGACACTTGGTGATATTAAAGAGATAATGAGCTTACGCGGTAAATATGGATTTTTTACAAAAGAATACGGCAGGTTCAAAGCTGACAAAGACGAAAACCGAGATTACAAAGCAGATAAAACGCTTGAATATTTACACTATGTTGTGTGTAAATAAAAGAGTGCAAAAATCCGAAAACCCCCAGTCCAAAACCCGCCCGCATTCCTCCCCAGACCCCTCCTGCGGGCGGGAAATCAGCCGAGGCAGGGCGAATCCATATCCCCAGGGTTCTCCGCAAAATGGGTTCTGACTTTTTCAAACAAACACCATCGGTAAAAACATTAGCGCCCGCAAGGGCGCTAATGTTTTTACCGATGGAGATGGAACAAAGCAACTGCTTGCCTTGCGTCGGGAATTGAACAGCGGAGTCATGTTTTTCCAGCAGGAAAAACTAACATACCGCTAGAGAATTACCGAAAAAGTCTGACAAACCACCCGAAGATACTGAATTTGCCTTCGTTTACTTTAATGAAATTCAACGCGTTTGCGTCTGTCTCTTCCAGAGCTTTGATTTGCGCATCCAAGTCGGCTTTCACCGCATCATCTGTCGCACGCCCTCTCGCTTTCGTCAGACGGTCAATGCTGTTTTGAGTAGTGACTACTTCGCTTCGGAGCGCACCGATATTTTTGTAATCGGTACCGATGAGAAAAGTTTTGAATCCGCCCCGTGCCTCAACTGCTTGTATAGCTTTGGTAGCACGCTCATTTGACGATTCTTGTTCTTCTGCGACAACACGAACCTCCTCACCAATGTTTTGGTCTTTGCCCGCAAGGTCAGTTAATGCTCGCACCGTCTCGGCAACCTTGCTCCTGTGTTGCTCGCTCATCTCTTTGCCTTTATCACTCTGCGCGAACGCAATTGAAGCAGACAAAGCAGTAAGTAGAAGCAATAAAGCGGTTGTTGATAAAATATTTTTGGTTCTCATCTATTTTTGACTACACTAATAATATCACTTGTTTCGACCGCGCCCGCCTCCAGTATTTGCCGAGAAATATGCTACCAGACCGTCATACATGGCTTGCGCTTCTTTTTGCACGCGAGTATTTGTCGCGCCGTTTTGATAGTTTAAGAAATCACATGCCGCATCCGTATTTGTGACAAAGTATGATTCTGTTAATACCCCGGGGAGAGAGCCGTATACCGTCATTCCATACCCGTCATTTTTAATTCCTTTGTCTGGAAGTTCGAGAGCGTTCACGATCTTGGGGTGGATGTATCCAGCAAAAATCTTATCATTCTTTTGAGTCACGAAACTTTGAGCATAATCCGCAGATGTGTTTGTTGAACCATTGTGGTGTATTGAAATAAGCACATCAGAACCAGCCGCTTCCGCATCAGCAACCCTGTCCTGTCTGGAAGAAAGTTGCGCTACTTCATGCGCCGTTCCTTCTCCAACTGCAATCAACACTTTCAATTCTTTTCGCACCGCCAAATTCACATCCGCCTCAATCACTTCCGCTCCATTGCAAACGCCAACCGCGCCGGTTTCTCCGCCCCCATGCCCGGCATCAAGAGCAATCACTTTCCCTGTAAGAGGAGTGCCCGCACTGACCGGAAACGCTACTATTAACGCTAATCCTAAAATCACTAAAGAGTTTTTCATATTATCTCCATAGTACCACACTTGTAATACTTTCAAGAGTTTAAAAAAATTAAAAAAAATCAAATACGGGATGACTGAAGTAGCCCATCAAATTCTTCGAGGTGCCCAACTAGGTTTTATAGATATCCCCGCCTTTACAGGCGGGGAGCTTCCGCTAAATTAGAAACTCAGTTAGGTGGATAATTAAAATTGACGGTAGGCAAAATAGGGCTAGAATATTAAAAGAAATCGTCCCTCTACTGTCTATGAATGCTCAACAAAAAGATGTGATTATTCACCCCACAGCCGACGCCCGAATCAAGGAAGAAGTGGCGGAAATTCTGGGTCCATTTAATACATGGGTTACCGGAGTGGCGGTCGGGCATGAACCAACGTCTCATGAGTGCTTCAGGCACTGGTTAAGACACGGTGGGCTTAAACGCTTCCGCCGCACTCACAAAGTTGCCGCCTAGCGGCAAAGGGCGGATTCGGAAGGAATCCGCCCTTTTTTGCGTGTGAAAATGCTTGTGCGCGGGAAACGCTTAGCTGAACCAGATTCTTCACTTGTCCGAGAAAACAGATTGTGATAGTTTTTATCGGGACCGCACATTCAGAATCAAACAAACAAAATCACAACGGAGGCAATATGCCAATTTTTATCGGTCAAGAGGAAACCAGAAAAATAAAGCGAACGCTTCTGCGTTTGTGGGAGACTTACTGCGTCATTCTTATTGCGCTAATCCTATCGGACGGAATCACCTTTCCCCGACTCGCCGGCATTTCTGCCGTTTCAGTGTGGGCGCTCCATCGTCTCTACAAACGCTACCGTAGGCGCTGTCCCGGATGTTTGGCTAATAAGAAAAGCCGGACGCCTCATTTTCTTCGGGGATGGCTCTTCAAAAAAAGCTATTACCGAATTGCGCCGATGAAACCGAACGACAACGCGTTTGAATGCCACTTTGAAAACATCTGCGTGGTATGCGACTGTCAATGGGAGATCAAACCGCCAATCAAAAAAGAGTTTGCGCACCGCCCGCTGGCACTCCGATATTGGTAAAATGCCCCGCCTAACACCCCGAAGGAAGCTTCGGGGCGTCTTTTAATTTAGAGAGAATTATCCTTTTTCAAGATATTACATACCTTAACTGTTAAGACCTTAAAGCGAGTGTATTCTTTCGGAGCGCCCCGCGAAGGTAATTGGAAATCAAGGAGCCAAGCAGGAAAATTTCATCTGGCCTAAAGTTTTAACCTTCAAAGCGAGCATCCTCTTTTTTGAACCTGCCCGCCTGCCCCGTCTGCGCGCAAACGCATAGACAGGCGGCAGACAGGTTGCGAGGGTGATTTGAAAATTAAAGAGGCGAACCGGAAAATTGAACGGTTTGAGCCCGTTTTCGAGCGAGTTTTGAATTTTCCGTCGTGAGCCGATTATAATTTTCAATCACCGAAACGCTCCGGCTTCAAAAAGGAGGGCACGAGCGGCATTTGCAGAAATCCTCAAGATATGATAAAAATATCAGCACCCGGCCCCCAAATAACAACCAAAACGGTGAAAAACGTTTACATTAAAGCCAATCAAAATATCAAAGCGACCGAACTTCGGGTAATCGGCGCCGACGGAGCCAATCTGGGGGTAATGAAGAAAGAGGAAGCGTTGGCCAAAGCGGCCGAAGCCGGCCTTGACCTCATTGAAATCTCGCCCAATGCCAGCCCGCCGGTTGCTAAAATCACCGAGTATGGTAAGTTTCTCTACGAAGAAGAGAAAAAACGAAAGCAAGCCAAGGCCAACACTCAAAGCGTGGAAATCAAAGCGGTGCAAATAACCATCGGCACCGGCGAGCACGATTTGGCGCTTAAAGCCAAGAGGGCCTCCGAGTGGCTTGCCGAGGGGCACCGAATTAGGGTGGACTTATTCCTTCGCGGCCGGGCCAAGTATATGGACCCGAAGTTCCTCCGAGAAAGGGTTGAGAGAATCCTCCGCCTTATCACCGTTGATTACAAAATCGCCGACTCCATAAAAAAGAGCCCTAAGGGAATGTCGGTTATGATAGAAAAAAGTTAAATACCAATCTGTGAATTGTCTTAACCATACTAAATCTACGAATGATACCAATCTGCGAATAAATACCAATAAGAAACTTCGCGTATTCGTAGCTATTTGTAGATTAGTATCATTCGTATATTGGTATACTTTTATGAAAACCAACAAATCATTCCAAAAACGCCTTAAAGTGACCAAGAACGGCAAAATAATCGGCCGAAGGCCCGGTCAAAACCACTTCAACGCCAAAGAGAGCGGTAGGAGCCAGATGGGTAAAAATCGGACGGTCAGTTTTAATTTTGACAATAAAACCCGCTCCCGCTTCCTCGCAAATTGAATCAGTGGTTACCTCGGCCGTATGGATTTACTTGGTGTTTGCAGTGATGTTCCGTAAATAGATTATCTTTTAAGTTATTAGCAGCCATTCGTATTATTAGTATCATTCGCATATTGGTATATTTACTTCTATGACCCGCGTTAAAAAAGGCGTCAACGCCTTAAAAACCAGAAGAAATATTCTACGCCAAGCCAAGGGCTACCGCTTTGGCCGCTCTAAAAAAGAGCGGCAGGCTTACGAAGCGCTCGCCCACGCCGGCGCCTACGCTTTTGCCCACCGCCGCGACAAGAAAAACGACTTCCGCCGGCTTTGGAATGTGAAAATCAACGCTTTCGTCAGAAGCCACCAGATCACTTACAGCAAATTCATCGGTTTGCTCAAGAAAAAAGGCATTGGGCTAGACCGAAAAATCCTTGCCGCGTTTGCGGAGAGCAAACCCGAAACCTTCGCCCGCCTTTTGACACACTTAACTTAAACTTAAGACATTGCACAAAATAACCCGCTAACAGCGTAATAGCGCCGGCAGACAAGCCACTGGCTGGATTCAAACTAACTGATAGGACTTGCCGCGCTCTGGGCAAATCGCATTGACTCCTAACTCGTCGCGGAGACGTTGGGCAAGAAAATTAGAGGCCTTGGGCTCCCCCATCGCCACAAAGACCTTTTTAAGCGTAGGCAAAGCCGCCTCAACAAATTTAACGAGATGGTCGGAGTCCTTATGCGAGGAATAGCCGGGAATCTTTTCAATATTAGCTTTCACTTTATATCGCTCGCCCTCAATTTTCACTTCTTTTAATCCATCGTAAAGCATCCGACCGAGCGTCCCCGGCGCTTGGAAACCGACCAAAAGTATCGTGGTGTTTCCATCGCTTAAATACTTTTTTTCGTGGCTGATAACCCGCCCGCCCTCGGACATGCCGCTGCCGGCGATGATAATTTTGGGCCGCGGCGTTTTTTGGATTTGAGCCGAGTCAAACGCTTTCAGAGTGAAATTAAGTTTCGGAAAATTCCAAATATCGTCCGTCTCAAGTTCTTTTCGTATTCTCTCGTTGAAGTTGGCGGTATTCTGTTTGTAGATTTCAGTCACTTTAATGGCTAGAGGCGAATCCAGAAACACCGGCACCGGCGGAATTCTCCCGCTTTCAACCATATTGTTCAAATCATGAAGAATGACTTGGGTTCTTTCCAGAGAAAAAGCCGGAATAATCAAAAGCCCCTTCTCTTTTATCACTCGGTTGACCATTTCAAAAAGCTTGTTCTTGGTCGCTTCTCGCGATTCGTGGTTTCTATCGCCGTAAACGCTCTCCATCACCATATATATCGTTCCGGCGGGCAATTCGGTATCCCGAAGCAGAGGTGAAGGCGAATTGCCCAAGTCCCCGGTAAATAAAATTCTTTCCCTCTCAATCGATATCTCATACATAGCCGAGCCCAAAATATGGCCGGCGTCTTTGGCGACAAAAGAAATGTCTTCTCCAAGCGATACCGCCTCATGATAAGGAATCTCCCGCCACAAGGAAAGCGCCTTATCAATATCCGCGCCTTCGTAAAGAACCGGCTGGCCGACGTTTCTTGATTCATTGGTCATAAGACGAAGAGCGTCGTCAAACATCACAGCGGAGATTTCTTTGGTCTCTTTTGTGGAATAAATGACGCCCCTGAAACCGTCCCGGACGAGTTTGGGAATCCTGCCGATGTGGTCGGCGTGGGCGTGCGTGACCAAAAGCCAATCTATTTGAGAGGGCTGATATGGAAACGGCTCCCAATTTTTTTTCTCGCTTTCCGGGTCGCCTTGGAAGAAACCGGAGTCAATCAAGATTTTTTTTCCGCGCGCTGCCAGCAGAAAATTGGCGCCGGTTACGCTGCCGGCGCCGCCGTAAGCGGTTAACAAAATCTGACCGTCATTTTTCCGCGCCCAAAACATTTGCCAAGATTGTATCCTTAAACCGAGAGAAAGCGAAATAATAAGCCGACAGAGCGCCGAGCAAATCCATCGCCAAATCAATGCTGGTGTCAAAAATATAATCGGTTTCGTTTACTACGCCCGCCAAATTTTCAAGCGCCTCCCACCCCGCCGAAATTAACATGGTCACACCGATGACTAAAAAGAAAAATCCGGAACCGCTCTGCTTGTTGGATAAAAACCGAGGAACATGCTTGATGCGCAAAAACCAAAAAACCAAAAGTGAAGTAAAAATCCCGCCTAAAAAATGAAACGGGATGTCAAGCCAAGGCATTGTCCAATACCAATAAAAAGCGCTGGCCGCAATGTGAAGCGATGCGACCAAGACGGCGATAAAAGCCGCGAAGACAAGTACGGGGTGGTCTCTTTTCATGGCTTTGTTTAAAACAAAAACCAAGGGTTTCTCTTTACCAAAACACCCTGCCCACGACAAAATGTGGACAGAGCTTTTTGGCGGGCCACTCGCGAGTATTTCCCTAAACTAATGTTTAGGTGGGTGGCCGCAGGCATAATTTTCAGAATCCGCCGAGGCGGGCTCATCTAATTTAACCGATTTAGGCCTCCCTTAAAAAAGGTTATAGAGTGATACTCCGAGTAACCCGAAGTTATTATACCAAATTAAAAACGCAAAGTGCAAAGCGGAAAATTAAAAATCAAAAGAAAGGGCGAGGTCTTTTCTGTTTTAAGCTGTGGTTTTGCGTTTTCCGCTTTTAGTTTTAAGCTTATTCCAAGATTCCATCCAAATTGACATCGTACAAAATTTTCTCTTGGATAAGCTGATACTGATGAACTTCTTGAGCGGCAAACCAATGATTAATTTCCACGACCGCTTCTTCGGGCGAACCGGAAGCGTGAATTAAATTTCTGACCGCCCGGCCGTCGGCGTCGGACATTTGGTAAGAATCTAAAACGAAGTCGCCGCGAATGGTGCCGACATCGGAAGTCAGGGGCTCGGTCCCACCGGTGATTTTCCGGACGATTTTGACCGCGTGAGCGCCCTGCCAAACCATCGCCACCACCGGGCCGGAAGCCAAGTATTTTTTCAAATTGGCCAAAATTTTCGCAGTTATAACCAGTGGGTCGTCGGACGGCGGCGTTAGGCCTTTTTCTTTATAGGACTTGATGGTTTTCTCGCCGGTTACCCGCCGCCAATTCGGGTCCAAAGTGTAATGGGCTTCAATGTGCTCGGCCGAAGGCACCAGCATTTTCAAACCAGCCAACTTTAGACCGGCCTGCTCAAAACGCTTGATGATTTCTCCGATGAGCGAACGCTGAACGCCGTCGGGCTTAATGATAACCAAAGTTTGTTCGTGCTTGGGGTGTAACATAATCTTGTGACTTATAACCTATAACTTGGAAACGATACAAAAATCTTACCATAAATTTTGGTAAATCCTATCTGATTAATTTATCCGCTATCACCGGCACCTCTTTGATAAAAAAATTTTTGACCTCTGGCCAACTAATTCTAAAAAATATTTCCGGCGGTGGGTCGTCCTCCGCGTCTTCAAAATAAACCAATGCTTTCAGAATGTGATGATAATCGTGGGCAATTAAAGGATACTGAACCTTAAGCCGTTTGATAATTTCCTGGAGCGGCTCAAGATTCTTGGCGCACCAGTAAAGGTCAAAAAAATCTCTCTTCCGACCGCGTTGGGAAATGGCGGTAATTTTCATCACCGCGATATCAATCTTATGGAGCACTCGAACTGAACCATGCCACAACCACTCTTGTTGAGGAACAAAAAACGGATAAGCGATAAAACTTATCTTGGATTTCAACAATTGGCCGTAAATGGTGTTTTTATCTTCAACGTCGGTTTGCCAATCTTTATTGTCCGCAAAACGGGCGAGCAATTGTTTTTCGTTGAAATTTTTTTCCTCCGTGAAAAAATCTAGGTCAACTGATTTGCGATTGCCTACCTGAAGCGCCAAAGCTGTGCCGTCGGCTAAATACCATTTTGATTCCTTCAGCCATTTCTCCCCAGACAAAAAATCCAACGCCTTTTTGGTTTGATTCGGCAATGTCTCATAATGCCAATTTATCTGTTGAGAAGCAGTGTCCATAAAGTTTTAGTGCGCGGTCTTAAACATCTTGAGTTGTTGATAATTTTTTGAAGAATCGGCTTGTCATAAAAATCCAAAGCCCAACGAGCCTCTTTGTCGTTGCCCAAATCCGCCACCCGTTCAATAATGTATTGAGCGTTTTTTTGGGGGTCAATTTTG
>Ga0209211_10007845_pt1 | contig 14835 bp, 10 predicted proteins | sample RifGroA2_FD_183992 | JGI IMG/M metagenome (GOLD analysis project Ga0209211, IMG submission 183992) | Groundwater microbial communities from Rifle, Colorado, USA - Groundwater A2 (SPAdes) (version 2) | ecosystem: Environmental > Aquatic > Deep subsurface > Groundwater | place: Rifle, Colorado... | reverse complement strand
TTGGGTGTTTGAAAGGATCTGATATGCATTTATAAAATGCCCTGTAGGGGCGTTCCGCGGAACGCCCCTACCCAAACGTGAAACACATTAATCAGCTCCCTCCACTGAAATTTATGAACCATACGCCAGACAAAACAATATCAATACCGCACAGCGATATTATTTCTCGCGTGCAGGATTTGAATGTTTTCCTGGCGCGGCTGGATGCGCTTTCAGACGCGCTTTTGCGCCTTGAAAGCGCGGAAAACATTGATGAAACCGAGTACCGCGAAGAAAAAAAGGCTTTGCTGATACGGGAACGGGAAACACTTGACGAGCTGATTCCATCGGGCAAAACATTTATCTTGTCTCTGGCGTTGGCGCGGTCAGAAAATTTGAAAACTCTTCAAAGCCTCGGGGTGTACTCTGTTTATAAGGAGAACGATGTTGTGCGCAAAAATAACAGCACAGAGGCTGATGAGAGCGTTAAGAGCTTGCAGAATCGTTTGAACATTCGCCTTGAATTTTTAAAACTGCGCCATTTTGGGCGGCTCAATTCCGAAGAAATAATCAGACAAAAGCGCACGCAGATGAAAGCAGAGGCGCGGTCTGCCGTGTCTGCGTTTTTAGACGCGGTTGACTCTCACAGCATGGGCAGGCACAAGGTAAACGGAACGCATGAAGAAGATGAACTGATTTCTGCGGGTGAGCTGTTTGAGAGGGCTTTGCAGGCATATTTTGATTCATGCGTTACGCAAAAAGAGCGGCAAAAGGCGGAGCATGAAATGAGAACAATTCTCTTTTCATCGATGGACGAGCATAAACCGTGGAAGCGCGCGGAACGGAAGTACGACAATTATATTCAGCTTTGTCCCCATGCGGCAGAGCAGAGCGAGGCACTACTCGTTCAGGAGATTCGGGATTTTTTGGATCGTTTTGAGGATTCGCCAAAAGACATTGGCGATGACGCGCTTCACGCGATTCTTGAAGATGTTGATAAACTCTCTGCGCTGTATGAGATGGTTTGTGGCGAGGCACAAGAATAGTTTTAGATTGACAATGGTATATCAATTGATATAATAGAATTATGATAAAAACAGTTGACGCATATAAATTGCGCACCAATTTAGGAAGTTATTTAGATGAAGTATTTTATAAAGAATGCGAGATTATTATATTGAGAAAAGGAAAGCCGATGGTAAAAATGACGCCGATAAAACTCCCTCTTCAGAAAATATATCCTTCCATTAAGGGTATGTTTAAGGGTATGAGTGTAACAGAGGGAGATATTGAACAAGCAAAACAAAGCATGTTCCCGTATGCGTATGGAAAAAAGAAGTTATGAATTATGTAATAGATACACATACGTTGTTATGGTATATAACAAGCAATGAACAGCTAAGCAAACGTGTTGAGCATATTTTGGATGTTTCGCAAGAGGAAAGAACAACTGTGATAGTGCCGAGCATTGTTCTTGTGGAAGCAGTGGATATTTTGGAAAAAGGTAAAATAGAGCATCAGATTGATGTATTTATAGAAATTCTAAAAAATAGCGGCGCCTATACACTTGCCTTCCCTGAATGGGATATTATAGAGAAGTATATGGAAATAAATCAGAATTTAGACATTCATGACCGCCTTATTGTAGCGACGGCCTTAAAATGGGACGCACGCATATTGACTAAAGACGCGGAGATTTTAAAGTATTACGGGCAGTTTGTGGTTTGGTAAAATGACAGAGATGTTGATAAACTCTCCGCGCTGTATGAGGTGGTTTGTGGTATATTGAAAGGTGGATAGTACGAGCAGATATACTTAAAAAAGTAAATATGCCGAAAAAAGAGAAAGAGATCAGAGAAATTGAAACTAATAATACTCCTGCCATTGAGGAAAGCATTCATGAACAAGGAGGCGTTTTAGCGCATGTCGTAGTTGATGCTTCTGTGATGAAAGCGATGCAGGAATTGAATCTTGGTGCTCCGCAGGTTATGAGAGCGGCTCAAAGGGCGAAAGAGATTGTTGAACAATCTTCTTTGCTGTGCAAACAAGTTCAACCTGTGAATTTTTTTTATGGTGCAAGCGGCAATGAAGCCGAATTCATACTTTGCATACACTTCGATCCCGTTGGGGAGGTGTGGATATTTGTTGGCACGGAAAGAGTGCAGGTGTATAGCAAAGAGGATGGCAATGAGCGCGTATGTATACATGACGGCACGGCAAGAGAGATGCGGGCGGTTGAAGAGTGCTTGCTTTCTCGGGGTATTTTGCGCGAAGACGAGCCGGGAGGGTTTCGCGCAGTGCCAACACACGCTGATTTAATGTCAGATCAAGAGAAGAAAGAAAAAGAAGCGTACGGCGAACAGATAGCATGGTTTACAAAATTTGCAGATGTGTATAATCGGATTTATGCAGTGCGGGAAAATGTGAAAGAAGTTGAAGAAATTGTTCACCGAGAGATATTTCGTTTATTTGATGAAAATCCGATGGGAAAAGACTATCTTCGCATTCACGAAGATTTAAGCGACGGCGAGGCACCGTATCCTTACGATACGCTGATTAAACAAAAGGTGAATATTATAGAGTACATGAATAAGCCAGAGCAACTTCTCAATTATTTGAATAAGCTTTACTTCACGCTCGCATCAAGTTTCAGCCAGGACAGCCTCACGCTGAAAAAATTAGAATGGCTTTTTGGTTTACTGAAGGAAGATGAAGTAAAGAATCCAAAAACGCCTCCTGTATCCATAGACCCTGCTGACGAGTACAAACCGCGTGTGGACAAAGGAGGTTTAGCTTCGCCTTTTAGACCTTCCCCTATGTTTGACAGAGTAAGATATGAAGATCAGGAGCCTCAAAAGCCGTCTCTATTTGAAAAGTTGAAAAAGAGATTGCCGTGGGGGAAGAAATCAAAAGTTAGTCAAAAGCCCGTTGAGCTTCCTTCGCCGTATAAACCATCAGCAATGATAAAGAATGTTAAGGCTACTACGACGGCCAGTCCCGTGGAAGATATTCAAGAAAGAGAAAATTTATACGAAAGGGAAAGGAGAAAGTCGCCTATGCTTATGAGAGTTAATAAAGAAATGAGGAAAGAGGGGGATCCTGTTTTAGAAAATTTACCGGCGGAGCAAGAGAAGCATCATCGTGCTTTTGAGGAGAGCATGATAGAGACAGAAAAGAATGCGCATCCAGTGCCATCCCCTTTTGCGCAAGAAGCTATAAAAAGAAATCAGAGCGAAGAGGCAGAAATAACGAGTTCGCATCCCGAAACAAAAATTGGGAATGAGAGTAGCACAGAAAAAATTGAGCGTGAGGTGCGTGAAAAAAGTAAATTGGAGCATGGAGATTTGAGGTTAAATAGGGATCGGTGGATAGAATCCTTTACCCCAAAGGGGTCTGGAAAAAAGCTTGCAGACAAGTTTGCTTTTGGCAGGGAGCGGGATATGGGGAAACGCGCATCCGCAGAGCTTGGATACGCGCATGCTTTTGGCAGAGAGTTTAGCAAGTTTCTCAATGATTTACCGGAATGGAACAAGGGGAAATCTATCAAAGAGCTTCTGCAAGATGCCCCGCGCAGTGCAGAGATGTATTTAAACGCGGCGTTTGATCTTGAGATGCAGGCAATTGCGGAGTTAGCGCGCAAAGCGTATAATTCTATGGACGATCGGCGCGAAGCGCAGACAAAGGCAGGGAAAATGCTCTGGCAGGAAATTAAACGAATTGCGGGGGTTGACTGTGAAGTACTGGTTGACTACTCCGGCAAAGCGCATTTAGCGCATGTGCGGTTGAAGAAGGGGTGATAAAATATGCTCCTTTGCATGCGGTCATTTGATTTATAAACTACAAATGTAATTGAGATGTATGTATGGGAATAAGCTTTAATTCAGATAAAATTGACATACAGAAAAATGCGCACGCCGTACTGGATTTGTCGCCGTTGAGTGACCAAAAGCTTGTTAAAGGTATCAGTGGGCTTCTGCCTCCTTTACGGACAGCGGCTGTTGCAACGCGTGAGCTTGACGAGGAGATCAAAGCTATCCAATTTGACACGTCCGCTTTGGAGAGTATTAAAGCGGAAGGTGTAATACGTATGCGTATTCAAGATGTTGCAGAGAGTTAAATTTTTATTTTCAAACAGTCTATAATTATGGCAAGAGATAAATATATTGAACACGAAATAGGCATTCCGGAGGGCCCGAAAGGGTTAGATCCGGAAGGGTTGGATTTGGACGAAAATGAGGCGCTTATTGTGGCTGGTTTGCTGACTGTTAAACAGGTGCAAAGCCTTGTTACGATGCTCAAAGATGAAGCATTAATGAGTGTTGGCAGGAATTTTTTGGATGTTAAAAAAGATGTTATTGATGTTCTTGCGAGAGAGAGCAGGATAAAAAATTATGCAAAGCGAGGAAAAGATGGTAAGTCAATTCGCGATCGCATCTTTTCGCTTCTTGGCATTTTTGAAAAAAAAAGAAAGGAGCCGCTTGTTCTAGGAAAAACTGCAGAGAAAACAACGGCTACGCCTGAAACAGCAGAAGTACTAAAGGATGAGGATTCCCCGCCACCCCCTGAAGCGCCACCAGCCGTACTATCGTTTGAAGAGAGAATAAGAGCGCAGACTGCCCTAGAAATAGAAAGAATTCAGAATCAGATGCGGCAAGGATTTGAAGGCAGTGAGGAGGATGAAAGTGGAGAATTGGCTCACGCAGAGTGGATCGTAAAAGAGTTGGGCGCATTTACCGCAGAGCTTGCCGAAGCAGAGATAACACAGAACGAGATTAAGAAGATGGGTTCAGAAATGAACAAAGAGATAGCAAAAAGGCAAACGGCGGAAGCTAGTATAGCGGCTTTGGAAGCAGATATAATCGTGGAGCAAAAGCGGCTTTTGGTTGCGAGCAAGAGGATTGAAATGGCAGAGATTGCAAAGAAGATAAAAGCTACTATTGCAGAGTTGGAGTCCTCTTTATCTACGGCGCAAGGTGCAAAAATAAAGGCAAATGAGGTTGTCAATCAACATTGCGCAACGATACAAGAAAAAATGCAACAGCAAGGGGAGAGAATTCGGTCTTTGCAAACTTCAGCCAACGCTTTTCAGGAGAAAAACGGCGCTCAAGTGCAAGGGGCATGGCAGACAGCAGTGCATGAACAACAAAAAGTGAAGGACGATCTTGCTGTTTTTACGCAAGATAGGCTTCACACGGAACAAAGTAAGGCACATGAACAAACATTTTCAGAGGCGCAGAGTATCATGAAAAGAATTGCCGATGGGTATGCGGTCAAAGCGCAATCATGGAAGAAGATGGAGGGCGCAATGAGCGATTTTTCAGAGATTGTGAATGGAAAAGTAAAAGAATATGAGAATCTTTTAAATTTTGTAAGTCCTTTAATAACAGCTGAAGTCGAGAACAGTGAAGAAGTTTCTGAAGAAGACGATTCTTCGCGGACAGTGGCGCACGAAGAGAGTGATCTCAAAAATGCCGAGATTCCAGAGGCTATAGGCACAGTAGATCCGGTAATTGAAAAGTTAAATGAGATGGCCATTCCTACAGAAATACCTCCTGTTAAAATTGTTGAAACAAATGAGGATCTCATGAAATTTGTACAGACACAGCAAGAACGAATGAATGAGATGCAACCTCCTCCAGTCGGCGGGGAACGCGAGAACATAGTTGAAACTAAAAAAGAGGAGGGTATAGCGATATTGCATTCTGAAGAATATTTCGGAAAATTATTTCAAAAAGTTAAGATAGATCCTCAAATAATGGCGACAGAGAATCGTGCGTGGGAGGTTATCAAAGCCGCCGGAACAATATATGACGCATTTAATAAAATAGACAAGCTGGAAGACTTGATTAATGGGACAAGAAGGGATTTTAAAACAGAGTTTCAGCTTGATAAAAACGGCCAGATCGTCTTCAAAGCATTTTTTGATGGAGAGACGCAATACAATCGCGACGAATTGACTATTACATTTTTGGAGAATGATAATTTGGAAGTTGAGACGCGTTTGTCAGATGATTTTTTTAGAACGCCGTCAGAGGTGATAAATAAAAGCGAACTCGTAGAAAACATTAAAAATTCTCAAGTTTTTCAGCCCGAAGAAGCACACGCTAAAGTCGCATAATATCTGCCGTTGGTTATCCACATGCTCGCGTTTCTCTATTCTAAAATTTGAAATTTTGGTATAATATCTTTATCGGATTTTTGTTCTTCATTTTTCTTCATGCAATTCATTTTTTATTACACACAATTAATGCAAGAGAAACATTAAGGTTTTGCCTTAGTGTTTTTATTTTTTTATATGGCAACCGCAACGCAGATTGAACAATCCATAAAAGACAACCCCTACTTTCCTTATGCAATGAAATTGGTAGAAGCCGCCGGGCTTGATTTGTTTTTTCCGGAGGAAGAACAAGAGGAGTATATTGAGGAGCTCATTGAACAGATTGCGTTGCGCGTTGGGATCGTGGTAAGGGGAAAATTATCGCCCGAGGATTACGAGGAATATCTTGATATGGTTGATCTGGCAAGCGCTGGCGATGCGCAGGCGGTTTCAGCGATTCAGCCGTTTTTAGAAGATCATATAGAAAATTGGCAACAGTTATTTCAAGATACGCTTAAGGCGTTTGGCGAGGAGTATGTAGCGTCAGCAAACAGCCTTAAGGTTTAAATAAAATTTTTAAAGTTCGTTTTTAAAATATGCCTCCTACACTACCAGTTACTCCGCCAGGGCCTACTATGCCCCCACCTCCGAGACCGGATACAACAACCCCTCCTCCTGCTGAAACTCCAGAACAGATCCGCGCGCGCGAACTCCAGGAGGTGAGAGACGGTTTAAAATTGCATGCAATTGAGCGCATGGCACTTCTAGTTAGAACAAATGCAGACAAATTAAATTGGAAGAATTTTACTGAAGTAAAAATGCCTCATTTTAATCGTGAAGCTGATGCGTTGCACGATGTGGCCCCGGACAAAGCGGATGTTCGGAAGAAATGTATAGAAGAAATGCAGAAGGTCATAGATACGCCTCAAGCCCCAATGCCTCCTGCTACCGCCTTTACTCCAAAAAATAGAAGCGATGGCATCCAGCATTTAATAGATATGAAGCTCGGCGTAACTGGTGGCCCAACATGGCCAGGGAATCTTATAAATCCTTTTACGAGCATTGATAACCTCGCAACAAAAAAGATAGATTTGCCAAACCAGATCGATGAGCTTGAGAAATATGTGCAGATGGCAGAGTTAGCAGAGGTATTAAATAGTCTGCCTCCTGATAGAGCTAAATTTATTGATTTATCTACAAAATTGGGGGGAACAGGAACTTCGGAAGCCAAGCTCATTTTGCAGGGCATAGATTCCCCCCTATCTCCTTTAGCAACTAACTATAAAGCAAGATTGCAAACGGATTTGGATGCAAGGTTGACAATCGCTCAGGCAGAGATAGCGCTGATTGACGCGACCATGCCGCCTAGTCCGGAAACCTGCGCAAAGACTTTGTTTAATAGTGCCTGTAAGCCAGACACGGCGATACCACCAGTCCGACCTGGTGGTAGCCACATCATTGAGAATTTAGGGCTTATAGGAGCTGAACTTCCACCTGATCCGATATATATCGGATGGCCAGGTTGTGCATGGACCCCAGGGCCTACAGGAACACCCACGGAGACTGGAGGATCGCCCCGTCCCGGTCCCGGATCTTCATTTGAACAGTTTGTAGTGAAATATACTGCTTTCTATACCGCAATGAAGCGTAGAGAGCCATCTGCCAAAACCGATACAGAGATTACAGCAATCAATGCGGCTCCTGCAACTGCTCCTGATCCTATACGTAAAAAGTATTACGCCGAAGCAAGCATTGCGCTTTTGGCCGGATTTAAAGATGAAATTGTAGCAAAACAGGCAGAAGCCGAACGCATAGACTTTGAGATTGAATTTTGGAATGAGGCGGATATTGAAAATAAAGCGAATCGTATGCAAGAGCGGGACGTTGATATTATGGGAGATATTGACGCCGCAGATCAGGCAAAGGATGCGGAAGTATTAGACGATCTTATTAGCGAAATTAATCGCGCAATTACAAGTGGTCAGTACCGCCCTTATAAAGCTGGAGCCCTTCAAATTTTGAGGCTTGAATCTGGGGATCCCGCAAAATTAAAAGAACTGCTTGAAAAAGCCAGGCTGGAAGCGTATAGGCGATTGATCATGCTGAAAAAAGAAGAAGCCGAGGCGAAAAAGCAGGAGCTTTTGCAGGTTGTGGAGCGCATCAAAGGGTATGAAACATCCAATAAAGAGATGCGAGATCGGATTGAAGCATTGAAGCTCAAAGAATCTGCGGGTACGTTATTGCCCGCAGAAGCAAAAGTGCTTGCTCTCTTGAATGAAGAAGCTGTGAGAGGGATGGATGATCTTACCGAACTTAAAACCAGTGTTACCAACCTTGACACTCTTATCAAAAGCCTTGATGCCGAGATCAGCCGGCTTGAAAAAGAATCTGTCGGCGAAATTGAGAGGCAGGAGAATTTTCAGAAATTATCTGAACAGGCGGAAGCTGAACTTGAGGCGCAGGAAGGCAAGTTTGACCCTGAAGCGGAGCGCAATAAATTTGCGGTGCCGATCAATGAATTTATAGAAGAGTTGAAAGGGCAGAATGTTGATTTGTCCCGTCCGGCTGATGTTGAGCGAATTTTTACCGCGAAAATGCTTCCCTGCGTGATAGCAGAAACTGCTTTTTCGGCTCCGATCGGGGGGGCAGTAGAGGCTCCGGCGAAGATTGTAAAGGATATGTTCAAGATCGTGTACGAGAATATATTGAAGCAGGTCAAAAAAGGCGTAAAGCAGATTGAAAATGAAAAGCAAAAGAAAAAGCCGGGATTTTTCAAAAGGAATATCAAAAGATTTTTGGGCGGACTTGGGTTTGCGGGCGTGTTGTGCTTCCTTCCGCAGACTATGGCGACTGGAGCCATTGTTGCCGGCATTTTGGGCGTGGCCGGGGCAACTGGCGCAATTCTCAAAAGAACCGCCGGCAGATCGCAACTGCGAATATCTCATCCGGAAAATGTGGCAGAACTTCAGCGCGATGCTGAAAAATTGAGAAAAACTTTGATTCCAGTTGAAAAGCCGGGAGGAAAGCCATCGGCGCCTGCCGGAGGAGAAGCGGAAGAAGGCAGTGAAGCTACAAGCGGAGAAACATACTACGAGAAGGTAATGGGACAAGTGGCAAGCGACGGCGCGCACATGATGGTGATTGAAAAAAAGAAGCGTTTGACAGCCGCAAATATCGGCAAAAAAATTGCAGGTCCTACTGCTGGTTTAAGCGCCCCAGATCAGGCTACACTGTGTACTATTGTTGATCTTTCCCAAAAAACACTTTTAACCGAAGACGAACAGCAGAAGCGCCAATCTCTTATTGCCGCAAATATGCCTCTGATGCAGACCTTCATGCGCACGCAAGCGCGGAATTTATGCACAACGCTTGAAACGTCAGTAACTACGTCCCCACAGTGGAATGCAGCGCTTACAAAATTGCAGGAAATATACCCAAAATATAGTGTGACGGGCGATCCCGATCTTGCGGCGTACGCGGGACAGGTGGATGCAATGCAGAATGAGCTGAAAGTATGGATACAGGGGCAGGCGTGTTTGAAATTGCAGGAAGAATTTAACATGATGGTCTTTGACAACATGGCGCAGGAAGCGCGGCTTGGATATATCCGTAGGGGACCTCGGTTTGTTGATGCAAGCGGAAATGTGCGCAGAATTTATGCACAGGATTATGGTAAGCGTGGTAAAAATGCAAGCGAGCAGTACGGGCTTGCGTGGGATGCGGAGGAAGGAGCAGGGCCGCTGTTTGATGTGCCATGGGAAAAGAGGTTCAAACTGTTTGGCGAAGTTGCCACGGTTGGCGCGGCGGCCGCCGGTTTTGGATTGTTGCGCACCGGGCTGTCTTTGGGCGCGAATTGGCTTGTGCCCGGAGCAGGGTTAGCAGTAGGCGGACTTTTGAGCTTTGCAAACAGCATCGGCGCGAAAGAGCGTTTAAGAAGAATTGAAAAGATGAGAAGGCAGGTAGAGGGCACCATGACTGCCCCACGCATGGCAAAACTTCTGGAAGAGAGCTGGAATAATATAAAAAACGGGAGACCGGCTGGAGATCTTTCGCAAGAAGCTTCGCCCGCGCAGGCGCTTGCCGTAATTCACGCACAGATTGACGAAGCCCGCGCCGTTCGCACGAACCCTGAAACATCGCAGGCTGACGCGGCAACCTTGGATTATTGGATACTGCGATTGGAGAAGGAAGGAATTAAAATCGCTTCTGACGCGAGAAGAAAAGCGATTAAAGCTGTTCAGGGCAATACCGCGGCACAGCTGATTGAACTTACCGCCACGGCCGGCCAGCAAGCCATGGAAATTGACATTACTACCGGGGCCCCAACTGACAAAGACATTGGAACCCGCATGTTCAAGCGCAGAGCCGATATAGGCACGCGTGCCGAGGATATTTCAAAAGAAGCGGAAACCGCGCGGAAGGCTTTGGTTGAAGCCGAGAAAAAGAACAATATCGCGTTTGGACATTTGTCTAAAGCTGTGTCCATGCCGTTTTCTCGGAATAAAGAAACAAGGCAGAATTTTGTTAGGGATGTAAAAGACTGGCGTACGTGGGGGGATACTGCTGAAGGGATGATTTTTTTCGGGCTCGGAGCCGCGGCAGGGAACGCAGCTTGTACGGGACATCTTCCCGGTTTTGGATGGCTTGGCGGGCATCACGACAACGGGACTGATCACAAGGACGATGGTAAAGGCAGAGGCGGAACTGACAAGCAGGACGGAGGCCCTGATAAAGGTGGCGGTGGGACTGACAAGGGCGGCGGAGAACATGCACATGGCGGCGGAGAACATGCACATGGCGGCGGAGAACATGCACATGGCGGCGGAGAACATGCACATGGCGGCGGAGAACATGCACACGGCGGCGGAGAACATGCACATGGTGCCACGCCGGACAACCCTCCCATAGTTCCGATTCCTCACGAAACCCCGCTTACCCCAGCTGAACAGGCGACGCTTGCTAAGTTTATGGAGTCCTTTGAGCATGACCGGCTTAACGACACATTGAGCCCAAGAGGCGGAGATTGGGCACATGCCGGCCAGCATGGGGAGACTTTTGCTATGAATAATCTTGGTAAAGTTATTGGACATATTAACCCGGATCAACCGGATCAAAGAGTATCTTTCATCATCAAGGTAGACGGACATCCTCATGAAGTTTCTTTTGTTCCTTCTAAACTTCCGGATTATCGCGGATATAATGAAGACAGCCTGCAGGGAATATTAAAGTATGCGGAAGGGGAAGCCAAAATTTATGAAGCGAGGGATCAACATATAAATTTAACCAACGACAATGATGCACGCGTTTTTTTTGAAAAACACCATGATGTGGATATAGTTTCTGTACAAGCAGGCGATGCGCATGCACATGGGGGCCCACTCCCTACCCCGGAGAATCCTGACAAAATTAATCCGAATACTCCCAATCCGAACGTACCTCCTGCTCCTGTTCACACACCAACATGGCCGCACTCGCCGGAACATTATGCTTATTCCCCTGCGGAAATTACGCCGGCAAATGTGCTTCCTTCCGGAGCCGAAGAAGCTCTGCAGGATGAATACTTTAAATACTTAATTGACACAATTCGCACGCTAAATCCTGACTCTCTTGCGGAGAAAGGGTTTCATGTTGTTACTGGCTCAATTGGCAATCAAGAAAATCTGGATTACGCCTATAAAGAATTGCCTGACGGAAAAATAGGGATTGATTTTACTGGAGACGGGGAGTTTGACGCCATCGGTAGGCAGATCGGCGATAAATTTGTGATAAACGAGGTGATTATGCATAAAGGCGGCGCGGAACAGCATTACGCTTTTGACAACGAGATCAATGCGGAGAAAGCATTAAACGCAATTGCAAATGAGCTTGGGTCAAAGGCGCACTATATCGCGTTAAGCCCGCATCTTTCGTATGTTGAGGCCGAAGGCGTGAAGGCGCTCTATAGTGATAACACGCCCATTGCTATACCAAAAGACATGGTTGTTGAGCAGATTACTCTTAATGAGAGCGGCGTTTCTGCCCCGCACAACGGCTTGATTATGTGGGATCAGAAGAATCATCACGCACTGCTGGTGCTCGATGATGACAAAAATGGTACACCTGAAGCATACGAACTGCCTCCGTCAGCTTCCCTAGAGGCGAGCAAACAGTATCTTCAGGCAGACCCGAGCGAGGTTCACAACTTTCTGACGAGTCCTGCGCATAAAAGTGATGTGAAGAATTTTTTGCATAACGCGGAAATGCCGGTAACACCCACACCCACACCCACAACTCCAATTCAATACCCGAAGCTTGATGTAATTCCGCATGACGCAAATCAAGCAAACAGCGTTGACGGCATTCTTAAAGATAGGTGGTTTGCGCATCTTGCAAAGGATAATGCCATAAATCTTAATGACCCAGAAGCTATCGCTCAATACAAAAATGTGGGGTGGGGATTGTATACAGATACAATAGGAGGCAAGGAGGTAACGTATGGATATAAGCTCGAGGGAGGAGATAAATTTGCATTGGACTATAACCTTGATGGCAAGCCCGATGCGATAGCCCATAGTGTTGGTTCAGGAACTAGCGCGTATTTAGAGGTGGACAGGATTATTGATTCCGTCTCCGGAAAAGAAATTCCTTTTGATGCAGGCAATAGAGAGGCAAGTTTAGATCATATAGCAAAGATGCTTGATTCGAACGGAAGATATATAGAAGTTGCGAATGGACAAATTGGCTATATGAGGACTGGAGCTGATAATTTTGTGTATCTAGGGAATGATAAGATTACAGTGCCAAACGGGATGCAAGTGGAGGAGGTTAGGCTTCAAGAGGCAGGAGCAGGAGGCGCTCAGAGAGACTGCATCGCGATTTGGGATCCTAACAAAAATGCGGGAATATATATTACTGACCAAGATTCAGATAAAAACATTGGGAATGTTATTGATAATCAAAATAGCGTAGCCAGTTTTCAAGCAATGAAAGACTTTTTAACGGGTGTAAAGGGTGGTGGAGGAGTGCAAAGGGGATCTGGGTTTGGCTTTACTGCAGATGAATTGAAAAATAAAGGAATAAACATTGACGAGATTAGGAAGATAATATAAAGCCAATGTTGTAAGTAGTCGGGATAGTCAATAAAAACAGACCGTCGCGTTATGCGTATGGTCTTAGAGCTTTTAAGCTATGCTCGGAATATCCTCAAGATTAAGCCAAAATATGTCACTTTTGATTCGTGGTATTCATCAAAAAAGATACTGCATTTAGAAAAATACGGTCGGACATTTTATACGCAGATCAAACGTAATCGCAAATTCAACGGTGTGCAAGTACAGCGCCGCCACCGTAATCCGTACTGGCTGGAGGCAGGTGTGATTGATTGGAATTTTAAAGTACTTATCCGCTCTTTTCGCGTTCTTCTTCCATAAACTTCAACGCCTTGATGCCGGATGCTCCTTCAATCACTTTTGCCGCCAATGATTGATTCTTCTCAATCGCCTGCTCCAACTGTCTGCGCAGTGATTCAATTTCGTGTTTTTGGTCCGCCGCCTGATTCTCCAAAAAAGCAATTTTTAATTCCAGCACCTTGCCTCCTCCTTCATGATGAGCCGCCTCAAGCGCTCTAATCGCAGAGGCTTTCTGCCCCTCTTCAGCAATAATTTTTTTGCGCTCTTCTTCCTCCGCAAGCAGTTTCTCGCGTCTTTTCAGCTCTGCGTCAAGCTGTGCTCGTTTCTCTGTTTGCTCTATCTCGTATTTCGTTTCTTCGCTATTACGCTTTATATCGCGTTCGTGATCATACTCACTTTCTTCGCGTTCGTTCTCGCGCCGCGCTTCCTCTTGCGCGCGCAGTATATCCGCAAGCGTATTAGCCTCTGCGCTCATTCCATGAACATCTTTTAACTTTTTTTCCTCTATAGCGATTGCCTCGCGAACTTCCAAAAGTTTTTGTGTTTCTTGCTGTAATTGCTCGCCAACTTTTGCCAAAACCTCATTAACCCACTTTTTTACCTCTTCAATGTGGGCGGTAATTTTAGGCACAGTGTATTCAGCAGTCTTTGCCGATATTTTGTCCTCATCTCCTATTTGTTGTTATTTTTGTCTTACCGATTGAGGGTTAAACTTTAAATCTAAAAAGTGGTGGACCTGCCGGGGATTGCACCCGGAACACTGTATGTCAAGAACAGTATGTTTCTACTTACACCACAGGCCCAAATCCACCGCGCACAGCATAACATTTCGTGTATAAAAAATCAAAAGATCCCTGCAAGAGGGACCTTTTGTGACATACAGCATAAGACCTATGATGCAAGCCTTACTGTTCTTTATAAGAATAGTATACATCACGTATTGGACATGTCAAGAAAGGCAATGGAAAAAATAAGTTGAGTAACCAGTAACGCGATTTAAAAAGTGGTGGACCCGGCGGGACTTGCACCCGCTTCGTTACGTGTCAATGGCAACATGTTACTCCATACACCACGGGCCCGAATCCACCACATGTCATGCTAAAACAAAAAGTATCCCTTTGCAAGGACACTTTTTGCTGACACGCAACTTTAGCCTATGATGTACATAGTGTTGCCATTTGAGATAAGTTTAGTCTCGTTTTGGCACTATGTCAAGGCAGGCAATGAAAAAATAAGTAGCCCCCAGAATGTTCCTTTGGAGATAACGGCAAGCGAAAAAGAGTCAGCCAAAACTCCAAAGGAGCATTTTGAGGGTTAAACTTTAATTTCAAATGCTGGTGGACCCGAGGGGATTTGAACCCCTAGCCTGTT
>Ga0209211_10007844_pt1 | contig 14835 bp, 15 predicted proteins | sample RifGroA2_FD_183992 | JGI IMG/M metagenome (GOLD analysis project Ga0209211, IMG submission 183992) | Groundwater microbial communities from Rifle, Colorado, USA - Groundwater A2 (SPAdes) (version 2) | ecosystem: Environmental > Aquatic > Deep subsurface > Groundwater | place: Rifle, Colorado... | reverse complement strand
TTGCCGCCGCCGCCGTGGGCCAGCAAAACCTGCGGGTAATCCTGGATCGGCACGGGGCAGGAAAACGTAATGACGTTATCGATGGGCTTTAACATGTTCAGACTCTCACGGGATGCGGGATGTTCCGGTAACGGTAATAGGCCGCGCACGCCCCTTCGGAGGAAACCATGGTCGCTCCCAAGGGATGTTCGGGCGTGCAGCGCGATCCGAACGCGGGACATTCGTGGGGCTTTCTGATCCCCTGCAAAACAAGGCCGCTGACGCATTCCGCGCTCTCTTCCGCCGTGACCTGCCCCACATCAAATTTGATTTCCGCGTCAAAAGCGCGGAATTCTTCTTTCAGCCGGAGCCCGCTTTGGGCGATCGGCCCGACACCGCGCCATTTGCGGGCCACGACCTCAAAAACATTTTTGATCATTGCGATGGCGGGGACGTTGCCGTCTTTTACCACGGAGCGCGCGTACTGGTTCTCCACTTCATAACGGCCTTCTTCCAACTGCTTGACGCACATGTAAACGCCCTGAAGAATATCGACCGGCTCAAACCCCGTCACCACGATGGGGACCTTGTATTTCCGGGCGATGGGCCCGTACTCCGTGTACCCCATGACCGTGCAGACGTGGCCGGCCGCGAGAAACCCCCGCACGCGGTTGGCCGGCGACGACAGGATGGCCTCCATGGCCGGTGGGACAAGGACGTGGGAGACCAGCATGGAAAAATTCTTGATGCCCTGCGTTTTGGCCTGAAACACGGCCATGGCGTTGGCTGGCGCCGTTGTCTCGAACCCGACGGCAAAAAAGATAACCTCCTTGCCTGGGTTCTCTTTGGCGATTTTCAAAGCGTCCAACGGCGAATAGACGACGCGGATATCCCCTCCCCGCGCCTTGACCGAGAAAAGGTCCCGGCTGCTACCGGGTACGCGCAGCATGTCGCCGAAAGAGACGAAAATGACGTCCTCGCGGGAGGCCAGGGCGATCGCCTTGTCGATCAATTCCAGCGGTGTCACGCACACCGGACATCCCGGGCCGTGGACCAACTCGATCTCCCGCGGCAGCAGGGTATCGATGCCGAACTTGACGATGGAATGCGTCTGCCCTCCGCAGACCTCCATGAGGACATGCGGCTTGGTCGTAATCCTGTGGATTTCCAGCGATAATTTTTTAGCGAATTTTGGGTCTCTATATTCGTCGATGTATTTCATATTCTAAGGGTTCAACTCCTCCAGTTCGCCCATTTCCCGCAGATGTTCGAAGACCTTCCGGGCTTCCTCTTCATGCACCTTGCTGATCGCGAAGCCCACATGGACGATCACATACTCGCCCACCCGCGCCTGGGGCACATACGCCAGCGAAATGTCCTTGATGATCCCGCCGAAATTGACGCGCGCCCTCTTGAAAAGCGGGTCCTCGTGCTCGCTGACGGATTCAATTTTTCCCGGGATGGCCAGACACATATTGGAATACTTTAGCGATTTCTCATTTATTTTGCAACAGGTATGTTGCGGCGAATCATCCGGCAGAAATTCTTAAACTGCATACACTTTAGTAGCGGGCGTCAAGGATAGCCTGACTTAACGAAACACCGGTGGCTTTAAGACGCAGGGCCTCGGGTTCCAAGGCAGGTTCCCTTTTCTTTCTTCGTTTAGAAGGCGTCGGTTCAAAAAATTGAATCTTTGTAATTTGCCCAGTATCGCTGGCGGCAGGTCTCATCGAGTTCTTTTAATCTGGTATTCTGCCACAACCATTCACCTAATGCCAGCCCTCCCAACAACCCCAAAGCGCCGGTATGAAAATAAGCATAAAAAAATTCCTTGCTAAAGTGACCGACATAAGCCAGAACAGAATATCCCAGGATGCTCGCTAAAAGCAAACCCGCCTCGATCAGGTTCCAGTTGATGACGGCGTTGGAGTCCGGCGACCGCGTCGCCCTTCGTTCTTCTCTCAAATAGGCAAGGGCGAACACCACGAAAAAGATTTGCCCGCCCAGCCACAGCCCGTAATGCGGGTTCAAAGGATAATGCGCGGCCAAAATGGCCAACAGGACAACCCCCGCGGCGGCCAAAACCTGCCACATCCGGCTCGTGACGATGATCTTTTTAGATTGACCTTCCATAATGACCGCCGGACGCTCCCGGAGTGTCTTGGCTCAAAACTGAAACAGCCTGCCTGCCCCCTGCCCTCTGTTCCCATTTAAAAGGGCGCCGCCGCCTTTATTCCTTTTTAAGATCATCCGCAATTTCAGCGAACTGATCCAAAGCGGCTTCCAGGTCGGCGGTGATGTCAACGGCGATGACTTCCGGCGCGGGGAGATTCGCGCTGTCTTCGAGGGCTTCGTCCTTCAACCAGAAGATATCGAGGTTCGCCTTATCCCTCTTGGTGAGTTCATCGCAGGTGAAAACCTTGAACCGTTCACTCTCTTTGCGGTTATGCCGGTTTTTCGGGTTGTAGCATTTAACGAAGTCGTCAAGATCCGACCGTTTCAAGGTGCTCTCCTTGAGGGTGAAATGTTTATTCGTGCGCAGGTCGTAAATCCACAGCTTTTCCGTCCAGGGTTTTTCTTGCGCGGGTTTGCGGTCAAAAAAGAGGACGTTCGCCTTCACCCCTTGCGCATAAAAGATGCCCGTGGGCAGACGTAGCAGTGTGTGAACGTCGGCTTGTTTGAGGAGTTCACGACGAATGGTTTCGCCCGCGCCGCCTTCGAAGAGGACATTGTCTGGCAATACGACTGCCGCGCGGCCGTGCTGCTTAAGGATGGTAAAGATGTGCTGGAGGAAATTGAGCTGTTTGTTACTTGTCGTGGCCCAAAAATCATCCCGGTTAATGATGAGCGATTCCCTGGACTGCTCGCCCGCTTCGTTGACGATGGTCACACTGCTCTTTTTGCCAAAGGGCGGATTGGCGAGCACCATATCGTATTCACCGTGCTTCCCTGCCAGGGCATCTTTGGTGATGACGGGTAGATCATCATCCGAATCGCCGCCGATCCCGTGCAGTAACAAATTCATCGCGCATAAACGCGTGACGCTGTCCACCAATTCAATACCCTGAAAAGTACCGCTTTTAAGCGCCTTCTTCTGTGAACGGTCAAGCGGAGAACTCTGCTGGTTAACGAGGTAGGTATAGGCCGCGAGCAAAAACCCGCCGGTGCCGCAGGCCGGATCACAAATCGTCTGCCCCGGCTTTGGCGCCATCACATCCACCATGGCCGCGATCAACGCGCGCGGGGTGAAGTATTGACCCGCGCCGCCTTTGACGTCTTCGGCGTTCTTTTGCAACAGGCCTTCATAAGCATCCCCCTTCACGTCCGCATCGAGACTCGACCATTGTTCTTTGTCGATCAGATCCACGATCAACCGCCGCAGCTTGGCCGGGTCCTGGATCTTGTTCTGCGCCTTGCGAAAGATGACGCCGAGCATGCCCGTCCGCTTGCCCAATTCTTCGAGGGTGTGGCGGTAGTGCGTTTCCAGATCGTCACCGTCAAGTTTGATGAGCACATCCCAGCCAAAACCTTTCGGGATCGGCGACGGCTTTTTGATCGGCGGCCGGCTTTGCTCATCCGCCATCTTGAGAAACAGCAAAAACGTCAACTGCTCGACATAATCGCCGTAGGACAACCCGTCATCGCGGAGGATGCTGCAGTAGTTCCAGAGTTTTTGAATAAGCGCGCTGGGTGTCATAAACTTCTCAAACTCGCCTTGACTATCTAATCATGTCTATTATTAGAGATGCGTGACGAGCGCTTCGATGGCGGAAATACTACTTTTGAGGTAATCTTTCCTAACCTGAACCCGATGTCCGTTAATAGCTTGCTTTCCAGGCTGCAGTTTTGAGAATGGTAGCCCCTTCGCAAAAGCAACGACGCCTGTGGTTTGGAAATCTCGGACGTCCACGAAGGCTGCTTCGATTGTCTTGAACGAAAAAATCTCTGGATTTGATTTCAACAAGCGTTGAATATCTTTTTGAATCGCAGAAAGCACTGCCGCATAGGCTGATGCTGATCCCATGTATTGAGTTATCCGATTCTTTGCAATTAAATGCACCTTTGGAAGCGGGCGTTTTGCTTCCTTGAGTTTTGTGGCAAACGCATAGGATGCGTATATCTCAGAAGGCAGCTTTAAGCCGTAGATCAATGAAAAGGCATTTTGGATTGCTCGCCGCGAAGAATCATCTGCCATCACCGGCAAAATAATATTATCCGTAGTTGCTAGGGCAATCTGCGTATACAATGAAAAGCTCGGATTGCAATCCATAAAAACCGTGTCGTATTCATCACTGACTTGCTCTATAAAAGTCTTCAACCAGTCGATGACGGCAATCCATGCGTTCGTACCTGGAATATTTTGATTCGCCAAGGTATTGATTGCGTTGGCTTGCAGTTCAAGCAACGGATCACCACAAACCAAGTCAATGTTGGAAGAAATCCCATCATTGTATTCGTTCGGCTTGGTAATGAAGTCGCGGGCGTTAAACGTAGGTGGCGCATACGGGGATGGCAGACGAAGCTGAAAATAACCGCCTAAGCTACACCGCGGAGATAACCCATAGCGTTCAAGCAACTTCTCGCTACCCTTGTGGTTTAGTCCTCCCAACATCAGCTCAGACAAATTTGCCTGCGGACAAATATCAATTGCCAAAATCTTCTTTCTGGGATATTTCTCGGCGTACCGAGTAATCGACTGGAATGCCAAACTAGTCTTGCCTGTGCCGCCTTTGTTATTCCAGAATGTGTACTTTACTTTCATGAATGAACCTCCTTATATTTTATGGGACGTTAATATGTCTACAAATGACATATTAACGTCCTTAAATGACTTTGTCAAGTCCGAAATAACGATTCCCCCATAACAAGGTCGCAGCTAATGTGACCACAGCTTCCCCTCAAATGCCTGCTGGAGAATAGACTGACGAAGCCGGGTGGCGCGGTCGAGGTTGAGTTTAACTACTGCCTCCAGCTCTTCGACAACGCTCAATCGCCGCTCCACTTCTGCGACAATTTGCTTCTGTTCAGCCTTTGAAGGAAGAAAAAATGAATAAGCACGAATATCTTTAGGCCGAACGGCCGGATAAAGAGCCCCCTGCACAAGCTTACACATTACATCCACGAAATTATTAGTTTGTACAATATAAAAAAGCCATTTGGGATTAACATCCCGTGCGCGCAGAACATGAAATCCTGTTGAACCAATACTGCCATCTAGTTCAAAAGTCACAAAAGCGATAGCGTTAAGATTTGGTCTGGTCATTGATACCAAAACATCACCGATTGTTAAATTTTGTTTCGCCCGACTAGGTGCATTAACAACAGACAACGTCTTAGGCCGCACAACTCGTTTTGTCATGTTGTCGATACTGCTAATATCAACATAAATAAATTTGCTCTTCCCTTTCGGGCCAGCCTGTAAAACTTTTTCCTCAGTAACTGCGCCAAGAGTAGTCTCTACCCAATTGCTTCTTTTGGGCACGAGTTCGCCTCCGCAAGCCGCCTTGAGGACGGCGGCGCGGTAGCGTTTGAGGTTGGCTTGCACCCGCTTGAGTGCCGCAACCCCCGCCTCCAACCGGGTGAATTGTTTCTCGATCTCTTCCACAATCCGCCGTTGTTCGGCAAGGGGTGCGACGGGAATGGGAATCTGTGCGGCCTTCTTGCCGGAGATTTCGAGGAACGTTGTACCACTCGCGAGCGCAACGGCGATCTCCTTTGCATGCTGAAGATAGTAATAAACAAAATCCGACGTGAGACCGTCACGCAAAACAAAACTCTTGAAGCCTTGGTTGGTGCAGACTGGATTCTGGGCAATAGCGACGTAACCAATCGGCGCACGGGAACTAAATAGTACCGTGCCCGCGGGCATCAGCCTTGCGCCAGAGTTATCCAAGCCTGCACGGGTGATGCTGCGAGCACCTGTCGAGATGAATTTTTCTTTATATCCGGACAAGTCGGCTGGTGTTATCCAGGGGATGTCTCCACCGAAATATTCAGTCTGATCACTCTTCGGAGTTCCGCCTCCGATGATGTCAGCGACATCGCCCATCGTGGACCACTGCCAGTTTGTCGGTATTTGCCAAGCTGCATTCATGCCGCCAGCACCTCGTTAAGTTCATCGAGCAACTTGGGTAATTGTTCGCCGAAGATTTGATGCGCTTTCCCGAGACCGCCGCGCTGACTGAACGGAGCATATTCGAAATCGTCCTGCTTCATTCTTTCTCCTTCTTGCCTGGCAGCCGCGCCCTGGCGGTTACTGCAGTCAAAGTTTCCATCTGGCGGATGGCGATTTGATTGAGGCGTTTGATGCGGTCCCCCTGGGGCAGACCCATGTGGATGAACTCGGCATTCATGCTCTCAATGTTGGCCAGCACAAGCAACTGCTCGACACCAGCGTAGTCGCGCATATTGCCTTCACGTTTCGGGTTGGCATCGCGCCACTGCTTCGCGGTCTGTCCAAACAGGGCGACGTTAAGCAAGTCGGCTTCGTTAGCATAAACCACCGCGGCCTGGGCCGAAGTGACGGCGGCGGGGATGATACGGGCCTTGATGGCATCGGTATGGATATGATAATTGAGCTTGGACAGGGTGCGGTTCAGGTTCCAGGCCAGTGAGAGACGGCGGTTTTCGTCATCCTTAAGGCGCTGAAACTCCTTGATGAGGTAGAGCTTGAATTCCGAAGATATCCACGACGCAAATTCAAAGGCGATATCCTTATGGGCGTATGTGCCTCCGTATCTGCCGGACTTCGAGGTAAGTCCAACGGCACGAGTGGACTCGATCCATCTTTGAGGCGACAGCACAAAATAGTTATTTCCAGCTTCATTTTTAAACCTCTCGAATTCGAGAGGTTTAAAATCGACATTGCTTAATTTTTCCCACAAACCCAGGAATTCAATCGTGCTCCGGCTCCGCATCCAGTTATTGATAATCGCAAAAGGTTCTTGCTTGTCGCGATATTTGGCAATATCGGTCAAAGAAATATAATCCTCATCCTTCTGCGCGAGGATGGTGATGGCCGTCCCCTGGACCTCAATGATGGATTTTCTGCTTTTAATCATAGGGTCAGGATGCGAGGGCTTCATTGAGTTCCTCCAACAGTTCAGGCAAGTGTTCGCCAAAGATTTGATGCGCTTTCCCCAATCCGCCGCGTTGACTAAACGGAGCGTATTCGAAATCCTCCGGCTCAATGCTCAAGCTTGTAGCGATGTGGTCGCGGATGAGGTTGAGCCACGCGAGTTGGTCGGGGGCAAACTTGATCCCTGCCTTGGCCTTGTTCATGAGCCATTCGTTGAACCGTTCGTTGACGGATTCGGCAAAAGGTTTAAGCACGGGCTGTTGTTCCAACGAAAACCGGACCAGAGCGACGAGGTCGGCAAAGCGGCCTGGCTGGGAGCGGCCCTTCACTTTCGTAGGTGTGGTGGCGGCGAAGGCGTCCCAAAGGCGGTCTTCGGTCCACGCGGCGTGGTTCTCGCGGAGTTTCTTCTCCAGCTCTTTAAGCATCTTTTCCGTGAGGCGCTGTTTATAAGGACGGCTGTAAAGGATCTGCAAGGCGGTGATCTCGGCACGGTGCTGTTCGATATAATCGCGGAATGATTTCAAAAGATTCGCGGCTTTTTCCTTTGCCGCGCCATCAAAGCCCTGGCTGGCGACAGCATCTTGAGTGACGGTATCAATGGTCTGCTCGGCGTCTTGCTTGGCCTTGGCGAGGGCATCCCGCAACGCCGGCTGATCGAAAGGCGCGCAAGCGGCAGCGACAAGCGCTTGTCGCGCGGCGTCAAGTTTTTCAGGCGGCACCCCCGTCGGTGTCGCGCCCGATTTGCCCGCCGCTTGTTCCGCGATCGCGTCAGGATCAACGGCGCGAAGCAAATTGGCTGAAAGTTCCGCGAGGGTTTTACCGCCGGCTAAATCCTTGAGACTCCTGGCGTCATCCCGTGAAATTTCCCGATCTAACCTGGCGATGCGTCCGGCCAATGTCGTGAGCGTATCTTCATCACGTTTGCCCAGGGTGACACCGAGCAGGAGTTTGTCAAAGGCCACGCCACGCTTGCGTTCGAGCGGGCGCGAATCGGTTTTGTCGCTCTCGCACACGCCCACCGCGTCCACGATGATAAATTGGGTCTTGGCGTGGGCGTCCGCGCCGCTGACGGATTGCAAATCGGTGGACGTAAGGACCCGCGTGCCGCGGCCTTTCATCTGTTCGAAATAAACGCGGCTGCGGACATCGCGTAAAAAAACAAGACATTCCAGCGGCTTGATGTCCGTGCCGGTGGCGATCATGTCCACGGTGACCGCGACGCGAAGTTGCGGCGAGGTGCGGAACTGCTGGATGAGCTGCTCGGAGCCGGCCGCGCGGCCGGTCTCGGGGTTAATGGATTGATATGTTATTTTTTTCGCGAAGTCGTTGCCTTTGCCGAAAACTTCGCGGCAGATATGGACGACGTCCTCGGCGTGAGAGTCATCTTTGCAAAAGATCAGCGTCTTGGGCACAAGCGTGCGGCCGGGAAAGAGTTCGGTGAAAAGCGCGTCCTTAAAAGCCTGAAGGACAGTGCGGATTTGCGACGGGACGACGACGGAACGGTCGAGTTCCTTGTTGGTGTAAGCCAGATCCTCGTCAAGGCGCTCCCAGCGGGTGGCGCGCGTTTCCTTGCTACGCTTGTCCACGTAGAAACCTTTTTCAACCTTGCCGCCTTCACCCGTTACCTGGGTTTTGATCCGATACACCTCATAGCCGACATTCACCCCGTCGGCAACAGCGCGCTCGTGGTTGTATTCCATCACAAGATTTTGATTGAAAAAGCCGATGGTCTGCCTGGACGGTGTGGCGGTGAGGCCGATGAGGTGGGCGTCAAAGTATTCCAGCACCTGCCGCCAGAGGCCATAAATAGAACGATGGCATTCGTCCGTGATGATAAAATCGAACGTCTCGATGGGGATGACAGGGTTGTAGGCGACTTCTTTCGGACGGTCATCGGCGGTGCTGACTTCGTACGTGGAAAGTTCGTCTGCGTCTTCCGGGAGTTCTTCACCGGACAACATCGAGTAAAGGCGCTGGATGGTACAGATGGTGACGCGCGAAACGTTGTCCAATTTATTTGAAGTCAGGTGTTGGACGTTATAAAGCTCGGTGAACTTGCGGCCTGTGTCGGGGGTGACGAATTGATCAAACTCACCTTTGGCCTGACGGCCAAGATTGGCGCGGTCCACCAAAAAAAGAACGCGCCTGGCGCCCGCGTGACGGATCAACCGATAGGTGAAGGCGCAGGCGGTGTAGGTCTTGCCGGCGCCGGTGGCCATCTGGATGAGCGCGCGCGGCCGGTCAACAGCGAATGATTGCTCAAGTCTGGTAATACCTTCCACCTGGCAGTCGCGCATGCCCTTTGTCGCGAGTGGATAAGCAACGGGCATCTTGGCTAACCGGGCGCGGAGCGTACTGGATTCAGCGAAAAGTGCGGCGAGTGTTTCTGGGCGATGAAAACTGAAAACGTGTCGCGAGCGTGGTTCGGGATCGCGCTCATCACGGAAGAACGTCTCAACACCGGTTGACTCGTAATAAAAAGGCAACGGACCGGCATTGAGAAAGTCAGGAAGATTTTCGCCGTAGCGCGCGGACTGTTCGGCAACGGTCGAAAGCGTCGTCCCCTCCTTCTTCGCTTCAATAACACCGAGAGGTTGGCGGTCCACAATCAAAAGATAGTCGCAACGGCCATCTTTGAGGGGAACTTCTCGAAGGGCGATGCCTCGCGCCGCGGCAGGATTATACCGGACATAATCCTGCACAGACCAACCACCCGCCGTAAGCTGGACATCTATGTGTTTTCGTGCCTGCGACTCATTTGGTGACATATTTATCCCATGAACACTTAGTCATCACGGTTTAACCAATTTAATGTCGGCATATTGTATCCTCAATCAAATAATTGCCAATCCATGATTCCCTGCAATTTATCAGTACCATAGCATACATAATCTTATATTTTAAAAATTTTACGGCGCTATTATTTCTTTGGCAATTTTTTTAGTTGCTTCCGCTCAACAAGCTTGATACTTTGAACGCCCGGGAGATTCTCCGGCATGGTCCCGCCGATTTCTTCAATTGTTTTTCTCACCTTCTTCCCAACCTCAAAATGCGTTCGATTGGCCGTCAGCTTGTCCTTAACATTGTCCCGTTTCAATTTTTCTTCCGCCTGAGTAGCGCGGAATAAATTTGCCGCCAGTTCCGTGCTGCCCATATGATCCAGGATCTGTTGTCCTTTCTTTAAACCCTTTCTCGTGTGAATATCCCGGGAAGCCAGACCGCCGTAGAGGCCTTTGTAACCGTGATCTTGAAAGATCGCGTAATCAACCGGCTCGACAACCCCGGCATTTTTAGCCGCGCCGGCCAGCTGTTGATTGTGAACCTTAAGCTGATTCCGCAGAAATAAACGTCTCTCGTCTTCCGTCTTAAGATTCTGATAATCCGACTCTTCAATGAGTTCTTGTTTCCTTGTCTGCACAGCGAAGTAGGTCTGCCCCAACGCGACAATCGGTTTGGCGGGGTCGGCATTCTGGACGATCAAATAACACGCATAACGGGAGAGTTCAATATCCTCGATTTCCCTTTGCGCTCCGGAGCCGATATCCACCATTTTCCCTGTTTGGAGAAAATGGTTGGCTGTCTCTTGCCCTGAATTGGCACAGGCCTGCCTGGCTTTTTCGATAACCGATAAGAATTTATCCCATTTTGAATACCCCAAAACAGTTTGGAGCGTCCTTGCGGACCAATAATCCTGGCCGTATTGATTGGCTTTGCGGATACTTTCAAAGGTTGATTCATGTATTTTCTGCATTTCTTTTGCTGTCATGACTAAGCCTCCTGTTTCTTCAATTCCTCAATCAAATAATTGCCAATCCATGATCCCATGCAATTTATCAGTACCATAGTATACATAATCTTATATTCTTCTTAACATATTTATTCTCTGCGAATTACGGTTGTCTGAACTCGCTGCCTCTGTCTATAAAACTATGAAATTTCTCATTCCCGATAATGATGTGATCCAGGACGTTCACCCCGATCACTTTTCCGGATTCAATGAGCTTGTGTGTAAAGGCCTTATCTTCCGCACTGGGCGCAGCGTCTCCTCCAGGATGATTATGCGCGCAGATGATCGACACCGCGAAGTGCTGGAGGGCGCGCTGGAAGATTTCGCGGATGATGGGGCTGGCGTGGTTGACGGTGCCCTCTTCCAGGTCTTCGATGGCAATAATACGGTTCTGGGAATTGAGGAATACGACTTTGAAGACTTCCTTCTTCAAATCCCGCATCTGCGGCATGAGGATATCGACGACGTCTTTGGCGGATTTGATTTGCGGGCGCTCTTCCTTGATCTCCGACTCGCGAAAGCGGCGGCCGATCTCAAGAGCGGCTTTGATCTGGGCAATCTTGGCAGGGCCAAGTCCCTTCAACTCCTTCCAGTCCCGGGCGTCGGTGTGGCTCATGTTGCGGAATGTCCTGAACTTATCCAGGACCTTCCTGGCTAAATCAATGGCGGTCGTTCCGTTCGTGCCAGTCCTTAGCAAAATTGCCAACAATTCAGAATTGCTTAAAGATCGCTCGCCATTCTTAAGCAACTTTTCTCTCGGCCTGTCATCCTTGGGCCAATGGCGAATAGCTGTCGAGCGTTGGGCAGGTGATTGCATTGTCATCCCTTTCTACCATCAAAAAAAAGGGGGGCGGGGGAATCTTTGCCATATCTTACAAGAGAACAAGATTTTATTCAAATCATGGAGCCCCACGGGCTAAAGCCCGTGGTACCCAGCTTACCCCGAAGCACCACGGCTTTTTACCGCATTCATCCACGGCTTAAAAAGCCGTGGTATTCTGCGAAGGCGGATAAAAAACCGGCGGAAAGGGAATCAGACTTTCTGGACTTTGAGCTTTAATTTCTTCGCGGCTTCGAGTTGACGGACAAACGCGCCCTCATCCGCGCCCAAGTGCCCGGCAATGACCTTCATGAACGTGGTCTTCCCGCCGCCACCACCGCCTGCCCCAGGGAGATCCCGCCGTCATTGGGAGGGACCTGCCGGTGCCAGGCGGGGCGCAGGCCCGCCTGCCGCAGACGCGCAATCATGCGCTCGCAAAGATATTTATTCTGGAAACATCCGCCGCTAAGGACGACATCCTTAAGGCCCGTTTTAAGGACGACCTCCAGCGCGGCTTCCACAAGACTGTTGTGAAATTTTTGGGCGAGGACACCGCAGGCAAGGCCGCCGCGGATGTCCGCGACCGCCGCGCGAAGCATGGGCCGCCAGTCAATGACCAGAACGCCGTTCTCATCAGCGATATCCATCTTATAATGATCCAGCGTGCCATTCTCGTCGCACAAATATTCCAGGGACATGGCCGCCTGTCCTTCAAAGCTCACGGTCTGCGCGAGGTCCAACAGAGACGCGAAGGCGTCGAAGAGGCGACCCACGCTGGAGGTCAGCGGAGAATTGAGACCCTTTGCCCGCATCCGCGAAAGTATCCGCAATTGCCGTTCATCGAACGCGCGCAATGTCGCCAGGTCCTTGAAGGCCTTTTGCGGATCGGGGTCCAGTTCGTAAAGAAGCGAGAGCGCGGCCCGGCGTGGCTCGCCGACGGCCTTGTCCCCGCCCAGGAGCCTGAAGGCACGGAAATGTCCCACCCGGCGGAAATGCCGGAAATCCGCGGCCAGGAATTCGCCGCCCCAGACAGAGTTGTCCGGACCGAAACCTGTGCCGTCCCACGCCAGGCCGAGCACTTCCTCCGTCAGGCCGTTTTCCGCCATGCAGGACACGATATGCGCGTGGTGGTGCTGGACCGCCTCGACGGGCCAGGGCATCCGGCGCGCCTTGGCCGTCGAGGCGTAATCAGGATGCCGGTCGCAGGCGGCCAAATCGATTTTGGGCTGATAAAGTTCTTGAAGGCTGGCAATGGCCTGCTCAAAGGCCTGCCGCGACCGGGGCGTTTCCAGGTCCCCCAAATGCTGGCTGATAAATACATTGCTCCCGATTTTCAAGGCGACCGTATTTTTCAGGTGCCCGCCGAGGGCCAGCACGTTGCCTGAAGCCAGCGGGACTTCCACCGGCAAGGGGGCGAACCCCCTGGCCCGGCGCAAGACCATCACGCGCCCCGCCACGACCCGCGAGATCGAATCATCGATGGGCCGGACGATCGGCCGGTTGTGGACCAAAAAAAAGTCCGCTACGCCTTTAAGCCGCGCGAGCGCCTCTTGCCCGTCGGTACAGATCGGCTCTTCGGAAATATTCCCGCTCGTGGCGACCAGCGGTGTGATCACTTCTCTCATCAGGATATGGTGCAACGGCGAGAACGCCAGCATCGCTCCCAGGTAAGGATTATCCGGCGCGACCGATTCCGCCAGGGCGGCCCCTTGTTTTCTTTTGACCAGGACAATGGGCGCGGCCCGGGAGGTCAGGGTCTCTTCTTCCAAAGCGGTGAGTTCGCAATACCGCCGGAGCGCCTCCATCGACGGGAACATCAGGGCCAGCGGCTTTCGCGGCCGGTGCTTGCGCTGACGCAGACGGCGGACACTCTCTTCATTGGCCGCGTCCACGCACAAGTGGAACCCGCCGATCCCTTTGACGGCCGTAGGCGTCCCAAAGTTCCAGGCGCGGGCCGCAGTGAGGGCAGGCGTTGGGCTGGGCGTGGAAGCGGCGGTCGCCCGGGTCCTCATATTCCCGGCGGCAGTCCGCGCACATGACAAAAGACTTCATCGTGGTATCGGCCCGGTCGTAAGGCAGCGCCTCGATGATCGAGAACCGCGGGCCGCACTGGGTGCAATTTGTAAACGGGTAAAGGAACCTGCGGTTGTTCGGGTCAAAGACTTCCGAACAGCACTGCGGGCAGGCGGCCAAATCCGGCAGGACCAAGGTCGTTTTTTCCAGCGCTTCATCGCTTTCAAGGATATCAAAGGTTTGGAAACCCGACGGTTCGAGGAAGGAATGATCGAGGTGCTGGATGATGCTCTGGGCGGGTTTCTGCGTTTGCAGCCGTGACAGGAACTCGTCGAGATTTTCCCGGCCGCCCTCCACCTCGATGAGAACCCCCTGGGCCGTATTTTTGACCCAGCCGGCCAGGCGCAGTTCATAAGCAAGCCGCCAGACAAAAGGGCGGAACCCCACGCCCTGCACGGCGCCGCGTGCCGTAACCCTCAAGCGGCGGACAGACACCGATGGTGTCGGTGATAACTTCATGGTCACTCCTTCTGGGGGATATCGACGCTCAAGAGTAAAATATCCTGCGCGTGCGGGTCGGCGAGGTCGTCGGAGGTTTCAATCTCCAGCGCGGCGCCTTCGGCCACGGTCCCTTTGACCCCCTCCACAAAATGATCACGGAAATGGTCGGCGGAAATGTGGCTCAAGGCCCCCAGCCGGACCCTGGCCTTGGTGATCTTTGAAGCGTTCCTCTGACGGGCGATGCCTTCCATTTTATGGATCAAATCGTTGATCAAAGACATCTCATGCATGGCGGCCCTCCCGTTCCAAAAAACTATTTATTTCTCCGGACAACTCCTCGGCCAGTTTATCGGCGGCGGCCTTGACTTTTCCGGTCAGGCCGCGGCCGTGCTCAAATGACTCCGCTTCAATGCCGTAAACGATCACTTTCGGCGGAAGCGCGTCGAGCGTTTGGGCCAGGTGGATGACATCCGCCAGACCAAACGCGTGGGTCGAGGCGCAAAAGACACTTTTAGGAATTTCCTGCCCGGGGATTTCAAAGCGGTGGACCGTGCCTGGCTCGCTCCCGGACATGGCCGCGTCCACCACGTAAACGGTTTCATACCCCCGCCAGCATTCGATCAGGTCCGTGCCCTCGCGGGCCAGGATCTTCGCCGC
>Ga0209211_10007842_pt1 | contig 14839 bp, 11 predicted proteins | sample RifGroA2_FD_183992 | JGI IMG/M metagenome (GOLD analysis project Ga0209211, IMG submission 183992) | Groundwater microbial communities from Rifle, Colorado, USA - Groundwater A2 (SPAdes) (version 2) | ecosystem: Environmental > Aquatic > Deep subsurface > Groundwater | place: Rifle, Colorado... | reverse complement strand
CAAGCGCGACCAGAACCAATCCGTCATGGAGTTCGTCCAGAACTCGGGTGCGTACCGCGCCGTACGGACCACGAAGATCGACTTCCTGAATCTTCGGGAGGTCGATATGAGCCGGACCCGCCTGATCGACGACAATCTCGGATACCAATGGGACCGGATCGTGACATACGTGAAGGAAGATGATTTCTTCATCGTCGTGGATGGGATCAAAGCGCTGAAATCCGATTATTTCACATTCACGAACTTCTGGCATACGAACAATCTCCTTTCCCGCGGGAAGGAGTACTTTGACGTTGCCACCGATTCCATCGGATCGTTCCGGTTTCCCACGCAACGCTCCCTCTTCATTCATTTCCCGGAGACGTACGCAAAGACGTCCGGCGTCGAACCGATCAGCCGCAACTGGCGGACCGAGCAAGCGATCTATCAAACCATCTCCAGCCAGTACAAGACGGGAGACACGGAAGTGTTCGTAACGGTTCTGATTCCTCACGACCGGAAGGAAAACCCTGAACGCTATCTTGACAAAGTGAAACTTCTCCCAGTGACTGTTCCTTACAAGGCGGTTGGACTGGAGATCGATCGGGGAGGATCGAAATCGTATCTCGGCATCAAGATCGACCTTGAAAGTGAGATTGCCCGTGAGAACATCCGTCCGCGCTACCTCTATTCGCTGGGGAAAGTCGGATATGGCGATTTTGAGACCGACGCGCACTATTTCTTTGCCACCGTCTCCAAAAACGACGTCTCTTATTCTGCTTCGAACGTGCTGAAGGTGCTCTATAAAGGGAAGCCACTGATGGAAGCCCTGCCGAATATGCATGGTTTACAGCTGGACGGTGCGCCCCCGCGGACAGCCATTACCAAGTGGAGACATTGGGAGGATACAGTTCCGAATAAGTAAAGAGGAGCACAACCATTATCAGAAATGAATACGGCTCTAAAAATTCATTTGTTGGAGAGGTCCGGAAATCAGCGAGATGGTGGAGGAAAAGGGAAAGTATTGGCCCTGAAATCAATTGAGTCACTTTTAAAAAACTCAGTGTTCTCAGTGTTCTCAGTGTCTCCGTGGCATCATTCCTTGCATGCATTCTGACATTGTCAACTCACACTTCTTGAAACACAGGCAGGAGTCTATGAACCTCGGAAAACAATTACGCATGCGCAGAATCTGGAATCACGAACGCGCTGTCATCATCCCGTTCGATCATGGCCAATATGGAGGAGTGCCAAAAGGTCTTGAAGACCCCCGCCGGCTTACCGAACGGATCGCCGGAACCCCTGCCGATGCGGTGCTGGTGACACCCGGCGTTCTTTCCACGATCGCTTCATCAGTAGGTGACCTTGGCGTTGTGCTGCGGTTGGATGGTGGATTTACGAAATACACTCCGCTTGCGGGGGACTATGAGGCGGTCGTGAGCCCGGACTACGCAGTATCTCTCGGCGTTGACGCAGGGATTGTGTTTACCTTCGCCGGTACGGCGTTCGATGCACAATCGCTTGCGCGGCTGGGCCGGACCGCCGAGGCAGCAAGCCGGTGCGGCTTGCCGTTGATCTCGGAAGTCCTGCCCCCGAGCCTGCTCAACAATCATTTTGAACGCGAGATCTTTACCGTGAAGGCGAAGGGAGGAACCATCGCGGAGGAAACGCTCAACGTGTCCCGCATTGCCGCGGAACATGGGGCCGATATCGTTAAAACCCGATATCCCGGAAGTGTGCGTGAGCTTCGCTCCGTTGTCGATACATGCGGAGCGAAAGTCGTTGTGGCGGGAGGACCCCAATCCGGGAAAGGCGACCAGGCGTTGCTCCAGTTTGCCCATGACTGCGTCGAGGCCAACGTTGCGGGAATTGTGTTCGGCAGGAATGTGTGGCAGCATCCGAAGATGGAGAAACTGATCGGCGCACTCTGTGCCATCGTGCATGAAAACGAGACGGTTGCCAAAGCAATCAAATTATTGAAATAAGAGAAGGCCGAACCTCCGGTTCGGTGCAATTCCATGATCACCACTATCACCCTAAACCCGATGCTTGATAAAACCGTGCATGTCGACAAGTTGGTGCGCGGCTCGATTCACAGGGCGACCGCCATGGAGCTTGTTGCCGGCGGAAAGGGGATCAATGTAGCCCGGCAACTGAAGTTGCTGGGCGTTCAATCCGTGGCAACAGGATTCCTGGGGGGTGTGGTGGGATCCATGGTCATGGATCTGCTTCGGCAGGAGGGGATTGAGAACGAGTTTGTTCAGACCGACGTTCCGACGCGCGAAGGAGTGACGTATCTTGAGTCCGATGCAACCTCCACCGCGGTATTTGAACCCGCCCGGCAAGTACCCGTGGCGCGGGTTCACGAACTCAACAAGAAATTTCACGCACTGTTTCCCAAGAGCTCATGGGCCGTTTGCAGCGGGAGCTCTCCCGGTTCGGAAGCGGACGACCTGTACTATGAAGCCGTGCTTGCCGCACACCAGTACGGTATCATGAGTGTAGTCGATTCGTATGGCGAGCCGTTCAGGCTTGCCTTAAAGGCTGTTCCTTCGCTGGTGAAGCCGAATAAAGAGGAGTTCGAGAGAACGTTTGGTACCTCACTGCAGAACGGTGACGATTTTGTGAAGGGACTCCACCATCTCCTGGACCTGGGAATACAGTATGCCATTATCACGGATGGCCCGCGTCCCTGTTATGCTGCGGTGCGGGGGCATGTCTGGAAGATCACGCCACCTGCCATCAGGACCATAAACCCTGTCGGGTCCGGCGATGCTATGGTGGCAGGCATCCTTTATGGCTTCAGTCAGGGCTGGAAGTTCGAACGCTGTTTGACATGGGGAGTTGCCGCCGGAGCCGCAAATGCGCAAAAGTGGGGGGTGGCAAATTCCGATGTTCAGGAAATCCTTGCCCTCGAGTACCAGATTCGTGCCCAAAGACTCCATTAATTAACCCATTTCGTCCCATGTTCTCTGGAATACTGTTTGCGGTATCGTTTATTAAACGAAATGCCACTAATGAATAACAGACTAAATGATGCAATGGAATGTCGCCCCTCCGACCGCGTTCCATTTGTCCCGGCGATCTACGAACACAAGGCCTGGTTTGTTCATTCGACTCCCTCCGTCGTATGCCGGGATGTGAAGTTGTTCACGGAAGCGTTGCTCGCAGAATATGAGTCCGTCCGTCCCGATGCTCTCACGGTCGGCGTCGATGTCTACAATGTTGAGGCCGAAGCTGTCGGCTGCAAAGTACGGTACTACGGAGAGGGGGATTCTTCTGTCCCTGCAATTGAGCCCGATACGGTTCTGTATCACGGGGAGGATGATATTGGGAGCCTTCGCATGCCCGATGCTTCAAAGGATGGCAGGATGCCGGTGAATGTCGCGGTGGCAAAGAATGTTGTGCAGGCGTTGGGAAAAGAGATCCCGGTGCGGGGAGCGGTGTCTGGACCGTTTTCCATGGCGGCCAGCCTCGTCGGACCGGAGAATTTTCTCATGTTGACCATTACCCAGCCAGCCCTCGTCCACGAAGTCATGAAATTCTGCGCCGAGGTGATTAAACAGTATGCAACGGCGTTTGTCAGAATCGGATGCGGCGTTGTGATTTTTGACTCACAGTCCTCCCCCGCCTTGATCTCGCCGGACATGTATCGTGATTTTGTTCTGAAGCCGACCCAGGAACTCATTCGTTCACTGCAAACGCTTGGCGTGAACAACGTCCCCTTGATCGTCGGCGGAAATACCACGGACATTCTCGAACCGTACCTTGAAACCGGGGGCAACAATATTCTCTGTGACTATCCTGCAAACGCCGGTGAATTTCTCGCACGATGTTCGGCGGCACGCCGGGCATTTCGCCGAAACATTGATTCATCCGATTTCATCACAACGACTCCGGAGAAGCTCCGCGCGCGAACTAGAGAATGCTTGGACGAAGGAAAAGGATATCCCGGATTCATACTGGGGACGGCCGTTGCCCCGTTTGGAACACCGTTGGAACACCTGCTGGCCATCAAGACGGCAGTTGAGGAATATTCGAAAAAAGGCTCAGCTTGAAGGACCGACAGGGGAACACAACTTGAACGAATCCATGACAGCACGGAAACGAATTCTGACAGCGATGCGACGCGGGGTGCCCGACCGAGTGCCGGTGATTCCCGATATTTCCAACATGGTCCCTGCCCGGCTTACGGGAAAACCGTTCTGGGACATCTATTTGCATGAAAACCCGGCCTTGGACGAAGCATATGTGAATGCCGTGAAATACTTCGGCATCGACGGTTGGTACATCTATGATAACGCGACGATGTACGAGCAGCCCGCGTGGAAGCAGAAAATCATTCATACGGCAAAGGATGAACTGCATGTCCGCCGCTGGGTGGAAACCCCCTTCGGTGAGCTCGAGGAAGTCATGTGCTACCCGGTCAGCGACCCCCCATGGGCCATGAGCGGAATGGTCAAGGACATCGGCACGGACTTTCCGAAACTCCGTTGGTACCTCGCGCAAAAGCCTCTCGATGCGATCACGAAGAACCGGACCAAGATCGGCGAACAGGGAATCTACGGCGTGGCAATCGAAACGTTCATGGGATTCTGGGTCTGGGCGCGGGAGGGAGGATCGATGCAGGCGATCCAGGATTTTTTTCAACAGCCGGAGAAGATGCCCTTGATCAGGGATACCTATCTTGAGTTCGTCGAACGGGCGGCGAAGCGGATCCTGCAGGACAAACCGGATGAGATTCTGATCGCTGGGTCGTCCTCGTCGCTGAGCCTGAGCTCCCCGAAGATTTACAGGGAATATGACTTGCCTGCCATCAAGATCATATCGTCGCTCTGTAACGAGGCCGGCGTTCTTTGCCACCAGCATACCTGTGGAAAATCCCGCCAGATTGTCGAAATGAACTATCGTGAGACCGGCGTCAATGTCATGGAGCCGCTCGAGCGCCCCCCGGGGGGAGACGTGGATCTTGCCGAAGTGAAGCAGAAGTTCGGCGATAAATTCTGTCTGAAGGGGAATGTGAATACATTTGAAACCATGCTGAACGGCAGCGTGGAAGATGTCAAGCGGGAAGCCATGGCTTGCATCGATGCGGCGGGAAAAGAGGGTGGCTTCATCCTGTCAACCGGCGATCAGTGCGGCAGGGACACTCCCGATGAAAACCTCTTTGCGCTGGTCGAGGTCGCCAAAACGTACGGACGTTATCCGATGAACCGATCTCTTTAACAATCTCTCAAGAAGGACGACACCATGAAGGAACTTCAGGAGTTGGCAGACCATCTTATCAACGGCTATGCAGACCGGGTTGCCGCGGTCACACAGGATTTACTCAACAAAGGGGCAACGCCGCAAACCATTCTCAACGACGGTCTCATTGCCGGAATGACTGTGGTCGGGGAGCGCATGCGAACGGGGGAGATGTACCTTCCGGAAGTTCTCCAATCGGCCAGCGCCATGCATGTTTCCCTCAAGATTCTGAAGCCGCATCTGGCAAAGGATGGAGTTGAATCCCGCGGGAAGATCATGATGGGGACGGTGAAAGGGGACATGCATGACATCGGCAAGAACCTGGTCGGGATCATGCTCGAGGGGGCGGGGTTCGAGGTCATCGATCTTGGATTGAACGTTCAGCCGCAGAAGTTTGTCGAGGCAATTCAAACGCACCAACCGGCCATTATCGGTCTTTCGGCCATGTTGACGACCACGATGCTCAATATGAAAACCGCGATCGAGGCGATCGCGCATGCCGGCCTGCGTTCGAAGGTCAAGATCCTTATCGGCGGCGCTCCGGTGAGCCAGAAATTCGCCGACGACATCGGCGCCGATGCGTATGCCCGCGATGCGGTCAAGGCCGTTGACAAAGTCAAAGAGCTGATTGCAGCATAAGGAATTTCATGACAGAAACTCAGGTTCGAACACACTACACAACGCTCGCCATCGGGAAGGCGGAGGGCCTGATGTTCGGCCGGACCCCAAAACCGGTTTCATGCGGCTATGGATTGGAACTGGGTTCCGGCATGGTCTATCCCGAGATTAATTTCACACTCCCGATGATGATGATCGACGAGAGCACCTGGCCCTCGGTCGTCGCACAGTACGATGAGATGGGTGAAATGATCAGCCGGACTGCAAAACGGCTTCATCTCAAGGGAGTAATGATCGAATTTGAGCTTCTTCCCCCCATGACGGAGAGGCCGGAGTGGGGAGCGGAGATCACCCGGGTACTCGACCGGCAACTGAAAACGATGTACGAGAACCATGGCATTACTGGGGCACTGCGTGTGACGCCGACCGATATCCGGGATGCAACACGCCCGCCCCCTCTGCGGAGCGGCATCGAATGGGAGACGTTGATGGCTTCCTTTGATGAATGTGCAAAAGCCGGGGCCCACGTTCTTTCGATCGAATCGGTAGGAGGAAAAGAAGTCAATGACGAAGCCATGATGTACGGGGATGTGGAGGGCGTGATTTTCGCCCTCGGAGTGCTCGCCCCCCGGGACATGGAACATTTGTGGACGAACATCGTCTCGACGTGCAAGAGCTACGGTGTCGTTCCCGGCGGGGACTCTGCTTGTGGCTTTGCCAATACCGCCATGCAGTTGGCTTCGCAGGGGATGCTCCCCGAGGTTCTTGCTGCGATGATCCGGGGGGCCAGTGCCGTCCGGAGCCTCGTTGCGTACGAATGCGGCGCCTTTGGGCCGTCCAAAGATTGTGCGTACGAAGGACCGATTCTAAAGGCCATCACCGGAGCGCCGATCGCCATGGAGGGGAAGTCCGCAAGCTGTGCACATTTCAGCCCCGTGGGAAACGTGGCGGCAGCCATGTGCGATCTCTGGAGCAACGAATCCGTGCAGAATATCCGCCTCTTGTCCGGCCCCGCCCCTGAAGCGTTCCTGGAACTCCTGACGTACGACTGCCGGTTGTTCAATGCCGCCCTATCATCCGGATCGGAGCGAACCTATCAACGAATGTTGGTCGATTCGGATGTGCATCACAGTCCACAAGCTCTGGTGCTTTCTCCCGAATCGACCATTCGTATCGCTTCGGCGATCGTGCGGGAACAATCGCCGTACCGGCAAACGGTGGCAGCCGGACTGGAAGCGCTCCGCGTGATACGCGACGCCGTTCGGGACAAGACCCTTCCGCTCGCAGCGAAGGAACACCACTGGCTCGATAAAACCGAGTCCGCCCTCACGGCGCTGCCGGCCGAGGAGGAGGGGATGATGGATTCGATGATCGAACGTTACGGTCATCTTTTTGCCCCTTCAAGCTACGGGCTCTGACGGTTGCCATCAGGCACCTCAAAGAAACATTCTGCAAAAGAACTCCATGAGAATCACTCTCCGCGGAATCTCTCCATGGGTGAGCGTGCCGGATTCATTTTTTCCAAACGCGAACCAAACTTTTTGTAGATTCTTTCCATCACTCACCACACTACAGGATTGAGGTTTAGAATGTCAATATTACGCGATGCCCTTTCACAAGTCCGGTCGATCCAGTACACTTCACCAACCCTTCTGGTCGAGCAAACGGTTGCCGGCGAGTTGCAGGCAGCTTTCAGTCCGGGGGCGGCAATCAAACGCTCCCCGGGATTGAACGCTTCCAGAGGCACCCTTCGCATTGCCGTCGTGTCGGACACGAAACAATGGAAATCAATTCATCGCTCGTTGGTCGGGGGGAAGGATTGGATGATGGCGCGGGTGATGGAAGGTGGTGGGGTGGAAGTGTTTGCCTCGAAGCCGCACCTTCTCTATTATTTGTGCACGTTTGTGGAAGGTGATTGGGCTGCCATGCCGCTTTCGGTATTTGCCGTGGGAAAGATCGTGTATCCGACATTTCCGAACATGCGGCCGGCCTACGACGTTTTCCTGACACAGCATGGTCGGACCGTCCGCAATTTCGACCGCGAAGAACATGTCCGGAGCCTTGCACGACTCGGCTTTTCGCACATCGAGGTCAACGGTCTTGCGATGCCCGTCCCGTTTGAACGGGGCCCGCAGGGGGAATTGCTCCACCGGTTCTATACGTACTGCCCGTCGCTGGATCAGTTCGTGACCAGCAAGCTGAACAGGGGATACTATGATGACGACTATCTCCAGGCAAACCTGAACTTCCTGAAGACGAATGCGCAATTGGCGGAGAAGTACGGCCTTGCTCCGGGATTGGTCTGTTTCGAGCCGCGTTCGGTGCCCGATAACCTTCTCCAGCGCTACCCCATGTTGCGGGGAGCGCGCGTGGATCACCCCATTCGCAGCTGGCATCCCCGTTTCAATCTCTCCATCGCCCACCCGGTTGTTCAACAACACTATGCAGAACTCATGGAGAACATGTTGCGGGAAGTGCCGACGATCGACTATATTTCCATCTGGTCGAATGACAGCGGCGCGGGGTTCGAGTACACGAACTCTCTCTACGTCGGGCGCAACGGCGGCGGCTATGTGATCCGGGAATGGAAAGGGGACAAGGAAATCGCGGAATCGGCGGCGAATAACATGATGCGGTACATGCGCATCCTGCGCGATGCCGGGAGAAAAGTCAATCCAAGATTTCGAACCTTGATTCGGCTTGAGCCGTTTTGGGCGGAACATGACTATATCTGGGCACAGCTTGGCGACGGACTGGATGTCGAAGTTTCCTCCCTGCTGACCAAAGGATGGAAACTTGCCTATAAACATCCCAAATATAAAGAAGCGCGCGAGATCCACGGCACGGCGCTCCATAATCGCTTTGTCGATGCGGAGAAACCCCTGATCAACGAGCTGAAGAAAAAGGGGTCGCATGCCGATGTCTATTTCAATCCGGGGCTGGGGTGGAACCATGAACCGCTCCTTGGGGTCTCGTTTCCCTGGCTCGTGTACGATAAAATCCGGGACATGGCAAAGGTGGGCGTGGAGACCCCTTGCTACAACAGCAGCGCGGTTCCCCCTTCTTTCGCACCATACAATATTAACCAGGAACTCGTTCGTGCCTTCCAGGCCGACAAGGGTCTCGACCTGCAGTCGTTCCTTCTCACCAAGGCGAAGGAGTGGATCGGTTCGCGTCTCGCCGCCGACCTTGTCAAAGTATGGAAACACTCCGATGAGGCGCTCCGTTCGTACCCCGTGCCGATCTGGATTTATTCGGGATGGGGGGTCTGGTATCGTTTGCTCACCCGACCGATCGTTCCGAACGTTGAGAAAATTTCGGAAGAGGACCGGGCCTACTACGAGAAGTTTCTCCTGGCGACGACGCATAACCGCTGCCGTGTCGACTTTCGGTACGACGTCGGGTTCGATCTCGTCGATCCGAAGCATGCCCATACATGCATCAAGTTGATGAATCGGGACTTGTTCCCCGAGCTCGTTGCTGCGCTGAAGTTGTTGAAGAAAATGAAGGCGGCCGCGACGAACGACGCCGAGCGTGCAGTGGTGGAAGATCAATACGATCGCATGCGGGCGCTTCATTGCTGGTACCGGACCCAGCGCAACGTCACTGCCTGGGTTGCCGGCGTGCATACGTATCTTGAGACGACCGACAAGCGCAAACGCCGGGAGTCGCGTGCGATGCTGAAGGAAATGGTCCTTGATGAAATTGAGAACGCGAAAGACCTGCTCGACTTGTGGGAAACCTCGAAGACAAACTGGATGATCGTGTCCGGCGTCGGAGAGACCACGTTCATCTATTACAAGAACTTCGGGGAACAGGTGAAGAGAAAGATCCAGTTGATGAAGGGGCGCGAGAACGACGAACCGTACGTCGATCCGGATTTCCAGTGGCGTGTTCCCGGATTCGAGAACTATCTCTACAAGGAAACGGCAGGGCCGGTTGCCAAGGGCCGGAAGAAAGCCGATGGCAGTTTCGGTGTGAGTTGATCGGTCCCATGCTTGCAAAGACCCAGGCGTCTCTTCCTAAAGGGGCGGGTGTTGCATGAAGACCATCCTTCTCGCTCCGGATTCCTTCAAAGGCTCTCTCACAGCGCATGAAGCGGCAGAAGCCATGGAACGCGGCGTTCTGGCGGCAATGCCGGAGGCGCATGTCATTCGCCACCCGGTTTCCGACGGAGGCGAGGGGTTGGTCCTTGTGCTCTCTGAATCCATGGGGGGAACGATCCGCTATACCGACGTGAGCGGACCGCTTCCCGGCCAGAGGGTAAAAGCCCGGTGGGCGCTCTCTCCGGACGGGTCGACAGCCATCCTGGAGATGGCGGAAGCGGCAGGGTTGTCGCTTGTACCGGTGGAGCAACGTGATCCGAAGAGTACGACAACCTATGGGGTTGGAGAACTTCTTCGTGCAGCGCTCGACGACGGTGCGCGGTCAATTATCCTCGGCATCGGGGGGAGTGCAACGAACGACGGCGGCGCAGGAATGGCGGAATCACTCGGAGCAAAGTTGTACGACCGGGATGGAAAGCTTCTGCAACGGGGAGGTGTGGCGCTTCAACATCTTTCCGGAATCGATGTTCGCGGCCTGGACGCGAGATTGAAGGACATTTCATTGATCGTTGCGTGTGATGTCCGGAATACGTTGTGTGGAGATGAGGGGGCGAGTGCAGTGTACGGCCCTCAAAAAGGAGCAACACCGGAGGACGTGCGACTTCTTGATTCGGCGCTCCATCGATATGGGGAATGTCTTCGGTCTGATTTGAATATCGATGTTTTCAGTCTCCCCGGTGGCGGGGCGGCGGGGGGATTGGGAGCCGGACTTGTTGCCTTTTGTGGTGCGAAGCTTAAGACCGGGATCGATGTTGTCCTGAATGCCACCCACTTCGATGAGCATCTTCGTTCGGCCGACCTTCTCATTACGGGGGAAGGAAGGATCGACGATCAGGTCCGGTTCGGAAAGGCCCTGGCCGGGGTCATCGACCGGTCCCGACGCGCGGAGGTCCCTGTTGCGGCCGTGGTGGGCGCGTTCTTGGGGGAACGAAGCGGGTTTGTGAACAGAAACTTCCTGGTCGACCTGGAAACTCTTGTCGATGACTCCACCACCGTGGACGATGCCATGCGCCACGCCGCTGGACTCCTTTCGGCCAGGACCGGCATCCTTCTTCAGCGAATCTTCCGTCTGCACCGTAGCCCTTGAAGTCAATATTTCGTATACTCCTCCAGTTTGCTTCCATTCCTTCATTCAGAAAAATATCTTATTGACCACGCGCCACCGTTTTGCCGACCTCGCAACCGTGAGCTTTATGACCCTTGTCTGGGGTTTTTCCTGGCCTGTTACGATCGTCGGACTCCGATACTGTGATCCGATGTTGCTCGCCAGTCTGCGATGCGTTCTCGGTGGGTCCCTGATTTACCTCTGGATGCTGCGCAAGCCGGATCGTGAGCGGTATGACCGGAAGGGATTACAAACGGCCCTGGTGGTGGGCTCGTTTTGGGTTGGCATTCCGACGGCCCTTTCGGTGTGGGCACTCCAGTACATCGGAGGGGGTTTGGGCGCCATCCTGCAGAGCACCGTTCCGTTCTTCATCGCGTTCTTCGCACATTTCTATCTTGGTCAGAACCAGTTGAATGTGGGGAAAATCGCAGGGATGGTTCTTGGTTTTATCGGAATCATTGTGTTATTTTCCGACGATCCGACGAATGCGGAGAATGCCTGGGCATTGGCCGGCGGGCTTGCGGTTGTGCTCAGCGCCGTCTCCATCGGCTTCGCGCAATCGTATTCGCTCAAACATTTTAAGGGAAAGGATAACACCTCCTTTAATATGTATCTTCAGGTGTTCGGCGGACTTGTCATTCTCCCGTTCGCGTTCTTCAGGGGCTTGCCCCGGTTTGAAACAAGCGGAGAATTGCTCGGGGTCTTGTTCTTCCTTTCCCTGTTCGCCACCGCCATTCCGTTTACGATGTACTTCGAGCTGTTCCGGCGGGTCGATTTCGTCGTGCTTTCGATGATGGCGTACGTCATCCCCGTGGTTGCCGTCGTGGCGGGCATCGTCTGGCTTGGTGAGCGCATGTCGTTGATTGATGTGGCAGGTTCGGTGCTTGTCATTGTGGGTGTGTTGCTGGCAACGCAGTTCGATCTCCTCCGTTCTAAATTGTTTCCCCGATCAATCTTATAAAGGTCTCTCATGATCCGCATCGGCCTGGTCGATCTCGACACATCACACCCGAAGGTGTTCACCAAAATTCTCAACTCCCTGCCTGACGTCAAGGTCACAGCCCTCTGGGATGGCCGCGATGTCTGGCCCGAGGGGTACGACGAACGGTTTGCCAAGGAGAATGATATTCCGCATGTCTGCAAGAAACTCGAAGATATGCTGGAACATGTCGACGCTGCCATGATCCATGGTACGAACTGGGACAAGCATGTGGACAAAGCGTTTCCCTTCGTTGAAGCGGGAAAACCGGTCTTGATCGATAAACCGGTTGTAGGAAAGGTGAGGGATATTTACGCATTACTGGAATTACAGGCGGCCCATAAAACACCTATTTATGGAGGTTCGGCTCTCCGGTTCGCACAGGAAACTGCAATCTTCCGTTCGGAAGCGACCGGGTTCGGCCAGATCGTCTCCGCCGTAGCGACCGGTCCGGGTGATTTCTTCAGTTATGGCATTCACACCACGGAGATGGCGCAGGGAGTCCTGGGTACCGGGGCAAACTATGTCGAGTACATCGCCGAAAACAAAACAGCGGTTTTCTCCGTCACCTACCATAACGGCTTTGTCCTGATCCTTCAGTTCCATCAACCCTTTTATGAATGGACCTTAAACCTGTACACCACCACAGGTCTTCATGCTATGAAAGTCGATGCCGCACGCCTGTATGAACCGTTCCTCCATAACTTCGTCGAATTGATCAAGGGGAATGCAGTCCAACATTCGATTGAGGACCCCCTCGAGGCTGTGAAGATCCATATCGCGGCAAAGCTCTCCCGCCAGCATGGGGGAAAGATCTATCTGTCGGAAGTTCCGTCCGAAGAAGGATTCGATGGGACGGCCTTTGCGGCGGAATACGCCGCGGCAAAGCGCCGGGGGGGATAAATGGCGCCGCACGATCCGCGCCTGATCGTTTTGGCCGGGGGCATTTCCTCTCGCATGAAACTGCCGACGTCGACCGGGATCGATGACGAGCTGAAGAAACAAGCCGCCGAACGGACGAAGGGGATGATCGGTGTGGGGGCGGAAGGTCGCCCTTTCCTGGATTATCTCTTGTACTATGCTCGTGAAGCCGGTCTGCGTGAAGTTCTTGTCGTGATCGGTGAACGTGATCACGCCGTCCGGGCGTACTACGGTGAACAAGACCGCGGGAATCCTTTCCACGGACTCACCATCTCGTATGCAGTTCAAACGATCCCTCCCGGGAGAGTCAAACCACTGGGGACGGGAGACGCCTTGTATCAGGCGTTATCAGCGCGGCCCGATTGGGCCGGCGGTGATTTCATCGTCTGCAACAGCGATAATCTCTACTCGATCCGTGCGTTCAGGATGTTGCTCGAGGATGGAGCGCCGAACAGCCTTATCGACTATGACCGTTCAGGACTGGAGTTTGAAGAAAACCGTATCGCCCAGTTCGGAGTGACAAAAAAAGATGCGGAGGGGTACCTGCTGGAGATTATTGAGAAGCCCCCGGCGAAACACCTTGAGGAGTTGCGTGACAAGGATGGAACGTTGCGCATCAGCATGAACATCTTCCGCCTGCAGTACGACATGATCGTTCCTTTTCTCAAAGAGTGTCCACTCCATCCCGTGCGGCAGGAGAAAGAACTGGTCGCCGCCGTTACGCGGATGGCACAGAAAGTCCCCCGCTCCGTTAAAGCGTTGCTGTTGAAGGAGCATGTTCCGGATTTGACGTACCAGGGAGATATTCCCAAGGTCCAGGAGTTCATCGGGAAACATTTTCCCGCCTCTCTCTGGTAACGAGGAAGTACATATTGAACGTGCTTTCATAGTAAAACCAGACCCCATTGTTGATTTCAAATGCTGACGTACATTTTTCGGAGCGGCTGCAGACGGTCTACCATTGTCCCGCAGACGAACTCCCTCCCCACCTGATCCGCTACACTCGCCTTCTCGATACGTTTCATACCCGGTACGGTGACATCGGTTCGGTGACAATCGTCCGGGCCCCCGGACGCGTCAATCTCATCGGCGAACACACCGACTACAATGGTTATCCCGTCCTTCCCATGACGATCGACCGGGACATCGTGTTCATCATCGCCCCCTCAGAAGACAACACGATCAACCTGATGAATGAAGATTCCTTTTTTGGCGGGCGATCCTTTGTCGCCTCCGGTGCCATCATCCCGTTTGCGCAAGGGGATTGGGGGAATTATGTCAAGGCGGCTGTGCAGGGACTGATCCGGGAAGGAGTTGTTGAGGAGGGGAAGGCTAAAGGATTTCGCGCTGTCGTTGGAGGAACCATTCCGGGATCCGCCGGGCTCTCTTCCTCCTCTGCCCTTGTTGTGGCTTCGGCCTTGGCGTTTCTTGCCGCCAACCATACGAGTGTTGAGCCGGTGATGTTGGCGGAGCAGCTTGCGCGCGCTGAGCGATATGTCGGCATGGAGGGGGGCGGCATGGATCAGGCAATCTCGCTCCTGGGCGATGCCGAGAAGGCGTTGAAAATAAATTTCTTCCCGCTTCGACGGGAATCGATTCAACTTCTGGAAGATGTTGCGTTCGTGGTGTGCAACAGTCTCGTGCAGGCTTCAAAAAGCTCTTCGACACGGGACGCGTATAACCGCCGCGTTGTCGAATGTCGGCTGGCGGTCGCACTTCTTTCTTCTTCCCTCTCAAAAAAACTTGGGAGGCCGGTCGATGCGCGGCTTCTTGCCGACCTTGCTCCTTCGCTCCTTCATTGCACGGAGAAGGAACTTGAACAGGAGGCACGTCTGGCTCTTGGCAATCAACCGCTTCACCTTTCGGAAATTGCCCTTCGGTTGG
>Ga0209211_10007840_pt1 | contig 14840 bp, 10 predicted proteins | sample RifGroA2_FD_183992 | JGI IMG/M metagenome (GOLD analysis project Ga0209211, IMG submission 183992) | Groundwater microbial communities from Rifle, Colorado, USA - Groundwater A2 (SPAdes) (version 2) | ecosystem: Environmental > Aquatic > Deep subsurface > Groundwater | place: Rifle, Colorado... | reverse complement strand
CCACAAAGCTTCGCAGGTGGTGGTGGTGCCGTTGTATGGAAAAGGATCAAGGGCGACGTCGATCTCATTATAAAGACTGAGGTGTTCTTCCGGAGTGACGGTGCGTTTTTTTAAGAGAACCCGTTCGGGCGCAATACCATATTTTTGAAATATGTTCAGATAGCGTTTTTGTGAGGCCGGATCAGAAAAAATTATGTTTTTCAGGATGATCCGTGAGTTTTCCACCTGGTTGAGAATGTGACACCAGGCCCTGATCACGGATTCCGAAGTTTTGGTGATGTTGTTGAAAGAGCCGAAGGTGATCTGCTGGTGTTTTTTTGCCGGGAGTTCGCCGATGTCCGGCGCGATTTCTGGTGGAGAGTAACAGAGAAAACAGTGGGGTAGCCGGATGAGTTTCTCTGTGTAAAAGGGGTCGGATGTGCCGGGCGGATCGGCAATGGCATCGGTGATGCGGTATTGGATGGTTTCAACCCCGGTGGTGTTGGGGTAGCCAAGCCAGGAAACCTGGACAGGGGCTGGTCCGCGGGCAAAGACCAGCAGTCGGTTGTATGCGGTATGGCCCGTCAGATCGAAGAGGATGTCGATTTGGTCGTCATGGACCTGCCGGGCAACGATTTCGTCGGGTTGGCCGGTGATCTGGCGCCAATGGTCAGCAAGCCCCTGTAGCCGGGCTGTTGTTGCATCTGGCCTTCTTACATCGGAGTAGCAGTATATTTCAAACCGGTTTTTGTCGTGTTTTTCCAAGAGGGAAAGAAAGAAGAAACTCACTGAGTGCAGGCAGAAATCAGGTGAAACGTACCCGATGCGGAGCCTTCTGCTCGGATCCTGGTTGTTGGTCGGCTTGTATTGGCCGGCCAGGTGCGTTGCCTGCTGTTGCCACCATCTTCTCGCCTCGTTGAACATTTCCTCGGGCCGGGCTTTTTCATCATAGTTCATGGCAAACAGGATATTGCTGTGGGCATTGGTAAAGTCGGGGCGCAAGACAATGGCCTTGCGGTATGCCTCGATGGCTTCAGGGAATTCACCCATGTCCTTATAGACATTGCCAAGATTGTGGTACACCTCGGGCAGGTCAGGCGTTATCTCCAGAGCCTTTTTGTAGTACTCGATCGAATCGCTCAGTTTTCCGGTGTGCTGCAAGATGTAGCCGATATTATTGTATGGGTCCGGGAAGTCGGGACGAACTTCAATGGCCTTATGATAAAAGTTTACGGCCTCCTGCGGCATCATCATATCTTTATAGGCATTGCCCATGTTGATATAGAGGTCTGCCGCCATGGGGTCACTGGCAATGGCTTTTTCATAGCAGGAAAACGCCTGTTCAAATTTGCCAAGATCCTTATAGATGTTGCCGAGATTGTTTAATGTCGCCACATGGTTGGGGGTATGATTCAAAACTTTTTGGTAGCATGATTCGGCTTCCGGGAATTTCCCCAGATTTTTATACAGATTTCCCAGGTGAAACACGGCGTCGATATTGTTCGAGTCAAGTTTGACAGCTTGCGCATAGGATTCGAGGGCTTTGGGAAAATCAAGCAATCCTTCCAAGGCCTTGCCCAGGCTTACATGAAAAATAGAGACGTCGGGGGCGCTTGCGATGGCTTGGGCGATGAATTTTTTGGCAGTGTCAAATTTTTGATCCTGAAGGGCCAGCAAACCCGTCAGGTGGAGAGCGTCCTGGTTTTTTGGGTTGCTGGCCAGCACTTCGCGGTAAATTTTTCCGGCCTCTGCAGACTGCCCCTGGTTGTGGAGCATGGCGGCCCGCTCCAGCTTGTGGTGATCGGCCTTTGCGCTTTGTTTCCCCGCGCCCTTGGGGGCGGGGCCTTTCTCGCTCTTGTCTGCTCTTGCTTTGCTCATCTGGCGAAATTCCTCGATGTAACTATCCAGCAGCACCGCATCTGCGTTGTTATCAGCCTGCTTATGGGCACCAGCACACTTCGCAGGCTTCTGCCTAGCAGCTACGGCACTGCTGGATAGTTATTACTCAGTTTAACAAAGCGACTGACTGCCATCTTGGCTAAAATGTTTGCAAAAAACGTACCATTTTTTGCATTGAGAAGAAAATAGTGTTTTCGCAATTCAAGAAAAAAGCGGCAAAAAACATTCAAGAAGGATAAACGCCTGCCGATAAGCTTGGTGAAGAAAGAAAAAACATCAGCAAATCAATGGCCGCGGCAGAAAAGGAGGTGGTTGGCGGGCGGCAAGAATGGTTGTGTGTCGTAATATCGTATACTTTTTAATGAAGTGGGAAAGGATTCCCGAATATCCAACACTCATGGAGGAAGCAAATGTCTCTTCGAATTAACACCAACATCGCAGCACTGACGGCCCATAGCAACATGATCAAGAACGACAGCGGCTTGAGCGCGTCTCTTGAAAAACTGTCTTCCGGTCTGCGAATCAACCGGGCGTCGGATGACTCTGCCGGTCTGGCCATCGCTGACGCTCTGAAGTCCCAGTTCCTGGGGCTTGGGCAGGCGATACGGAACGCCAGTGACGGTATTTCCATGGTGCAGACCGCGGACGGCGCCTTGGACGAGTCGATCAAGATCGTCAACACCATCAAGACCAAGTCGATCCAGGCGGCCCAGGACGGGCAGACCACCGAATCCCGTAAGGCGATTCAGGCGGACATCAACAAGCTTCTGGAAGAGTTGGACATCATCGCCAAGAGCACGGCTTTTAACGGCCAGAAGCTGCTTTCCGGCAACTTTACCGACAGGAAGTTCCAGGTCGGCGCCTACTCCGGCGAAACCGTCAATATCTCCATCGGCTCCGCCGAATCAACCAAGGTCGGCCATGTCACCACCGGCAATCTTTCCTTGACCAATGCCACCGGCGGCACCGTGCAGCTTTCCATCTACAGCAACCTGCAGGCCAAATCTTTTACCCTGCAGGCCATTGACATTCAGGCCAACAACAGCGCCGAGAACGGTCTGGGCGCTCTGGCCGATGCCATTAATAAACTCTCCGACGTGTTGGGCGTTTCCGCCGCCGCGGTGGTTGAGTCAGAGAGCAGCGCGGCCGTGGCCGCCGGCACCACCGGTTCGGATTTCGCCATCAACGGCGTCTCCATCGGCGCGGTAACCGTAGTTGATAACGACGCGGACGGCGCACTGGCCAAGGCGATCAACAATAAAACCGCCGACCATGGCGTGCTCGCCAGCGTGGGCGCCGACGGCACCCTGAAGCTGACCTCCACCGATGGCCGGGCCATCAGTGTAACCGGCGGCACCGGCGCGCCACTGGCCGGTTCGCAGTTGTCCACCGTGGGCTATGTAAAATTGACCCAGACCGGCTCCAATGAGCTGTTGATTACCGATCTGGCCGGTGGCTCCGCCACCGATTTTACCACCAATCTTACGACCAGCGGTGCTACTACCACCACCATTGATTCAACCTTGGCTGCCGGCACCACCATTGCGACAGCTTCCACCTTTGCTGCCGGGACCATCTTGGGTGGCGCTTTGACTGCGGCAATTAACAGCGCAGCTACTATCACTACTACTCAGGATTCCCTGATTAAGGCTGGCTCTTCTCTTGGTGCCACAACCATTGAATCCGGTTCAATCTTGGGTGGTAAATTCACAACCTCCGCCGCCACATACCAAACGGTCGGCGCTGCTCTGCTGACCGCCGGCAGCACCCTGGCTGCCAGTTCCACCTTGGCCGCGGGTACGGTACTTACTCAGGATATCAAGGATTCGAATAATGATACCATCCTGGCCGGAACCGTATTGAGCGCGGATACCACAACGGAAGCCAATGCAATAACTTTGAGTGCTGATATGGTCATCGCCCACGACAGCACACTCGCAGCCTCCAGCACTCTGGCTGTTGGTTCCTATTTCGGTAAGGATCTCACCACTGCAGCTGGTCCCGTTACCCTGAGTCAGGATATGACCCTGAAGTCAGGAAGTATTATCAACGATACCAGCCTTAACCTGCTTGCTGGGAGTTCTGTGGGCGCGGCTGTTACCACGGCTGCAGCCTATACCACCACCCAGGCCATGGCCCTTGAGTCCGGTTCCACCATTGCCACGGCCAGCACCTTGGCCGCAGGATCCACCCTTGGCGGTAACGTGGTAACCAACGGTACTAAGACCGCTCAGAATGCGGTAAGTCTTGCTGCCGGGTCTATTCTTATTGACGCCACTACTCTGGCACAGGGCACAGTGTTGACCAATGACATGGTTGTGCTTGATGCCGCGTCAGCGGATGTTACGCTCTCTGCTGGAACCGTGCTGGAACGTGATTATGTTACGAACGGCAATCAGACCCTGGCTGAGGCAATGACCATTGCCAAGGATTCTGTTATTCAGTCCGGTTCCACCTTGGCGGCCAATGCGGGTGGCGCATCGGGTACTAGTGTGTCCGACACCGCCACCAACAGGCTGTCCGATGTCAACGTTCTCACCCAGGAAGGCGCCCAGATCGCGATCGCGGTTGCCGACGCGGCCCTGAAGGATTTGGACAAGGTGCGTGGTGATCTTGGTTCCGTACAGAACCAGTTGACCTCCACCATCGCCAACCTCGCGGCAACCAAGGTTAACATCGCTTCCGCTGAATCCAGCATCCGCGACGTTGACTTTGCCGAGGAAGCGGCGAACTTCTCCAAGTTCCAGATCCTGACCCAGGCCAGCTCCTTTGCCATGGCCCAGGCCAATGCCAGCAGCCAGACCATTCTGAGCCTGCTGCAGGGGTAAAAGGGATGAGGTTAGGGGCACGGCATGCCGTGCCCCCGTCGGAGAAAGGCAAATAGCAAATAAACCTCAACAGGGGGCGGCGGCTGGCAACAGCTGCCGCCCCCTTTTTTGAGAAAAAGCTCGATCATCACGTTTGACTTGATATCAAATATGATTTAAAATGGAAGCATGCAAGTCAATTACAAGAGGCCGTTTCAACAGTATGTGAAAAAGGCGCACAGGCCTTTGCAGCTTGCTATTCTTGATGCGGTAGAGATAATCTGTGAAGATTCAATGGTCGGAGAAGCCAAGATCGGTGATCTTGTCGGGATCAGAGTGTACAAGTTTAAGTTTAACCGGCAGGAATATCTGCTGGCTTACCGACCGCAGATCCTGGTACGAACGAATAAGCCGGATCAAAGAGAATTTTCGGGTATTGATTTTTATCAGGTTGGAACCCACGAAAATTTCTACGACACACTTAAGCGTTATTTGCAAGAGGAATGAGACCATGAGTCAGGCAATGACGGCAGAGGATCTTTTGTCCGAGATAAAAGCAATGCCTTTGTCTGAAAGGGGCAGGTTTTTTGCTCTTTTGGGCATGAAACTTTTTCAGGATGAAGATTCAACGCACGAGCAAGTTTTCGGCCACTTGACAGATGCTGAATTTACGGCTCAAGAATCGGCAGAGTATTTGGAGATTTCAATTGCCACCTTACGGCGCTATGTGCAAGGGGGAAAACTTCATCCGTGCAAGGTGGTGGGACGAAACCAGCTCTTTGCCGTTCGTGAACTGAGGGCGCTTAAGCGATCTTTGCGGAATGTGAAAGGTTGAGTGCAGGGTGCTGAGTACTGAGTGCTGAGGAAAGGCAAATAGCAAGTAAAACTCAACAGGGGGTGGTGGCTGGAAACAGTTGCCGCCCCCCTTTTTATTTGTACGGGGTGTGCTATAAAGCTGAGTTGAGCAGCTTGCCTGCTCAAACGAAACTTATACCCTCTGGGTGCAAAAAGAAATCTGGTGGTATTGAGCGTATTCCGGGGGCAGACTGATGATTAAAATTATTGAAGTGAAGTATCTTGGTGATTTCCAGATTGGCTTGAGATTTCCCAGTGGCCTTGAGGGGTGAGATCCCCGGGGAGAAGGCGGCGAGCATCGAGAAGCGATTCATCGGGGAACTTGGCAAAATCTGCAAGAATCCGTTCCGGTTCAACCAAGCTCAGGCGCTGAGAAAATTTCTTATCGGTCCGGAGCAGAAACAGCTCACGACCTTTTTGCGCATTCCGGGCGTCGAGCCCACCAATAATCACGCCGAACAAACACTGCGAAAGATGGTGATATTCAGGAAGATCTGCTTCGGCACCCGCTCGGACGCCGGATTGAAAACCCACAGTGTCATCCCAACGCTTGTGCAGACTGCCAGGCGCAGCCTCCCGGTAATCTTCAGGGTTTTATGTTGACAGCAGCGGAGAGATTCATCCATGATAATGGCAGGAGCCTCTGCTGCGCGGTGAAATTCCAGATGTCCAGCCCAAGGCCAAAAGCAAAGCGATTGTCATGGTGCCGATGTGACTTCCCCCACCCCCCCCAACAGTGGCGAAAAGCAATGGCAGCTCGATACGCGCCGCATCGGTGACGATCTTCTGGAGTTGTCCTGCGGGGGGCGTTGGTGCCTGGACCAGGATCTACCCGCAGCCGAGATGGTCTTGGCCGAGCTGGGAGATGACTTCCGTCGCCTGTCCTTCAACACCGAGAAACTTTCCGATTGGGACACCGGATTTCTCGCCTTTCTTCGAGCCTTGGTCACGCTGTGCGCCGAGCGCGAGATCGGCATCGAGCAGGAAGGCTTGCCCGAGGGGGTTCGCCGTCTTCTGGCCATGGCTGCCGCCGTGCCAGAACAGGTGGCGGCCAAGCGGAGCAGCACCAGGCAGGGCCTGCTCTTCAGGGTGGGCGCGGCAACGATTGCCTTCTGGCGCGGCGGCCCCGAGATGCTGCATTTTCTCGGGGAGATCACCGTCTCTTTCGGCCGCCTGCTCCGTGGGCAGGTTCGGTTTCGCTTAAGAGATCTCTGGTGGGAGATTGAGGAGGTCGGCCCCCGGGCTCTGGTCATCGTCTCGGTGATCAGTTTTCTTGTCGGTCTCATCCTTGCCTATTTGGGGGCCGATCAGCTCCGCATGGTCGGGGCCCAGATCTACATCGCCGATCTGGTCGCCATCGGCATGGTCCGCGAGATCGGCGCCCTGATGACCGGGATCATCATCGCCGGCCGCACCGGCGCGGCGTTCGCGGCTCAGCTCGGCACCATGCAGGTCAACGAGGAGATCGACGCCTTCAAGACCCTGGGCATCTCGCCGGTGGATTTTCTGGTTCTGCCCCGGATGCTGGCCCTGATGCTGATGGTGCCGCTCCTCACCCTCTACGCCGGATTTGTCGGGATGCTGGCCGGAATGCTGGTCTCGGCCACCATCTTTGACATCGGCATGTTCGAGTACTACACCGAAACCCTGGCGGCTTTGGAGCTGAAGCATTTTTGGGTGGGGCTCTCCAAGGGCAGCGTCTACGGGGCCATGGTCGCCTATGCCGGTTGTCTGCGCGGGATGCAGTGCGGCCGAAGCGCTGAAGCCGTGGGTGAGGCGGCAACCTCGGCGGTGGTGACCGGCATCCTGCTGATCACCATTTCCGCCTCGCTGATGACCATCATCTTTTACCGTTGGGGTATCTGAGATCATGAGCACCGCGCCCCACATCGAGATTCGCGATCTGACCATGGCCTATGGCGAGGTCGTCATCCAGCATGACCTGAATTTCGTGGTCAACAAGGGAGATATCTTTGTGATCATGGGCGGCAACGGCTGCGGCAAGACGACCCTGATGCGGGCACTGATCGGCCTGCAACGCCCGGCCAAGGGCACGGTTTTCTACGGGGGCGAGGATTTCTGGAACGTGGAGCCGGAGCAGCAGGAGCGGCTCAAGCGGCGGCTCGGCATCCTGTTTCAGGGCGGAGCCTTGTGGAGTTCGCTGACCTTGGCGGAAAACGTTGCCTTGCCGCTCAAGGAGTACACTGCTCTTTCGCCTCGCCATCAGGCAGAGCTCGTTTCCTTCAAGCTGGCCCTGGTGGGACTGGCCGGGTTTGAGGAGTTTTATCCGGCGGAGCTGAGCGGCGGCATGAAAAAACGGGCGGGGCTGGCCAGGGCCATGGCCCTTGACCCGGAGATCTTGGTGATCGACGAGCCTTCATCAGGTCTTGATCCGCTCACCGCCAGGCGGCTGGACGACCTGATCCTCGAGTTGCGCGACAGCCTGGAAACGACCATCGTGGTGATAACCCATGATCTGGCCAGTATCTTTGCCATCGGCACCAATTCGGTTTTTCTGGACACTGAGACCCATACCATGATCAACACCGGCAATCCCAAAGAGGCGGCTGCCTCCGGAGACCCGAAGGTGCGCCATTTTCTGAACAGGGGTGCGGCATGAGCCGCTTAATGAACAATAGGAAAGATAACTGGTCAGCAGTGGTGCAGATGCTAGGAAGAGGCTGGCGAAGTGTGCTGGTGCACACGAGCAGGCCGATGACAACGCAGGTGCGGTGCTGCTGGCTAGTTATCAGGGGTGCGGTATGAGCAGAGAGGCAAATCCAACGCTGATCGGGGGCTTTGTTCTTGGCGCTGTTCTTCTGGGGGCGGTGCTTCTCCTGCTCCTGGGAGGGGGGAAGTTGTTTCAGAAAAGCCGCCCCCATGTCCTCTATTTTGAAGGCGCGGCCCAGGGGCTGCAAGTAGGGGCGCCGGTGGTTTTTCTCGGGGTCAAGGTGGGCACGGTCACGCGCATCCAGCTCGGGCTCGATGCGCGGGATCGCCAATTCATGGTGCCGGTCACTATAGAGCTTGAGCCCAACATCGTTCAATCCCGCCGTGGCGAAGAGATTGATCTCCAGGACCGGAACACCATCCGGCAGCTGGTGGAGCGGGGGTTGCGCGGCCGGCTCAAGATGCAGAGCCTGCTCACCGGCCAGATGTACATCGATCTGGATTTTCATCCCGACAAACCGGCCCGTTTCTTGGCCGGCGACCAAACGGTCAGCGAAATCCCCACCATTCCATCGGCGGTGGAAGAGCTTGCCTCCAAGCTGGAGAGGTTTCCCATGGATACCTTTCTCGCCGATCTCGCCGCCATCAGCCAGTCGCTCAACGCCATCTTCTCCTCGGAGGCGGCGCGGAATGTCCCGGTGCGGCTGGAGGCGACGCTGGCGCACCTGCAATCCGTAAGCGCCAGGCTGGACAAAGATGGCGGTCCCATAATTACCGAGATGCGGACGGATCTGGTCGAGATGCGCAAGGCGCTGGAAGCGGTAAGGGCGGCGATGGTCAAGATCGGCGGGGTGGCGGAAGCCGGATCACCCATGGTTGCCAGCCTGACCAAGACCAGCGAGGAGCTGGCCAGGACGGCGAAGGCCCTGCAGGGCCTGGCCGGGGAAGGGTCGCCGACCATGCAGCATCTCAGCACGGCCTTGCAGGAAGTGAGCCGCGCGGCCCGTGCCCTGCGGCTTTTGGCGGAAACCCTGGAGCAGCAGCCAGAGGCCGTTTTGAAAGGAAAACGTCCGAAAGAGGAACGGAAATGAAAAACCTCCCCGGCAAGCGGCGGCAGGGCAGCGTGCTGGCTTTTCTGGCTTGCGTCTTGGTGCTGGCGGGCTGCGCCCGCACGCAACAGATCAGCTATTACCAGCTCTCCCCCCTGGAAACCGCGCGAAACGGAGCGGCCACCGGCGGGGCGGGCGAGATGGTACTCGGCATCGGCCCGGTGCAGCTGCCGGAATACCTGGACCGGCCCCAGTTCGTCACCCGGCTCAACACCAACCGGCTACAACTGGAGGACAGCCAGCGCTGGGCCGAGCCGCTTGGCGAAAACATTGCCCGGGTGCTGGGGGAAAACCTCTCGGCCCTGCTGGGCGCAGAGCGCATCTTGCTCTACCCCTGGCCACTCTCCAAGGTCACGGATTACCAGCTTCTGGTAGAGATACTCCATTTTGAAAACGAGAGCGACGGGGCAGCCCGGCTGGTTGCTCGCTGGTCGGTCAAGGGAAAGGAGGGCGGAATCGTATTGCCGGAAAGGCGGAGCAGCCATCTGGCCCCTGCGATCAGCCGGGACCAGGAAGGGCTGGTTATCGCCCTGAACGAGGCGCTGAGGAGTTTTTGCCGGGAGATTGCCCAGGCATTGGCGCCGGAGCTGGGGAAGCCCTCCCGCTCAGGATTGTAGGAGATCTTGGCGGGATTGTCGGGGAAATCCAGGAACGCTACAGAACCAGGCAACAGTTATAGGAGGAAATCATGAAATTTTTCGGGCTATGTTCATTCCGTATGATGGTATTTTTCGGCATTTTCATGCTTGCGCCGACGGTTTTTCCGCTGTGGGCTGCCGACTCGCCAATAGATTTGCGCGGGGAAACATTTTCAGATCCGTCCCAGGAAATGCCCATGTCTGATGAGTGGGAACGACAGCCTGTTCAATATGGCAAGGAGGGGCAAGGCGCCGATCTGGTTATTGTTATGGATCAGGATATTTATTATACTTTGCTGCCGATTATTCAGAGGTTCGGCAAGGAAAACAAGCTGAAGATTGTGGTCAAGGAAGGCACCTGCGGCCTCGCGGCGGGAATGCTTGCAAACAAGACCGTTGATATGGGTGGGTTCTGTTGCCCTGCCGGCAAGGATGATCGCCTGCCCGGAATGAGATTTCACACCATGGGGATTGTTGCCAAGGCTTTTTTTGTCCACCCGGACAACCTCGTCGACAACATTTCCAGTGCGCAACTGAGAGCAATATACCGGGGGAAGATTTCGCGCTGGTCTGAGCTGAAGACGCCGGCCGGAAAACCAGGGCCGGATTGGCGGATCAAAACGGTCATGAGGCTTCACTGTCCGACAAGGCCCGGCCATTGGCGTCAGCTGCTAGATCATGACGCAGACTTCAGCCCGCTTGGCGCCAAGGTGGGATCAATCCCGGACATGATCGCCCAGGTCGCCGTATCCAAAGACGCCATCGGCTGGGAGGTCATGACCATGGTGGAAAAGAACAAAAATAGCGGAAAGGTAAAGCCGGTCAAAATAGACGGCTTCCTGCCGACGGATTCCGCAGCCCTTGCGTCTTTGAAATATCCATTTTATCGGACGTACAATCTCTCCACCTGGGAGGGCAAAAATGTTGAAAATAAACATGCCCAAAGGCTTGTTGCTTACATGATCAAGGAATTTGAAAAACTTGAGGCCGACAAGTTCGGTTTCGTCTCGGTAAGCCGTCTTAAAAAAGCGGGATGGAAATTTAAGGGCAACGAGCTGATCGGGGAGCCGAAATAACGTAATGCATGCCCCACATGAAAGATAAGGAAATATCCGATGCGACACCTGCTGCGTAGAATATCTCTGATGCCGAAAATGCTGTGTGTCACGGTACTCATGGGGATTATTCTGTGGGCTGCGCAGGATTATGTCTTTACCCGGGAGCTCTTGGCTGTTTCCGATGCCGAACTGACGGAAAGGCTTAGCTCTCAGGTTCAGGAGGACAGGATACGTTTCGATAATTATGTCGAGGGCTACCAACAAGTCCTGAAGCTGTTTGTTTCGCGAAAGAGCTTCCAGGATCATGTCCTCCTTGACCCTCCCGGCGGCAACGAGGCGTCCCCTCGCATCTCCATGGAAATACCGCCGTGGCTTCCCGATGCCGCGGTGATCCGAAATTTTGTTCATATCCATTATGCGATCCTGATGGATGGCACAGGGACGGTCAGGGAGATTTATCAGGGCTGGCCTGAGCCGTTGCCGCAGGCACTGCGCAGGCCGGCTCCTCGTCTTGTCCGGGTCAGCGAAGACCAGAGTGTGCTGACCTATCTTGACGGCGCCCCTTTTCTCGTGACTTCCGGCGCCTTGAAGGATAGGGAGGGAGGGACGATCGCCATACTGATGATCGCCGCCCGCCTGAATGATGATTTTCTAGATGCCGCCTCGCAAGGGGTGCGAACACGCCAGAGGATTATGGCGCTGGCCAGTAATGACAGGCAGCCCATGATCCTTGCCAGCAATAAGCCGGACCATATTCCTGCGGGGGTTCTGCTCGATGAACTGAAAGACGGTTATCAGATAATCGGTAAAAACTTTTTTGACTGGGGCGGTTCCGAACTTGACATGCAATTTATTTCGCTGATCTCAAAATCGGAATTCGCGGGGATGAACAAGTCCATTTTGACCACCGAGCGTCTGTATCGGACAATCATGTCGATTATGTTCATTCTGGCGTTTGCCGTGATCTTTTTTGTGATAACGCGACAGGTTCAGCAACTGACCCGACAGATTGTCAGCTTCTCGCAGGACCTCCTGGGGACGCCGCCACAAGACACCTTGAAAGGCGATCAGCTTTTCATTCTTCGGCAACAGTTTCACGCATTTACGGGCGAGATTGTTGCATCAAGGGAGCGGCTTGTGAGGCAGGCTGGAGAGCTGCTGCGGGAAAAAACGGTTTATCTCGACAACATATTACACTCCTCAACAATGTCCATTGTGGCCATTGATACGGCTTTGCATATCAAATATTTTAATCCCGTGGCCGAAGGGATTTTTGGGCATGAAGTCGGGGATGTCCTTGAGAAGGTGGTCACGGAGACGAATATCTATAAAAAACTTGCCTCGCCCTGTTTTGAGCTGATTGTTAATCGGGACGAAGAGAAGAAAGCCTATGCATGTGTGTCAAGGGTGGAAACCGAGGAAAGCCCCCAATTCCTTGAGTCGCAGGTTTCCTGGATACTGGATAAAGATAACAATTTTAGCGGATTTCTGATTCTTACCCAGGATGTCACTGAGCGCAAACGGGCCGAGGAGGAGAAGGGCAAGCTCGAAGACCAGTTGCAGCAGGCCCAGAAGATGGAGTCGGTGGGCCGCTTGGCAGGCGGCGTGGCGCACGACTTCAACAACATGCTTGGGGTGATCATCGGGCATGCCGAGCTGGCCCTCATGCGGGTGGAATCCGACCAGCAGATCCATGCCAGTCTTACGGAAATCCTCAAGGCGGGCAAGCGTTCCGCCAACCTTACCCGGCAACTGCTGGCCTTTGCCCGCAGGCAGACGGTCGTGCCGGAGGTGTTGGACCTGAACGAAACCGTGGAGAGCATGCTCAAGATGCTGCAACGGCTTATCGGCGAGGACATCCAGCTCAGTTGGCAGCCGAAGCCTGATCTGTGGGTGGTCAAGGTGGACCCGTCCCAGATCGACCAGATCCTGGCCAACCTGTGCGTCAACGCCCGGGACGCCATCGCGGGTGTCGGCAAGCTCAGTATTGAGACGGGAAACCATGTCTTTGACGAGGAATACTGCGCCGGTCATCTGGGATTTGCGCCCGGAGAGTATGTGCGGCTCGCCGTGAGCGACGACGGCCGCGGCATGGATCAGGAAACGCAGTCCCACATCTTCGAACCGTTTTTCACGACCAAGGCCGCCGGTGAGGGCACCGGTCTGGGCTTGGCAACGGTATACGGCATCGTCAAGCAGAACAAGGGGTTCATCAATGTATACAGCGAACCGGGCAAAGGAACGACATTCACGATCTATCTGCCCCGGCATGCGGGGAAGGTCGAGCAGGCGCAGGCGGAAGCCGCGGCGGTACCGACCCTGAGCGGTCACGAGACCATTCTGTTGGTGGAGGATGAGTCGGCTATCCTGCAAATGACCCAAAAGATGCTTGAAATGCAGGGCTATACCGTGCTGGCGGCAAGCACCCCGGGCGAGGCCCTCCATCTGGTCAGTGAGCACGCCGGCGAAATCCACCTGCTCGTCACGGATGTGATCATGCCCGAGATGAATGGCCGGGACCTGGCTAAAAAACTACAATCTCTTTGTCCGAGCCTCAAATACATATTCATGTCGGGATATACGGCCGATGTCATCGCCCACCACGGCGTGCTGGATGAAGGGGTTGCTTTCATTCAGAAGCCGTTTTCAAGACAAGAGCTGGCCGCCAAGGTGCGGAAGGTGCTGGAGAGTGTCTAAGGGCGAAGCATGCTTGACGGTATGATCTGAAAAAAGTGCAGGGTCTTATTAATCCCGTGGCAAAGGCGGATAATCGCGGGGGGCATCATTTTTGCCTGCGGAAATGATCGACAAGCCGTTTCAGCCGGACCTGGGCCGCCGCGACTTCGGCAAGGTCGGCAAAGGCCCGGACCGTCTCGGCGTTGCCCGGATCAAAGCCGCCGCGCAGGGGCTGACGGCCGAGCAGGGCGGCGACAAAGGCGCGTTCCAGCCGGTCTGCCGGTTCATCCGATTGTTCGGTGTCCGAGAGATTATACCAGGCAGCGAGCCGGGGGTCTCCCAAGGCCTGCCGCACCTCCTCCTGCAACACCGTGGTCGCGCTATAGCCGTGCCGGAAGAGATCGGTCATGGGCCAGACCTCCAGCAGGTCGGCCGCCTTGGCCGAGGCTCCGGCCTCGTCCGGCGGGCAGGGTGGTTTATCCTGAGCCAGCAGGGACTCCAGGCCGAGGGAGATGGTATCCCGCACCCTGGTGACCAGGGCGGTGATGTGTTCGATGTCCTGCGGTTTTTCCCCGTAGGCCATGATCGCGCTGTTGATGGTCCAGACCAGTTCCTGCTGGAGGCGGGAGAGGTTTTTTGGGTCGGTAACCAGGGAGAGAGCTTGCTGCAGCAGGGTGGTTTCGAGCAAGGGCGCGGCATACACCGAGGGCAGGCGGGTGACCGCGCTGTCCAGCGGCTCCTGGGGACGGGGCAAAGGCTTGCGGCTGGGTGGTTTGGAAAAAAGCGCGGTCGCCTCGACCGGAGTGGCAAAGCCCAGATCCTCCATGCGGCCGCTGCGAAAGCGCAGGGCTTCCTCCTCGATCTGGGTGGGCAGATCCACGCGGACCTCGCTCAGCAGCCGGTGGGTTGCGGTGGGGTCGTATTGGTACATGGCATCCAGCAGGGCAAAGGGGTGGACCTTGTATGCCTGGTCGGGATTCTTCAGCTCAAGCAGGTAGAAGCCGTCCGGGGTCATGGCCCGGGCCGTGGTCTCGCGCTCCTCGTCCTCCGGTTCCACCTGATCCGTATCCGGATCGTACACCGTGACGCTCTGGGTCAGGAAGAGGAGTTGGAGCACATAATCCAGGGAGAGGAAGGTCTGGGCCAGGG
>Ga0209211_10007839_pt1 | contig 14840 bp, 14 predicted proteins | sample RifGroA2_FD_183992 | JGI IMG/M metagenome (GOLD analysis project Ga0209211, IMG submission 183992) | Groundwater microbial communities from Rifle, Colorado, USA - Groundwater A2 (SPAdes) (version 2) | ecosystem: Environmental > Aquatic > Deep subsurface > Groundwater | place: Rifle, Colorado... | reverse complement strand
TGTCCAAAACCAACAAAGTTTATATCGGATAAGACAATTACAGACCTTAAATCTCTTATTTTGAAGGAAAATCAAATATTAATGACACGCTCTGGTATAATAGGCTCAGTTGTTCTTGTAAGTAAATCATTATCTGGGAAATTATTTTCCGATGATTTATTACGTATTGAATGCCATAAAAAAGAAGATGTGGGATTTTTATACGCTTTTCTTAAATCGTCTATTGGTCATACACTTATAACAACCAATAATTATGGTTCTGTAATAACACATATAGAACCAGAGCACCTTGAAGTCATAAATGTTCCAAACATACCGCAAGAAATAAAAAATAATATATCCAAAAAAATACTTTCTTCCTTCTCTTTGCGGGATGGTGCAAATGAGTTATTTGACGAGGCTAATGAATTGTTATTATCTTCTCTGGAATTGAGTGAAGTAAAATCTTTGAAACCAAAATATTTTTCAGAATCTGATTTAAAGAACTATGAAGTGAAATACAGCAAAATAAATTTACGTTTTGATGCGTCATACCACATTCCTATTATAAATAATATTATGTGCGAACTCAAGAAAAGCGGTGCAGAATTAGTAAATTTATCGGATTCGAGGATTACTAAAAAAATAATTTTGCCTGGAAGATTTAAAAGAATTTATGTAGAAGAAAACTATGGAACGCCATTCTTAGGGGGCGGTGAAATATTAGAATTTAACCCATCAAAATTAAAATTTCTTTCTATAAAAGGACATGGGTCAAGAATTGAAAAAGAACTTATTATAAGGAAAAATATGATACTTATCACATGCAGTGGGACTATAGGTAAGACAGTTTTAGCTCCAGAACATTTTGATGGATGGTCGTGTAGTCAACATATAATTAAAATAATACCGAGTGGTGTGACAAATGTCGGTTATCTCTATGCATTTTTAGCGTCTGATTATGGTTACGAATTAATAAAAAGATACAGCTATGGCTCTGTTGTAAGTGAAATTGATGATAAACATATTTCTTATATACCCATTCCTATAATTTCTCCAAAAGTGATGGACAAAATAGGTAATTTAATTTTAGAGGCAAATGAAAAAAGGTCTGAGGCTTTTAAATTAGAAAAAGAAGCAATTAAAATGTGTGAAGAATGTATTTTGAGTAATCAAAAATAATAGAGGTTTAGATTATGGGTGTTGTAGCAAAAGGTGATAGTTGGAAACAAAGAAAACGAATGAATACAGAGAGTTTCAAAAAAATGATGGGTTCCAAGTATGAAGCAGATATACCACCAATTAATACAAAAGAATCAATATGTCAAAAATGTGGCTTTAAGGCAAGGTATCAGTTCTTAAGATGTCCAGAATGTAATGAGGTTCAGAAATGACTATGCTTCTTCTAATTCTTCTTCATCTTCTATATGGTCTTTGGGTGTAAGAGCATACCAGCCTGTATTTATGTTTTCTTTAACAGCTTTTTTCATTATTTCGTATGAAGATTTTATAGCATTAATTACTTTGTCAAAGTCCTTTTCACTCTCAAGTTTTATTTCTCCCCAGTTTTCATGTCCTTCCATATTTTTAACATCTGGTATATTTTGTTGATTAGTAAAAATATGCAATACAGTCTTGCTTTTTCTGAACTTGGCAAAAACAAACATTTTTTCAGGACAGTAATAAGTTATAGCGGTTTTTGAATATTTATCCCATATCTCATTATTAATTTCTTTTATTTTCTTATCCATGAGTTCAAAGAGTTTTCTTATATTTTCATTTACGTTCTTTCTTTTGTAATGGTATTCTAAATCGAATTCTTCTTCTTTTGTAACAGTTTCTGGGTCTCGAAGTTCTTTATTGGGTATCTGAGGCGTGCTAATCATCGATTTAAGTTCTATGATTTCTATACCCTCTAATTCTTTCCTGTTTTTCCCTGCCAAGTTATCTTCCCAACAAACAATTACATCACACCCTTTAGGGTCGTGGTCAAAATTACTGCTTTTGTATTCAAATTCTATTCTTATTCTTTCCCATTTACCCTTGCCAAGATAACGAATTCCTGTGCAATCTGGATAACCCTGCTGTATGCTTTCCACTCTAATGTTCAAATCTTCAGAAATTAAGCCAAATAAATAGACCACTCCCTGCTCATTTATTGGACTATAAATTAGACCCCTAAAATTAACAGGGCTTCCAACTTGACTTCTTTCCATAATACTCATTTTTATGATAAAACCAGCGTTTTTAAAGCGATAAAATCTAATGAATTTTTCAACAGAATCAGTCATTATTCAACAGAAGGGATTTTTTCAACAAAGCCGAAGCGAACACAACGTTCCGTCTTTAGAAAAAATCGGAGTAAAGTTAATTAATTGAAGCGAACACATGCCTTCGTCTTAGCTATCGCTTTATTATGATCTCACTTTGCGGAAATCTCACCTTCTTCGCCTTTGCATACTTGTCATTGCCGCGGTAGCCCACTGGGCAAAGCACAACAGAAGTAAGTTTTTCCTTTTCCAATCCGAGCAGGCGGTCAAAGGCTGTGTGGTCAAATCCTTCCATGGGACAGGCGTCTATTCTCTTGGTGGCGCACGCAGTGAGAAGCATACCCAGTGATATGTAAACCTGTCGTATCGACCACTCAAGAATTTCTTCTTTGTCTTTTCTTTTTATGGAGCCTGTCATCGAACCTTCATAATCTTTCAAAGAATTGACTGTAACATTTCTTGTCTTCGCCATATCCTGGATATATTTCTTGATATGTTTCTCATCGACATTTGTCCTGACACAGAGAACAATAAGGTGGGAAGCGTCTGTGACCTGCGGCTGACCACGCGCGCTTTTTCTTAGCTCCACGCGTAATTTTTTATCAGTCACAACAACAAATTTCCATGGCTGAATCCCATGGGACGAAGCAGAAAGTCGCAGAGCTTCGAGTAGTTCGTTAAGGTCAGACTGCGAAACCTTTTTTTTAGGGTCAAAGAGCTTCGTCGCGTATCTCCAGTTAAGGTCCTCGATTATGCCTTTCATAATTATAATGAGAAGGGAATAACTTAATAAGTAGAATTCTTAGGAGAAAGATGTAGCGTTATTTACAACCAATCAGCTTCTATTCCCTGTGTTCTGTCCGGTCCGACAGATACATAAGTTATCGGAACGCCAGCCAGCATCTCCAGTCTTTTCAGGTATGCTTTTGCTTCTTTCGGTAGTTCTTTCATGTTTCTTGCTTCTTTTGTGGAAGTCATCCACCCGTCAAAATTTTCAAAAAGCGGCTTGCATAGGGCAAGCAGTGCGTCAGAAGCAGGAAATCTTGCTTCACGACCGTCCAGTTCGTAACTATCACACAATCTGATTCCTGGTTCTTCATCAAGTACGTCAAGTTTCATTACTGCCAGTTCAGTGACGCCATTCTTCTTTACAGCATCCGCTACCTGCACTGCATCATACCAGCCGCATCTTCTGGGTCTTCCCGTGGACGCGCCTCTTTCAATGCCTCTTTCTCTTATGCCTTCGCCTATGGCATTGTCAAGCTCTGTTGGAAATGCGCCGCTGCCGACGCGGGTTGCATAGGCTTTGACTACGCCTGTTACTCTGCCGATTTGGTGAGGTTCTATTCCCAGGCCTGTAAGCACTCCGCCTATGGTTGTATTCGAAGAGGTGACGTTTGGATAGGTGCCGTGGTCCACATCCAGTCCAGCGCCCTGGGCGCCTTCAATAAGTATTCTACTGCCTTGGGCAAGCATTCTGTTTAATACGTAAGAAACATCATCAGCGTATTGTTTCATCGGTTGAAATGCATCTTGGAGTTCTCTTAGAACTTTCCTTGGGTCAACATCAAAGTCTTTATCTAAAGAAGTAAGCAATGCCTTCGCAAGCCAACGCTTTACTTTTCCTGCGCTATAGTGTTTTTCCATTGTTAGCAAAAATCTTTCCTTGTCGATTCTATATCTGCTTTCAATTATACCAAGAACACGGTCTCTTATTTCCGGTTTGTCAATATTGTATAAATCACTAATTCTTACTCCGCTTCTTCTTGCCTTGTCCGTATAGGCTGGTCCTATGCCGCGGCCGGTTGTTCCAATGGATTTTGAAAGTTTTGATCTTTCTTCCTCAACATGATAGGGCATTATTACATGAGCGCCGTAAGATATGCCAAAGTTCTCTGGTGTTATTTGAACTCCCGCTTTCTGTAGTCCTTCCAGCTCAGAACCCAGAGCCTTTAGGTCTATGACGCAGCCATTGCCTATTGCATTGTACACGCCCGAATGAAGCAGGCCAGAAGGAGCCATGTGAAAAACATATTTCTGTCCGTCTACTATTACCGTGTGACCTGCGTTATGTCCGCCGGCGCATCTTGCATTAGCCCTGTAAGAAGAAACTCTTTTATCAACAATCTTGCCTTTTCCTTCGTCGCCCCACTGGCATCCAATTATAACATCTGCCGACATTTTTTTACCAACTCTATTACATGTTAAGATAATTTAAAGATAAAATGAAATCACGGGGAAATTACAGTGTTACCACACAGAATAATTTTTATCCCAGTGTTTTGATCACTCTCGCTGCCTGTTAGAATTAGGAATTATCATGCAGTATCTTTGCAGCTCGTCTATAGTTCTGAAACCCAGCTTGTTCATGGCCTGCTTGATCCCTTCTACGAACTCTATTAATATCGGTTCTCCATCGCCTTTGTATGGCACTTCCATTTCACGTCCTTCAACAACTCTTATAGCTTCTTTACCCAGACTGTACCTCGCATCGCCGCCGGCTTTCATCGCACTCATTGAGCCCATGCCACGGAATTCCTTTTTCCATACACCATTACCCTTATCTATTTTTCTACCTGGCGCTTCTTCATAACCTGCTAAAATTCCGCCGACCATAACCACAGTGGCACCCAAGGCGAGATCCAAAGTAGCATCTCCAGGTTTTTTTACTCCACCATCGGCCCATATCGGCATGTCACCATACCTTTTTGCAAGTCGCTTCACGGTTCTGGCGCAGTCATAAACAGCAGCTGGCTGGGCCCGTCCTATGGCAAGCTCCTGCGTGGTTGTGCACGCCATGCCAGGACCTACTCCGACTTTTATGAAGTCTATAAATTTACCAGTCCTTCCCATGAGTTCTTCGACCACCTCGCCACAGCACACGTTGCCAACACCTGTATGCATTTCAGGAAAGTGTTTCTTTACCCATTTGACTATTTCAGGCTGCGACCCGTACACAACACCCTGGTCTATTACTATGCCGTCTGCACCAGCCTCTGCGGCCCTGTATATTCTGTCCTGCTCTTCAGATCCCCTTTTTTTATCATGCCAGTCGCCCTTTATTGCAATAAAACCAAGAAGCTGCTTGTTGTCGTCAACGCTCGCATGGGGGTACTTCTCATGCAGCCTTATGTCACGATCGGTAACGAGTGCATATGGTCTGTCTTTATTATCAACTACTGTAAGCACATTCAGGTTGTGTTCTTTCATCAGCATGTTTGCAGTTTTTATGTCCCATCTATCTACAGTGTCTTTTTTTGCTGCCACGATAAGCCTGTCGCGCGGCGTCATGATACTGCGCAGTTTCGTTTTTCTATTGTCTTGATAACGTATATCATGATAGCTGACAAATCCAAGAAGGCGCGTCTGTGGCGTCCCATCTTCTGTTATTGGTACGCTGTAAAATCCATAGTGGTTGTGTACGTCATAGACATCATGTACTGTGCTGTCAGGTCGCAGACATACCGGATTTCTGACAAATGCTGATTTGTAATTTTTCACTCTTTTTAGCTGCTCTATCTGATAATCGACTGTTGAATTATAGTGCAGTACTCCGAGCCCGCCATTAAGTTCTAACAATACTGCCATCTCATATTCCGTTACCGTATCCATAGGTGCGCTTGCCAGCGGCATATATAATTCAAGATTGCGCGCGGCGCGAGTTTTAAGATCCACCTGATTGCGCGGGAAGCCCGGAATCCTACGTGGCTTCATTGATATTTCATGAAAATTAAATTCGTGTCCCTGCAGGTCACGGTGCAAGTAAACCATGCTAACTGATTATGTTAAATTAATTTAAAGATAAAATGAAATTACAGGGAAATTACAAAATTCTACCAGTGCTCTGTGATGCTATCCCACTCAGGATGTTTTTTGAGAAAAGTGTCTTTTATGTAAGGGCATGTTGGTATCACATGCAAACCGTTCTTTTTGGCATATTCAAATGCCGCTTGTGCCAGTTGCTCGGCAAGTCCCTGGCCGCGCAGTTCAGGATCGGTAAAAGTGTGAAAGATGTCCATCCCCTTTCCGTTTAGCGTATAGTCCAGAACAGCCTTCTTGCCATTTACTATTAAAAAGAATTCTCCGTCTTTGTGCTGAATCATGCTATCGCCCTATTATTACGAGCAGTTCGTCAAAGCCGCCTATGACTTCCGCTGCCTTTCCTGTGCGGTGTTCGAGGACATTGAAGCCTCTTAACACATGCTTTAGCCAGTGGTCTGCCATCCATAAATTCCTGTAAAAGCCGTCTTTACATATGCGCATTTCATAGTCCTTGTACAAGTCGCGGACATCATCCGTTGCTATTGGCATCGAGGCTATGACAACCGGCGCCACGTACAACTGTTTGTTTATCAGTTCCCTTATCTGGCCTTCTGAAAAGTGTTCCAGGACGCCTCCGGATATGCACGCGTTAAAGGAGTCCCTGCCAAAGGCCTTCTCAATATCAAGGGCATCGCCAAAAAGAATCTTTATCTTGCCGCCGAAGTTTTCCGCATTTTGTTGTGCTGCTTCTACAACTTTTGCATCATTGTCTATGCCCGTGACGTCATAGCCATACGTCGAAAGAGGAACAGCCGTGCAGCCCAGGCCGCAGCCAATGTCAAGTATTTTTCCCGGTATCTTCACATATTTCTTGAAAAGCAGAAAATCCTTGCGGACCATGTCATTGTATTTTAGAAAATCTTCTCTGGTAAAGGTAGTATTCATTTCGCTGCTGAAAGCCTCGAACCAGCTCTTTCTCATTATACTACATATGCGGGAAAGAATTTTAAGTTATATAGCACAACAATATCTATGAACGACCGCATAGCATATGTGATTTTCATTGCATCTATTATAGTTCTGCTGTTTCTGGTATACCCCAGGGCTCCGCCAAAGCCCATAGTATGCGGCATGGAAAACTGCCACGGTCTCAGCCTCACTTGTGGTGCCAATATTGCCCAGAACTGCGAGATGGTCTATTCCTTCGGCGACAACTGCCGCCAGTTTGTTAAGTGCAAAGTCGTGAACCAGACCTGCATGATTGCTGTGGAAGACAGGTTTAGGGAATGCATAAATTGCATCAACGAGTGCGCAAAGCTCCTGGAAACCGATTACCTGAAGGCCATGGAATGCGAACATTGGTGCACGCAGTGAATACGTAAACGATTTTCTCCCAAGAAAGAGGCTTAAAAGCATTTCGTTCAATCTATCGCTGTGATAACATGCCATACGAAGTAAAAGAAGTATCAGAAAGAAACGGCCTGCAGACAAGGGCAAGAGTACTGGAAACGCCTAGCGGCAGGTTTGTTGTTCTTCAGACATACGAGCAATTGCAAGACGAGTGGATGCCTATTCACGTTTTTAGTCCATCAGGTTCCGTAGAATACAAGACTGTGGCAGGAAGACTTTACAAAGAAAATGAAGGAGATGGTTTTTTCGTCACCCCTCTTGAAAGACGAGACGCAGTCACCAGAGAATATCTAAAAGGAGTGCTGCGGGCAGAGGGCCATGACGGCCATATAAGTTTCTGGTAAATTCACGCTTCTTTTATAATATACTCTTTTCCGCCAGCTTTTTCAAGTTCTATATTTCTTTCCGCCAGCGCTTTCTTCTAGAAAGGGCTGAGCTTACCACTTCTGTTCCTCGACGCCGCTTGTTTCATTAGCCTGCCGTGCCATTAAGAAAAACAAATAGGAAAGCCGGTTAAGGTATTTTACAATATCATCGTTTATGATGCGCTCTTTTTTCAATGCGAATATCCTTCTCTCTGCTCTGCGGGCCACTGATCTACACAAGTGCAGAGTCGCAGATTCATCGTTGCCTCCGGGCAGGATAAAGCTTTCAAGCGGCTTCATGGCCATTTCCAGCTTCTGTATTTCTTCCTCTAATCTTACGACATGCTCAGGCTCCAGTTGCGTTGCCTTGTCGTCGCGTTTCTTTGCGCCAGCCAGTTCAGCTCCTATGGTAAACAAATCTCCCTGTATGTCCTTTAGCAAGTCGATCCGGTAGGCGTCCTTTGTCTTGGAAGCGGCAAAGCCAACAAAAGAATTCAGCTCATCCACAGCGCCGTTTGCCTCTACAGATAGCGAATCCTTGTCGACCTCCACGCTGCCTAACATTTTTGTCTTGCCGGCATCGCCGGGCCATTTCTTTGGTTGCATAAGAAAAGTATTACAGAAGAAAATTAAAGGTTGATTATAGCAGCAAGCCATGTGAGCGCTAGCGAGCCAAATTTATAATATGTTCTTTTTCCAGTACGAGCATTTGCGTGCAAATGCGGTACAGCAAGAACTTCGTTCTTGCTTGTAGGGCTTTTTCTTTCCAAGAAAAAGGGTTAAGAACACAATCCCCAGCCGCATGAGTCGCAAGTGACGCAGCCCTCTTTGAATGATATTGCTGTCGATTTGCACGTCGGGCAGTTTGTATATACGTATTTACCATTGGTCTTGTGCTGCAGGAGCGTGCCTTCTGACGTCTCTGTTGTGGTCTCCTTTATCGCAACGTAGCGTTCTTTCTTGACTTCCTCTACATGCTCCCTCGTTGGCGCGACAAGAACCTGTTCCTTTATGCTCGAGTCGCGGAACACTGTGACGCCTTTGCAGCCGAGCTGGTAAGCAAGCATGTAGCTCTGGCGCATATCGTCCACGGTAGCGTTAGCCGGGAAGTTGTTGGTCTTGCTTATCGATGAATCCACCCATTTCTGGAATGCAGCCAGAGCACGGATGTGATTTTCTGGCGTGACATCCATTGCCGTCACGAAAACCTTCTTGAGTCGCTGGGATATGTAAGGCACATTCCTTATGCTGCCGCGGTTCTCAGCTATCTGCTTCATGAGGTCCTCGTCATACAGGCCGTGACGGCGCATTACCTTTTCGAAAACAGGGTCAATGTAATAGAAGCTGCCCACCTTGACATTCTTTTCAAAGACAAGGCTATAGACAGGCTCCATACCAGATGAGCAGCCGGCTATCATGCTTATGCTGCCTGTGGGTGCTATGATAGTTGTATAACCGTTCCTTATGCCGTATTTTTTGATTTCCTCTGTCAGGGAAGCCCAGTCAAGTCGTGCATTCTTATGGGTCGCGCCGGCAAACGGCAGCCTGCCTTCAGGGTAGAATGATTTGTCAAGATAAGGCATAGGTCCGCGTTCTTTTGCAAGATTTACTGATTCGACCTTTGTCCAGTAGTTGATAAATTCCATGAGCTGTTCCATGAATGCGCGGCCGTCGTCATCATCATAAGGTAAACCAAGCTCGAAAAGCATATCGCCCAGGCCCATGACGCCAAAGCCGACTTTTCTTGTTGCCAGCGCCATGTCTTCTATCTGCTTGAGCGGCCAGCGGTTGATGTCTATAACATTATCCATGAAACGCGTCGCGACTCTTATCGTATTCTGCATTTGATCCCAGTCGACATAAACGTCACCGCTTTCATTCTCACGGACAAATGCCCACACATTTATTGATCCAAGATTGCACGGCTCGTTCGGATAGAGCAGAACTTCACCACAATTGTGCACAATAATACCATTAGCGATAAACGAGTGTGTTTGCGGTTCGGTTATATCCCATACTTCTCTTTTGCCTGCGAATTCCTTAGATTTTACTTTGTCTGCAAACCTCTCTTTATAGAACTCGAATTTTTGCAACGCTACTATTTTTTGCTTATTTTTGTTTTGTATGAAGCTCATTTTTTGTACAAAGTTGAGCAGATTTATTTTACTTATGTTCAATTCATAGTTTTCTCCGGATGTTTTGTACTTTATTATTTCTCCTGATTTTTTTGTGTATCTGAATATCTTTGAATTTGTTGACCTGTCATATATAGAAGTTCTAATACCAAGATTTAGCAGGATTTTTTGCACATCCTTGAGCAGTTTTAAGGAGCTTGAATTCAATCTCACATAATTCCTGCTTTTCGTTCCCATGGCTATTGTTCCGTCTGAAGAGAAAAGCCCTTCGAGAAATCCTAGAACAGCCTCTTCCGTGGCTACGAATAGAGATGAAGGCACTTCTCTTTGTTTTGTTACTCCTAGATTTTTTAAGAAATTTATCACATGTTTACTGGACGATCTTAGCTGTACACACCCATTTGGATATTTCATTTCTTTTATTTCTCTGTTGCAGTATTTTTCAAATATAGGTTGGATTATTTTCTTGGCTTCCTCGTCTTCTTTGGCAAAAACAAGTCCAACCTGATTTGTCTCGTAATTTATCCAGCCGTCTCCTGTTAGCCAGCCCAACAAAATACCAAGTTCTCTGCTCCATTTAGTAGGCAGGTTGAATCTGTAAATTCTTCCGTTTGCACCGGTTACTTCATTCTTGACATCAAACGGTAAGTTATCGTCGCTGTTGAATTTGCCTTCTCCGGACTGAATTAAAATGCTATCGTCTTCTGATATATCCTGTACCTGTTTCCAGCCACCTGTTGTCAAAATTTTGTGGTCAGGCGTAGCTGTTACTTCATAGCCTGAGTTAGTTTCAATTTTGTAACAATCCTTGTACCCTGTTTTTACTCTATTTACGAGTTGAACAGTTCTGCATCCTATTTGCGTATATAACAAGTCAGATGCCTGTGAAGTTGTTCTGCTATCTATTGTTATTTTATCGGTTTTCATGGAATCAATTCTTTCCAAACCACGTTCTGTAGACACAAGCGTATCCGCAGCTACGCATGGATTTGTTGTGACAATAGGACCAAGATGCTTAAGGAACGGGTTGAACTCGTTGATGCGGTCGAAAAATATCACGCCCGGCTCTGCTGATTCCCATGCCTGGTAAACTATCTTGTCAAAAAGCATTCTTGGGCTGACAGTCCTTACAGTCTTGTTGTTTCTTGGATTTACAAGTGGGTAAGGCTCGTCCTTTTCATAGTACTTCCAGAAATCGTCCATGATGAGCACGGAGATGTTAAAGTTGCGCAGCGCCTTGTTGCCTTCCTTTGCTGTTATGAATTTTTCAATATCCGGATGATTCGAATTCATGATTCCCATATTTGCGCCGCGCCGCATGCCACCCTGCTTTATGACGTCGGTCATACTATCATAGAGGTTCATGAAGCTCAGCGGACCCGAAGCAGCTCCGCAGGTACTTTTGACAACGTCGCCCTCAGGCCTGAGCTTTGAAAAATTATATCCCGTGCCGCCACCTGCCTGGTGAATAAGTGCAGTATATTTCAGTGTGTCCATGATGCTTTCGAGATTGTCGTCGATGCCTAAAACAAAGCAAGCCGAGCCTAATCCGAGAACGCTTCCAAAATTTGCTATGGCCGGAGTATTGGGCATGAACTGCTTGTTGATCATGATCTGGTAAAATTCTTCTAAAGCTTTCTCATGGACATTGAAAGAGCCATTTTTGAGTAGCTCCAAAAATGCCGTCCAACTCACTTTTATGTTGCTATTGCGATTGAAACGATCGTAAGTCCGCTTGAGAGCTTCCAGATGATACTTGTTCAGAACAAAGCTGCCTATAGAGAATTCACCGTCGTATAAGCCAGCCTCAAACTCTTCATAGTCCTGTGGCGTACCGCCCTGAGTAAAAACACGTTCATCATAAAGCAATTCAGGCAGCGCCACGTGCGTAGCAACGCGCGTGAACAACTGCTTTGGCGTCTCGATGAGTTTGCCGCTTTCATCTTTGCGCAAGTAACGAGCCTTCAGCACCTTGAGCGCATTGGGATCAAACTTCTTGCCCACTTCGTCAATCTCATCCTTTTCAAGAATATGTTTCTTTTCAGTGCGCAGCTCAGCGCGCTTCTGCCGATAGATAATATAAGCCTTAGCTGTTTTAGCATGACCAGTCTCGATAAGCACCTGCTCGACGATGTCCTGAATTCCCTCTACTGTAGGAATCGAGCCTTTGGGCATCTCGCTCTCTACCTTTTCAAGAACTTTGTCAGCGATAGCCGCAATCTCCAAACGGCTCTCGCCGCCAGCTTCACGAGCAGCGCCGTAGATAGCATTAGCTATTTTGTCCTTGTTGAATTTTGTTATTGTCCCGTCACGTTTTCTTATTTGCACAATCATTTTACCCACCTCTGAAATTTTTAATATGATTTACTGTTGCTAAGGGCGTGCTCGGTGCGATTCGTCTCTAACCGCCCGATGCTTCCATCCTTACTTGCCGCCGCGCCTTCTTCCTTTAAGGATCCGGCTGTTGCTAAGTCCGAGGATAAGGCCGTCCTCATCCTCGTTTTTACTTACCTACGTCTTCAGCAACCGAACTTCTCGTTCAAATGCTGTAAGATCATCAAACTCTCGGTAAACAGAAGCGAACCTTATGTAAGCGATTTTGTCTATGTTTCTGAGTTCGGTCATGACCCGCTCACCAATCTCCTTGCTGCTAACTTCATCAGTATCGCGTACAGCCTTTTCGATGCGGTCAACAGCCTGGTCAATGGTTTCAAGAGAAACATGCCGTTTTTCGCAAGCTTTGATGAGGCCGGATCGTATCTTTTCGCGGATGTAAGGCTCGCGGCGGCCGTCCTTCTTGACAACCATGAGGCTGATATCAGCCCGTTCATATGTGGTAAATCGCTTTCCGCACGCCTCGCACTCGCGCCGACGTCGTGTATTGTCTTCGCCGTCACGCTTGTCAACAACTTTTGTCTCACCAGAACAGAAAGGACATCTGACCAAGATTCATCACCCTAGATTATAATTATTACCCTACAACAGGTTGTATCTGACCACGAAGCAACCACAACATATTGTGGTCAGGAGATATATAAAGCATTTAGGATTTTCGACATATTTTTTGCAAAGGTTATGTTCGTAACCCGTGAGCAGTAGTACCATTTAAATACGTGTTCATTTTGCGTGTGATTGTTCAGAAGTAGTGAGATGAAGCTTATTTTTCTTCAGTTTCCATCTTCCAACTACAAGTCTTAGTTTTATAGCACTTTATGATTACTTTGGAGCCATGTTTCTCCACATGGAATAGACTTGACTTGCATTCTGGACATCTAAAGGTCATGAAATCACCTTATTTCTATTTTTTACCAAAAACTTTCTGTAACTCTTCTACTTCTTCTTGAGTAAGCTTTCTTGGTTCGACTTCGATTTCTTTGACTTTACTTTCATGAAATACAGGACATCTACCACATCTTCGTGGAGCTAAATTCCTTTCGAGAAGCGAATTTAACTCTTGTTCAGTGGGACAGGTGTCGAACATGCCACGACAGTGAGGAAATTTATCTGTTTCTAATTCTTTCTTTTCCTTAGCAATTCTGGCTTTGATTTCATTCATCATTTGATTAGTTCTATGATATGGGGGTCCTTTTGCCATGGTTAATAATTAAAAAACAAGTTATAAAAGCCTGATTACTAATTCTATTAGCATGTCTTATGTTGAACAAATCGAGGAGCTTGCAAAAACGATAAAGAAATTCATCGATATGGACTTATATGCAACAAGAAAACGTGTAAGACCACCAACCCAGGCCTTTTCTGACTTTTTGACAAATAGAGAACAAGGGGATTGGGCAGAGGAATTAATGCTTAAAATATTAAATAAAAATCTAAATGACTTTATAGCAGTAAGTTATGGAAGAAAAGACAGAATTATTGCCGGTGACAAAGAATTTAAGGAGTTTTTTGAAAAATATCAAGATGAGCTCGATTCCATAGGAAAATGTCCGGATATTTTGATTTTTAAAAAGGATGACATATCTAAAGAAGAATTACGGGATATGCAAAGTAAACCCAGGAAGGATATCATAGATATAACAAAGAAAGCAATTGCCGGCTTAGAAGTAAGATCCAGCGCATTTTTAGTCAAAAAATATGCAGAGTTTATTAAAGGCCGAACTGATGCTAAAAAGCGTAATTTCCTAAGCTTTACACCTAAAATTGAGGATTTGTCAACAATTTTTAAATGGATAAAGGTCCATGAAGTTCCACATTTCTATGTCCAGGTGCTTTTTGATAGTATTTATGTAATTTCTTTTGAAAAAATATTGACTTTGTTGTCAGATAAAAAGAATTTAAAAACAAAATATTTCATTGAAAAAAATTCCAAAAATCAATTTAAGAGTACAATACATATAAATTTGAACGAAGGATTTTGCATTAGTCAAGATGTCCAATTACCTGAGCACAAAAGTGAGGTAAAAGAATTATCTCGTGGAAGATTATTATTTTATGTAAAATTTGCGACGAAAGAATTACCAAAACATATAGATGAAAAGTCTATATTGCAAGCACTTAATTTATAAAACTCGTTATATTTTTTGAATCTATTATATTTTTTATTATTTTGTCTATTTTAGTTTTGATCTGATTTTCACCTTTTATGTTGTTATTTCTGGAAGCTATACAAAGAGCATCAAAGAATTTTGACAATTTCTTGATTATCTTTTTATCTAAATTGTTAATGTCTATTACCATAATTTCTTCCAAATCTTTTGGTTCAAATTTGTCAAGACCTCCACCATAAATTCTCTTTTCTAAAAACATAATGTTTTTTGCTTCATTTGAATTAAGGTAAGCTAAAAGAGCCTTGATTTTAACTTTGTCTTTAAACTTGGGGTATATGCCATGAAAACTTGCTAAATTTAATACACCGGCGTCATTATAAATAAATCTCATATTATCTCTACTAAAAACAGTTG
>Ga0209211_10007835_pt1 | contig 14846 bp, 17 predicted proteins | sample RifGroA2_FD_183992 | JGI IMG/M metagenome (GOLD analysis project Ga0209211, IMG submission 183992) | Groundwater microbial communities from Rifle, Colorado, USA - Groundwater A2 (SPAdes) (version 2) | ecosystem: Environmental > Aquatic > Deep subsurface > Groundwater | place: Rifle, Colorado... | reverse complement strand
GCTATCCAGGCCGCGAACCAAAAAATTAATTTGCTTCTTCGAAGCCGCTAAAAAAGATGCTGAAATATAAACAAATTAGGAATTGGGCGGGGTTTCTGATTATCATGCTTCTGGTTGCCATTCCAATCACGACGGCCGCCGTGTCATTCGTGCCTTGCGGTAATGACCCAGGAGACCAGTGCACCTTCGGCGACTTGGTGACCATGATAGTGCGGGTGATCAATTACCTCATGGCTTTCGCAGGCGTCGTCGCGATCTATTATGTTCTCACAGCCGGTTTCTGGCTCATGGTATCTCTGGGAAATCCGGAGCGCGTAGAGCGCGGCAAAGTGGGCTTAAGCAGTGCGGTGGTCGGTTTCGCCATTGTCGCGCTGTCCTTTGTTTTTGTGAACCTTCTGCTCAACGGAATTTTCGCGAGGGACAGTGGCACTCGCCCATGGTACTCGCCCGCTTGTCTTCAGAATATTACTAACACACCCGGATGCCCTTTGGGCAACTAGCGTGAACCCCGTTAGACCATTCTCGCTTGGATAACGGTTGTAAACCAAAGGAGTATATAAGAATGATGATATTAATTTTATTTTCAGGGAGTCTAACGGGGTGAAAAAAATCTTCTTTATTTTCATAGTCCTCCAGGCACTCCTGCTTTTCGCGCTGGCCGTAACTCCTTCCTTCGCGAGCGCCATAACCCTTTTCAATCCCCTGGGAAGCATCACCGAACCCGGACCTTTTGTGCAGAGGGCGGCTTCGGGTTTTGCCGCCATGATCGGCACACTCGCGATCGCCTTCGTGGTTTTCAATGGATTCAAGATGGTCATTTCCCGCGGCAATGAGGAATCGGTGGAGAAAGCGAAAACTGGACTCCAGTGGGCAGTCGGCGGGTTTATCGTGGCCCTGCTGTCGTTCACGATCATCAACGGCACCGCGCAGTTTTTGGGTTTCTCCCAGCCCAACGCCGATTCACCCGACCTCCAGAACCCCTTGCAGGGGATAGCGGGCAATCGGGATGATTTCACCGTGGTTCTCGTTTTTATCATGACGCGGTTCCTCGAGATCATGGGAGTTGCGGCAATTTTGATGGTCATATATTATGGATTCAGATATATTGCCTCGCGCGGCAATGAAGAGGAAATCGAGAGAGCAAAGAAAGGTCTGCAGTGGTCGCTCCTGGGGTTTGCGATAAGCCTACTCTCCTATACGATAATCAATACCATTCAGCGTTTCTTCGGTACAGACGCGCCGTAAAAAAATGAAACAAAAACATCTTAAAATCTTGACTGGGCTAACACTGGGGATTTTGTTATTTGTTATTGCCGTGTCCGTGTCCGCCCAGCCGATTACTCCGATTGAAAACCCCGCCGAAGGAAAGCTCGTCAACATTAGTTTTGATAACCTGATAAAGAGGGTCATCAACTGGGGACTCTATGCGGCCGGCAGTATCGCGGTCATCTTTCTCCTCGTCGGTGGTTTTCAATATATTGCCTCTCGCGGTAATGAAGAGCAGATGGAGCGAGCGAAGAAGACTATCACCGCGGCGATAATTGGCATCGTTATCATCGTTATGGCTTTTGCCATTGTGTCAATAGTAAATAACATTCTCTCAAGCGATCCGGGGACAGCATCGACGTCAGGAGTCGAAGCCACCGTGCTAGAACCGAATCTCAACCCTATCAGCTACAGCGGTTCTGGGTTGGGGAATTGTCCGCTTAGTTCTTTTTGCGATATCCCCATCGGAGGGGTTTCCGGGGGTGAGCCTCCGTATGCTTTGGTATCTGCAAGTGGTGTACCAGCCGGGCTCTATGCCGCGACCACAAACGATGGGAATGTGTTTATCACCGGTATCACGGATCAGGGCGGCAGCACGGATGTGAGTATTGTGGTTCGGGATAGCAGCAACCCGCCCCAGAACGTTACGATTCCGGTTTCTTTGCACGTTCTATAATTTTGTGGTATAATATCTTTAACTTGTTGATAATTAAATAAATAACCAGGTCGAGGTTGTTTATATACTTAATAGACTGTTTGGAAACAAAGAAAAATGAAGAATCTGACAAAAATCGCCAAAATCTCCACCGTCATTGTGACAGCCACCATGATTGCCATGCCGCTCTTGGCCGCGGCTCAATTCAAAGTCCCGGAAGCGGGCGGAACCGGGCTTCCTAATCAGGCGCGGATCTCGGAAATCCTTATCACCATCATCAACATCCTTTTGGCGATCGCGGGGCTCGTTGCCGTTATCTTTCTCATCGTCGGCGGTTTCCGCTACATCACAGCCGGAGGAAATGAGGAAGCTTCTGAAGGTGCTAAGAAAACCATCACGAACGCTATCATCGGTATTGTGATCATCATCCTCGCTTTCGTTATCGTCCGCGTCATCAGCAACGCTCTTATCAGCGGCGGCGCCGGCGGCGTTTAGATCTTGGTATTGTTTTTTTCGCGAAGTCTTTGAAGCTGGGGTATTTTCCGCAGAGAAGCGGAAAAGCCCCGCTTCGGGCGCTTTGGGGACTAAATTTTTCAAAATGAAAAACAAAAATTTTCTGTTGGCGCCTTTCCTTGTACTAGGTTTGTTTATATTGGTTGGCACAGCGGGTGCCGCAGGTGTCGATAGCCCGCTCTTTGAGAGCGTAGGTGGTATCTTTGGCGCCGGTGCCGGTCCCGCAGGTCAGCGCACACTTGGGACCCTCATCACACAGATTGTTTCAATACTCTTAGTCGTCGCGGCGAGTATCGCCGTGATTTTTTTGATGGTCGGGGGCTACAGGTATGTCGTGGCGCGCGGCAATGAAGAGGGCATCGAGGAAGCGAAGAAGACCATTTCCGGTTCGATCATCGGTCTCATCGTCATCATCCTTTCCTTTGCAATTATTCGTATCATTGCGAGCGCCCTCCTGCAGGGCACAACAGGGTTGGGAATATGAAAACAATTTTTCCGCCCAAGGTGGATCCACCGCGGGTCGACAATTTTCCCCCCTGCGGGGGATCTCCCGTAGGGAGACAATTTCCAATTTCCAAATCGAAGGCGGTGGTCGCTGCCCTCACATTAGCTTTACTAGTGTTAGTGATGCCAGTTTTCATATTTGCGGCGACAGGCTTTTGTGAAATTGCTGAGGGAGTAAGTGTTCCGTGCCCTTTGGGGGAGGACAATATAGGCCCGTCGTCGTCCAGAACCGCAGGAGATCTGATCTCCAATATCATCTACATTGCGCTCATGATAGTTGGTTCCGTCTCAGTACTTTTTCTTATCATCGGAGGGTTCCGATATGTCACTGCCTCAGGCAATGAGGAGCAGTCTGAAGCGGCCAAAAAAACCCTTACCCACGCTATTATCGGGCTCGTCATTGTCATCCTGTCCTTCGTGATAGTGCGGGTTATATCCAACGCTTTGATTTTGGGAACGCCGTTATGATGAAGTACGGCAAAGCCCTGACTCTCACAAGCATATTGATTTTGTTGGCCCTGCCGCTCGTGAGTTTAGCTGCTGTCGGCATAGATGACAGCGGAGCGATACCCATCCCGCGCCCGGCGGAATTCGGGGGTTGTGGGATACTTAGCATATTCTTTGGCTGCGCGCCGGCCGGAGCCAACAGCGCCTCGCAATTAATTTTGGGGCTTATCAGTATTGCCCTTAGCGTCGCGGGACTGGTCGCAGTTTTGTTCCTTATCGTTGGCGGCTTCCGTTATATTGTTGCGGCCGGCAATGAGGAACAAGTGGAAAGCGCGAAGAAGACTATTACCCACGCGATAATCGGGCTCGTCATAGTTATTTTGTCTTTCGTCATTGTCCGCGTCATCAGCAACGCACTCATCGGCTGGGGGGTTTAGAGCTCACCCCCACACCAAGCAGTTTTATGTATATGTTTTGAAGATCTCCAAAGATCAGGAGCTCTATTTTGGATCGACCAAAGATTTAAGAAAGAGGCTGGTGGAGCATAATGCCGGAAGGGTCCCCTCGACTAAACATCGTATGCCTCTAAAAATAGTTTATTATGAAGCTTCTGCTTCTGAGACGGAGGCTCGTCATCGCGAGCATAATCTAAAACTGGGGGCACGCGCTAGGCGTCAATTATTACTATGTATAAAAAAATCTATCTCGTCTTAAAACTGTTATGGTGTGAGGGCCAAAATGAAAAGAACCCGAGGCGCGACAGATGTCGCTAACCTCGGGTTCTTTGTACTTCGTGTCCCGCTTGCGGGCCGGGGCTTCCTCCTCATTGATTGGATTGTGTTGGTCTACCAGCGTAGATCACATGGTAGCCAACATCTCTTGCTATTACTCGGTCAGTCAGGATAGTCCTTCCCGACCGGTTTTGAGCGATGATCAGCTGTCCGTCATGCGCCATAGTGCCCAAGGCTCTCCCGCCTTCAAGCTCTGGTTGGCGTGTGGCGGTTAATACCGGCTCCAGACCGCAATCCTCCTTAACGAGGAATATTCGCAGGGGAGCGGTGCCGTGGTTGTCGATCCTGACCTTCTCCGTCGAGCCAACATTATAGTTGCAGTTGGTCCCGGCCGGCAGTGGGTCAGGGTTGTAGGTTGTGGCCGGCGGCGTTGTGCCTCCGGCAGTGAGTGTTTGGATCCCAGGTTGGCAGTTGCCGCGAGCAAGGGCGATCACTCGCGCTACATATTCCTGCGTTTCCACAGGAGCATTTGGCGCGATTTGTGCCCAGCTTTGACCCGGGTACCGTTCGATGTTTTGCGGTCCCCAATTGTAGGCTGCCAGCGTTAAGTCAGTTGATTGGAGTCGCTCCAGCAGCTCGGCAAGGTATTGAACCCCGCCGCCGATGTTCTGGTCAGGGTCGAATGGATCGGTGACCCCGAGCTGCTGGGAAGTCCCAGGCATAAGTTGCATGATTCCCTGGGCGCCGCGATTGGAAACCGCCTGTGGGTTCCAATTAGATTCGACCGAGGCAACTGCCAAGGCCAAATTCCGAGGGACTGTCGGAAATTGCTGTAAGTGTGTGTCCACCAGAGCTACATATTCCGGCGGACCTTCAAGCGAGCACCCGCGATTCAAGGCAACCAGTTGGGTGGTTGGCGGTGTGGGTTTGGTCCTCTCCCGAACTTGTGTCCTTAGGTAGTCACGATACTTTTCTGGTGTTGTTGGCTTAAGTTTGGAGAGCGGAAAGAAACCAGTCATTGACCTGCTGGTGAAAACCGCGTCTGGGCCTTGTCCGTCCCGTATGCGGATCCTCACCATGGGTTCAGACTGTGCACTTGTCAGTTCCTCGGGCCTGGCATTGATCAACTGGACGAACTCGTCCGTCAACACCTTGTAGCCGGTGCTGGCGCTTCCGGATCTGTCAGTTAGTAGTTCGCCAGGAGCGATTACTTGAGCGTAAGTTGTTTTTTCGTCGAGCTCTGATAGGGAGCGCGACCGGGAGGTCCTTGTTCCCATAGAGCCCAATGTTGCCCGAACGAGTGAATTAGTTTCTCGAGCAGTGGCAATGAGAGTTTCCTTGAGGTCCGTGGCAGTGACGACCGCTAGGAGGATTAGTCCTACCGCAGCCGTTCGAGCCAAGATCTTAAACCAGAACCCCGTCCATAGCCTGGCTCCTATAAAGAGCAGAAAGGCGGTGAACAAGGCAAAAAAGGTGTAGAGACTGGGTGCGCCCGTAAAGTACAGGAGGCACAGGCATGCGATAAAGAACAGAATAAGCGCAAGGGAGTTGCGGATGAGCGCTACCAACAATCCTCCTAAATCCGCAATGACTTGGATAGCGGAACTGAGCCCTTTAGCAATATTCTGTCCTGCTGATGTGAGCGCTTTCTTGAGAGCGCCGGGTTGACTTACAAGGACGATGAGGAACGCCGCGAGAGCGAGTCCCCAGCGCCAGCCGAGCCTACGGAACACTCCCTCTAGGAGGTAGAATCCCGCGACCAGCCAGTCAGTGACGAACACCCGGACTCGCCGGTTTATCGCCATGACTACTGTTAGGACAACTGCAAAAACTAGAAGTATTGTTCCCATTGTCGCGTCTCCTCCTAGATGATGTGGCGTGCCCAGCGGCGCGCCCCTTCTCTTGCCGCACCCGAGGCCCAAACGCCCCGGCCGTCACTGTCGATGTTACGGACCACCTCGCGAAGCTGCTTCAGCCCATTTACGACTTTAGTTTGGGCATATTCTTCTTCGCGCGGTTTCATGAACCGCATAGCAGCCGCGATTGTTGTGCGGCGGCCGTTGGTTGGGATTCTCGCGAGGAACATCAACTGGTTGATCGCCCGTTCCCAGTTCTTTTGCGTTTTTGCCTCATCGGTTCCAGTCGTCATCTCGGCGACTGTGAGGATGAAGTCAGCGCGTTGATTATTGCCAACTGTGGACAGCCACTGTTCCAGCAGCTGTTTTTTGTTGACATCCGGCAGGTCAGCGAGGACTTGCGCGAAGCGCGCTTCATCCGCCTGATTTTTCGCGAAGTGTGGAGCTTCCATGCGAAGCGTCTTCTTCACGATTTCCGGGTCAATTTGCCGCTCACCTCCTTCTTTCTTGACCAGCCAGTGCGCTCCAATCGCCCCGGCAAGGGAAGTGAGTATTTCTAGAACGTACGGAAAATGCTTCTTGAGATATCCGGGCTCCATTTGCTCCTCCTATTTCGCGAGATCAATGACCGCGTCGCGGCCATTGTCGAGTACGAATTTCAAGGTGACCTGGGTGCCGGTGAACTCGATATAAAGTTCAAGATACCCAGTGGTGGTGGTCCGGAGATTCTGCCCCGTTATCTCGTATCCCCCGTTCTTGCGAACGGAAACTTTGAGATCTTTGATCGGAGACAGTGGGATGACACGGAAATTCAAGGCGCCGAGCCGGCCACTGGTATTGCGGGTGGCTACGGTGACGAGAAATTTTCCGTCTTCATCCGGATCGACCGGACCTTCAACCGTGATTTGCGGCTGTTTTTCGGCAGATTGCGCGCGTGAAGCAGGTCGAGAGGGTCCTTTCTTCTTCGTGTCTTCGGACTTTTCCGGCGTCGGGGTTGTAGCCCCAGCAGCCTTCCGAACGTTGAGGGCTTGGGGAGACCTCCCTGGTTGGGAAGGCGGCCCGGCCTCAAACTCCACTTGGTCTCCGATCTGGGGTACCCAGTTCAGAGACTTCGCAGTCACGAAGTAGTCCTTCTCGGCCGCGGGGTCTAGCCTTTTAATAAAGACAGCCCCCTTGGCCGTGATACCACAAATAGTGCTTTGCATTTGTTTTTCCTCCTGCTCCACGCGCGAAGCGGCCGGCGTCACCAATACTCTGGCGAAAGCGGAAGCGAAGCGAGCGAAGCGATGTGTAGTATCGTGAAACTAAAAAGAACTTTGAACCGAAAGATTCGAACTTTCAGCCCAAAGAGCAAAAGATTTCGGCCCAAATTTCCTGCTCTTTGAGCTCAATTAGCGAGTATTAAATTGACAGCGCATTGTAGCAAATATTGCCCATCTTGTCAATCCCTCCGTGAAATGGTACTATCTTTGAGCTTTCCTGCCGGTGTGGTGAATCCCGCTTTTTGCGGGACAAGCTGGCAGATTTATCCTCACACCAAAGCTTGGTGTGACCTTGCGGAGCAAGGGAGGATTTACCCCGCACAAAGCTCATGGGCAGGTGGCGGAATTGGCAGACCCCGGTACTAGAACCTTCGGTTCAGTACGGGGCAGGCGCACTTCATGCCGACGTGGCGAAATTGGCAGACGCACTAGGTTTAGGACCTAGCGCCCGAAAGGGCATGTCGGTTCGACTCCGACCGTCGGCATTTGAGGGTTCTGCGCCCGAGGCGCATCCGCCTTGGGCGGAAATTCCCCTGCCTCGCTGGCAGGCGGGTCTCACCGGCACCATTGCGCTTCGCGTTCAAACCCAGTATAATTTTTCTACATGAAAAGATTTTTCAAAAACGTAATCATTGCCATTGTCATCTTCCTGATCATCGCGGGGATTTTTAGTTTTACTATGGATGACAACGACCAAGCGCCTGTAGTCGCTCTCTCTCAGGTCGCGGAGCAGGTTAATGCCGGACAAGTACAGAAAATCGAGGTAAGCGAGAACGCCCTTCTGGTAACACTCAAAGACGGCTCTTCGGAAGTCACGACTAAGGATTCGGAAACCTCAGTCTCTGAATCCCTCTCCAATCTGGGAGTTACCCCTCAGGCCCTCAAGGATCTGGAAGTCGAGATCAAAGGGCCTACGGGCTCCTCGATTTTCTTCTCGACGATCCTGCCTTTCCTCATCCCATTTATATTCATCGCCGCGTTCATATATTTTCTGATGCGCCAAGTTTCAGGTGCGAATAATCGCGCCATGTCTTTTGGCCAGTCGCAGGCGCGGCTGTCCGACAATAACGGACTGCGGCAGAAAACGACTTTCAACGACGTCGCCGGCGCGGAGGAAGCCAAAGATGAACTCAAAGAGATAATCGAGTTTCTTCGTTATCCGCAGAAGTTTTTGAGCATCGGCGCGCGTATCCCAAAGGGGGTACTGCTCCTCGGGCCCCCGGGGTGCGGCAAAACATTGCTGGCGCGAGCGGTGGCCGGCGAGGCGAATGTGCCGTTTTTCCATATGTCCGGTTCAGAATTCGTCGAGATGTTCGTCGGTGTGGGCGCGGCCCGGACCCGCGACCTTTTCCGCCGGGCCAAGAAACACGCCCCCTGTATCGTATTTATCGACGAAATTGACGCGGTCGGCCGCCAGCGTGGCGCCGGCCTCGGCGGCAGTCACGACGAGCGCGAGCAGACCCTCAACCAGATTTTGGTGGAGATGGATGGATTTGACACCGATACAAGCGTCATCGTCATTGCCGCGACCAATCGTCCCGACGTTCTCGACCCCGCGCTATTGCGCCCGGGCCGGTTTGACCGGCAGGTCGTCATTGACCTACCCGACATCAAGGACCGTGAAGCCATCCTTGCCGTGCACGCGCGCAACAAGCCGCTCGCGAAAAGCGTCAACTTGCGCCAACTCGCGGAGCGGACACCGGGCTTTTCCGGAGCGGATCTCTCCAACCTTATAAATGAAGGCGCAATTCTCGCGGCCCGTCACAACAAGAAAATTATTGATCAGACGGATTTCCTCGAGGCCGTGGAGAAGGTCATGCTCGGCCCCGAACGAAAGAGCCACATCCTTTCCAAAACAGAAAAGGAAATCGCCGCATATCACGAGGCGGGGCACGCTTTGGTTTCTACCGTTCTCCCAGATGCCGACCCCGTTCATAAAGTTTCCGTAATTTCTCGTGGCCGCGCTGCTGGATACACTTTGAAACTTCCCTCCGAGGAGCGCAATCTCAGGACGAAGAGTCAATTTCTTGCCGAACTCGCCGTCGCTATGGGAGGGTATGCTTCGGAACAGCTGACCTTCAAGGAGCTCACCACTGGAGCCTCCAATGATCTGCAGGTGGCGACAAAACTCGCGCGCAGCCTAGTCATGCTCTACGGCATGAGCGAAAAGATGGGGCCAGTGACATTCGGGGACCGGCACGAGCTTATTTTTTTGGGCAAGGAGATCGGCGAGCAGCGGAACTACTCTGAGAAAGTGGCCCAGAAAATTGACGAGGAAATTTCCAATTTTCTAAATTCGGCACTCAAAACCGCCGCGGAAATTTGTCGGAAGTACCGGCAGAAACTCGAGATCATCGCCCAGCAGCTGATCAAAGCCGAGACCATCGAGCAGGAAGAGTTCAATACCTTGGTCGCTGATATAATTCCCGCTCAAAAACGCGTTCGCGCTTGAATTTTTATAGGCCGCGGATGAATATGCGACCATTCCCTTATTTTCAGATACTTCACCAGGCGTGGAAACAAACGCTCAAACACCCATGGCTTTGGGTGTTTGGTTTTTTTGCGGGCGGCACAGCCGGCGTAAATTTTGGCGGGATCAACTATATTTTTTCACCGCCAACGCAAAAGCAACTGGAGCAGGCATCTAGTCAGTGGACGCAGGTGGCGTCATGGGTACAGTTTCATCCGTTATGGTTTGCCGTCATTGTATCAGCGGTTTTTGTCATTTCGATGGCAACTGTAATGCTGGCCGGAATTTCGCGCGGCTCTCTGGTGTGGGCAGCAGGAAAATTCGCCGATGAGCGTGAGCTAAAAATCGCGGAAGTAAATTTCAGCCTGACTTTGGAACAAGGCAGGAAACACTTTTGGCGGATCATAGGCCTGCAAGTCTGCACGACGCTTATTTTTCTTGTAGTGTTTACCCTGTATTTCGCGCCAGTTGTTTATTTGTTCCAATCCGGGGCCATAAGCCGCGCCGCGTTTCTTTCAGTTTTCGGACTGTTGTTCTTTATTCCCGCGGGCGTGGTCTTGAGCTTCTTGCATCTGTACGGGCCGATTTTTTTGGTGTTGTATGGCCTGAGAATTTTGCCCGCTCTCCAACATGCTTTTCATCTTTTGCGCCAGAAGCTCCTCGAGAGTCTGATTTTTGCGCTCCTGATGCTCGCAACTAGCCTGATGTTCATAGTAGTTTTGCTTTTGAGCCTGGGGATATTAGGGTCACCCTTTATGTTGGTTGGTTATATTCTACTTCGATCTGGGCTGTTCCAAGCGGCTCTGGTTTGGGCACTTGGAAGCGGAATTCTCCTCATTTGCTATACTATAGTACTGGGAGCGGCTTTTTCCGCCTTCCAAAATCTCGCTTGGGTTTTCGCGGTTCGCTATCTCGTGCGCTCTGTCAATCTGGAGAAAGAGGAGAGAGCGTACGCGGCAGAACCCGCGTAGCTGTTAAAAAAATCAGGGTTCCCAAAAACGGGTTGCGAAAATCGCAGCCTCGGCACGCGCGGGCGGTTAGCTCAGTTGGTAGAGCACATTCTTGACGTGAATGGGGTCGCAGGTTCAAGTCCTGCACCGCCCACCATTTAATAAATTAACCATCAAGCTCTAAATTACAAGCTCCAAATCATTTTGGGATTTGTAATTTGGGATTTGGCTTTTATCCCGATGGATTTATCAAAGCTCGAAACTAAAATCGAAGTAAAATTTATTAATCTCGAGTATTTACAGACCGCGCTCACGCATCGGTCTTATCTCAACGAAAACCGAGGTTATAAACTTCCGCACAACGAACGGCTGGAATTTTTGGGCGACGCGGTTTTGGAAATGGCCATAACCAAATATCTCTATCAAAATTACCAAAACCCGGAAGGCGAACTAACCAACCTCCGCTCATCACTGGTTAACTACCGCATCTTGGCGGAAATTGCCCGCGGCCTTGGTATCGAGGAATACATCCTGCTGTCCCGCGGCGAGTCCAAGGATACCGGCCGAGCCCGGCAGGTAATTTTGGCCAATACTATGGAATCGCTGATTGGCGCGATCTATCTTGATCAGGGAATGGAAGCGGCCGATAAATTTATCGGAAGTTTTGTTCTCGCTAAATTGCCGGAGATAATGCACTCTCAGGCCTACCTCGATCCCAAATCGAGACTTCAGGAAATCATTCAGGAGCGCCTCGCTGTCACCCCGGTTTACAAAGTGCTTTCCGACTCGGGTCCAGATCACGCCAAGACTTTCATAGTGGGTGCATATATCGACGACCGTTTCATCGGGGAGGGGAAGGGGCCGTCGAAGCAGGAGGCAGAAGTGGCGGCGGCTAAGGATGCATTGGAAAAACAAGATTTTTAAATAGCTTATAGGAGTTAGCTCGTAGCTTGTAGGTATTAACTACCTCTTACCAGCTACGACCTACCAGCTAGTCAATGTTCCTCAAGAAACTGGAAATTTTCGGTTTCAAAAGTTTTGCCAAAAAAACCGTTTTAGAATTCGAGCCGGGAATAATTTCCGTGGTCGGCCCAAACGGTTCGGGCAAATCCAACATCGCCGACTCGCTGCGATGGGTTTTTGGCGAGCAGTCGATGAAGCTCCTCCGCGGCAAAAAGTCGGAGGATGTTATTTTCGCCGGCTCCGACCAAAAAGCGCGTCTCGGTACCGCTGAGGTAAGCGTGTATTTTGACAATCACGATCATCGCATCCCGCTTGATTATGATGAGGTGGCCATCTCTCGCCGGCTGTACCGTGACGGAAATTCCGAATATCTTATCAACGGCAACCAGGTTCGGCTTCTGGATATCCAGGAGCTTCTGAACAACTCCGGTTTTGGCACTACCTCTTATCACGTAATCGGGCAGGGGACTATCGATCAGCTCGTTCTGGGCGGACCGGCTGCGATAAAAGATTTGTTGGAAGAAGCCTCGGGAGTGAAACCCTATTACGTGAAGCGTGACCGCGCCAAACGCAGACTCGAACGCACCGGCTCGAACTTGGAGCAAGTCCAGGCGTTGGTGTCCGAGATCGAGCCGCGGCTCCGGTCTCTGCGGCGGCAGACCAAAAGGCTCGAGGAGCGTTCGCATATCGAGAAGGAACTCCGGGAGGGGCAAGTGATCTATTACGGACAGATTTTGCGCGGCCTCGAGCAGCAGCTGCAGGAGCTGGGGGGGAAAGTCCAGGTTTTTGACAAGCAAACCGGGGATTTGAATCGCGAAATCTCCGAACTTTTACGGTCCATCGAGCATGGGGAGAAGGACAATTTGGGGAGTACCAAAGTGGCAAAAAAATTACGAGCCGATTTGGAGGTCCTGCACAAAGAAAAGCTCACGTTGCAGGAACGCCAGGCCACGACCCGCGGGCAACTGAAAGTCGCTTCGCCGAAGGAGTCCGCACTTGGTCAGTTCTGGCCGGACATAAAAAATAAATTCCACGCGGCTTACGAGCGGTTCCTGAAGCTCGTCGGCTCGTTCGATGTGAAGGAGGCTGAAGGAGTGAAGGTGATGCTGGGCGAAATCGCTTTGCTCATCAAGCGCGCGGAAGGGGAAGAGGCATCCCCCCAGGAGGCGCTGGTTCGAGAGGAAGAAAGATTGTCGCATGATCTACAGAAACTCTTCGGGGATATTCAGAAGCTCGAGAATGATCTGCGTTCATATACGGAACAGGAGGAGAAGGCCAAAGAGCAGCTATTCGTCAGAGAGCGGCTTTTGCGCACGAAACAGGAAACACTGCTTCGGACCAACGAGCAGAAAAACTCTTTGGCCATCGAGCAGACCCGTTTTGTTACGCGTCGAGAAGCCTATGAGCAGGAGGCCACCGCAGAGTTGGGAGCGGATTTCAAAATGCTTCTCGAGCGGTCCAAAAGCGGCTCGCCCCCGGCGAACTTGCAGGAGAAAATCGGAATGCTGAAGAGGCAGCTCGCCATGATCGGCGGAGTGGACGACATGATAGTTCAGGAATACCGCGAAACCGAGGAGCGCTATCAGTATTTGACAAATCAGTCCGCGGACCTGCAAAAAGGTGTAAAGGATCTTCAGGAGATCATTGTCGAACTGGACGAGGTTATCAAAAAGGAATTCAACGAGGCATTTCAAAAGATTACCGAGAAGTTTGTTGAATATTTCCGCATTCTTTTCAATGGTGGTCGGGCGAGCATGGCTCTGCTCCGTGAGCGGCCCACCCCCCGTCTTTCCTCCCCCACAGGTGGGGAGGAATCGAAGGAGGGGGGAGAAGATGAAGAGGATTTGGAATTTCAGGCGCTGTCCGGAAAAGCCGAAATCGTCGGTATCGAGATCCGCGCCACCCCTCCCGGAAAAAAATTGGCGGGGATCGCGGCGCTTTCCGGGGGCGAGCGGGCGCTCACTTCCATCGCTTTGCTGTCTTCGTTGCTCGCGACTTTCCCCTCACCCTTTGTGGTACTCGACGAGGTAGATGCCGCTCTAGATGAGGCCAATTCGATCCGCTTTGGGAAGATATTGGGAACCCTGGCCCACAAAACCCAGTTCATCACCATCACGCACAACCGCGAGACTATGAGGCAATCACATACGCTTTATGGAGTCACGATGGGCGACGACAGCGTGAGCAAAGTCCTCTCGCTCAAACTCGATCAAGCAGCCGTTTATAGTACTAAGAATTAGTCGGTCTTATGAATCAGATCATTGACGCAGTTTTGGTCCCGGTCATCGGATTTATCATCAATACGATCAGCCTGATGGGCTATGCTGGCGTGGCACTCCTGATGGCCATTGAGTCAGCGGCCATCCCTCTGCCGTCAGAGGTCATAATGCCTTTCAGCGGTTTCTTGGTGAGCGAGGGGAGATTCACTCTGCTCGGCATTGCGCTCGCCGGAGCGGTCGGATCGGTGCTCGGTTCATGGGTAACCTACTGGATCGGAAAATACGGCGGCCGGCCCCTCATCAGAAAGTACGGGCATTACGTTTTGATAACCGAACACGACCTGGATCTCACGGACAGGTTCTTCAAGCGCTTCGGATTTTGGGCGACATTTATGGGTCGGGTTTTACCGGTTCTCCGTACCTACATTTCTATCCCCGCCGGGATCAGCCGGGTTCCTTTTTGGTCATTTACGATTGCTTGTTTCGTGGGGTCTTTCATCTGGTCGTATTTCTTGGGATGGATTGGTTTCAAACTAGGGGAGAATTGGGAAGACCTGCGGCATTATTTCCGCCAAGTGGATTGGATCTTGGTTTTGCTCATCATCGCGGGGGCGGTATGGTGGATCCGAAGGCACATCAAGAATAGGGTGAAATGATTGACACGGAAGCCTAATCAGGGTATTATTTTTTGTATGCTAACGATCCGACTACAACGAGTAGGACGCACCAATCAGGCGGTTTTCCGCATTGTCCTCGCGGAAAAACACCGCTCCGCCACCAAAAAAGTCGTGGAAGTCCTCGGCCACTATGACCCGCGCACCAAAGAATTTGGGATCAAAGATCCGGAGCGCCTCAAATATTGGGTCGCCCAGCACGTGGAACTTTCGCCGACCGCGCACAATCTCTTGGTAACCAAGGGACTGGTTGAAGGTAAGAAAGTGAAAGCCTGGCGGCCGAAGCCAAAGCCCGCCGAAGCTTCAGCGGAGGCTGGGGTCAAAGCAAAAGAAGAA
>Ga0209211_10007832_pt1 | contig 14852 bp, 15 predicted proteins | sample RifGroA2_FD_183992 | JGI IMG/M metagenome (GOLD analysis project Ga0209211, IMG submission 183992) | Groundwater microbial communities from Rifle, Colorado, USA - Groundwater A2 (SPAdes) (version 2) | ecosystem: Environmental > Aquatic > Deep subsurface > Groundwater | place: Rifle, Colorado... | reverse complement strand
ACACCTTACGCGGGATCAACGGCGAGCCTTGATAAAGCCCTTTCGCGATACAAAGAGCTGTCTTACAGCGCGGAAAACAAGACTATGTCTTTGGAAATTTCCAATGAGCAATTGGAGGACTTCCTTAAAAAGGTCGCAAGTTTGGATGATGTGAAAAAAATGTCCGAAGAACTTCTTTTGGACAAGAAAACTTACAACACTTCTAAAATATTGGAAGTAATCGTGGCCGGCGCGCTCGCCGCCGAAGCTTCCGACATCCACATTGAGCCGGAAGAAAGTTATGTTAGGCTTCGCTACCGTTTGGACGGCGTCTTGACGGATATTTTAAATTTTAACCAAATCACATTCAACTTGATTCTTTCAAGGATTAAATTGATTTCGGGATTGAAATTAAATGTAAAAAACGAAGCGCAAGACGGAAGGTTCACTATAAAAGCGCAAGGTGACGAGATTGAAATAAGAACATCGGTGCTTCCCGGCGCCTACAACGAATCCATAGTTTTGAGAATTTTAAACCCGAAGACGATTTCCGTGCCGATGGAAGAATTGGGTATTGAACCGAAACTTTTGAATATATTATCCCACGAAATAAAAAAACCAAACGGAATGATTCTGACCACCGGCCCTACAGGCTCGGGAAAAACCACCACACTTTACGCTTTCTTGAAAAAAATACATTCGCCCGATATTAAAATAATCACGATTGAAGATCCGATTGAATACCACCTGCCAGGCATTGTCCAAACGCAGGTTAATTCCGAAAAAAAGTATACATTCTTAAGCGGTTTGAGGTCGGCTCTTCGTCAAGACCCCGATGTCCTTATGATAGGAGAAATCAGAGACACGGAAACCGCCGAAATCGCCATCAACTCCGCGCTTACCGGACACCTTGTATTTTCTACTCTTCACACCAACACCGCGGCCGGCTCATTCCCCCGCCTTATGGACTTGAATGTAAATCCGAAAGTCATAACTTCCGCCATAAATATTTCCATTGCCCAAAGACTACTCCGAAAACTTTGCCCGCACTGCAAAAAAGAAATCCCGCTTGAAGGTGAATCAAAAAAACTGGTTGAAACGATTATTCAGTCTGTTCAGGACAAAAGCTATTTGGAAAATCTGCAAAAGAGCTCAATCTGGGAAGCTGTCGGATGCGATAAGTGCAACAAAACGGGCTATAAAGGCCGAATCGGCATCTTTGAAGCGATTTTAATAGACGAATCGGTGGAAAATGTAATTCAAGAAAATCCAAGCGAAAGAGAAATCAAAAAAGCCACCGCCCACCAAGGGCTTCTTGATATGAAACAGGACGGAATAATCAAAGCGCTTAATGGCATAACTTCAATCAGCGAGCTTGAGAGGGTGATAGATATTGACGCGGCATAAAATTTTCAAAAAAATTTGAAATTCTTGCAAAACCGGCGCGTGAAAAAATTACAAAACAAAAAAAGCAATGGGTACATTGCTTTTGTAATAAGAGAGGGTTAGTATTGATAAAGAAATTTTGGAAAAATCACAGAAAAGCCAATCGGCAGACAGAATGCGGAAAGACGGGCTTCGAGAACATAAATCTCTAAGCAATACTTTAAGCAATTGATGCCTAAAGTTAAACAGTCCTCAAAGGATAACACCCGCAATATGCTGTAAAGCGTAAACCGGCGCGTCCTCGAAGGAAAGTTAGTAAACCTTGTAAAGCTTAATTGCTTAGAGATTTATATTCTGGAAACTTTCTGGCTGAAAATATGTTAAAAATTCAAAAAACTGATTTTATCCGCTTCTAAAAACAAAAAGCCTTAATTTCAGGCTTGTGCTAGTAATTTAGCACGAAAAACTTTTTATGTCAAGTAAAATGAACAATTTGAATTCTAATCTTGAAAATAACGAGGGAATAAGCCGTAAATCGTCTGTCGTTCAGTTTTTGGACAACACCCTCCGCCCTTCCAAATGGGATGACTACATCGGGCAAAAAAATATAAAAGAAAATCTAAAAATTTTACTGACCGCAGCCAAGCAAAGAAGCCATCCACCCGAGCATATTCTGTTTTACGGACCTCCGGGACTTGGAAAGACAACTTTAGCTCACCTGATTGCTAAAGAAATCAACACTCAAATCAAAGCGACCTCCGGTCCGGCGATAGAAAAAGTCGGCGACCTTGCTTCCGTTTTGACTAACCTATCCCCGGGCGATATTTTATTCATTGACGAGATCCACCGCCTCAACAAAACAATAGAAGAGGTGCTTTACCCCGCTATGGAGTCCGGCTCGCTTGATATTATCATCGGCAAAGGTCCTTCAGCGAGAACTCTGCAACTTGAACTTCCCCCTTTTACCCTCATCGCCGCCACTACCCGCATCGCTATGCTTTCATCGCCTCTTCGTTCCCGCTTCTCCGGCGGAACATTTAGGTTGGAATTTTATTCGGAAGAAGAAATTGAGGAAATTATCAAGAGGTCGGCAAAAATTCTGGGAATTGACATCGGCGCGCCCGCTTCAAAAGAAATCGCCAAAAGAAGCCGATTCACTCCGAGAACAGCCAACTATTTTCTCAAAAGGTGTCGCGACTTTGCCCAAGTGAGCGGAGGAGAAATAACCGAAAAAACGGTTGCTGATACTTTGAATCTTCTTGGGATAGATGAGGTTGGTCTTTCTTCTTCCGACAGAAGCCTGCTTGGCGCGCTCATTGAAAAATTTAGCGGTGGACCAGTCGGGCTCAACACACTAGGCGCCGCCCTCTCCGAAGAACAAGCGACAATTGAAGAAGTCCACGAGCCGTACTTGATCCAGCTTGGTTTTATAGAAAGAACACCCCGAGGAAGAGTAGCCACAGCCAAAGCCTACGACCACCTAAAAAAGAAAAAACCGCAGGGTGGGTTATTGTAAAATTTCCATAAACTCTTCTTTTGTGATTTGAATATCTTTAAGAATGGCAAGTAGTGTTCCTTTAGGAATATCCTTGTTTGAATGCATTGGCACGACTGTTCGTCTGCCATCACTGTGTTTCATCACCAAATGACTTGTGCTTTTTGTCGGTGCTCAAAAAACCCGACGGACTTTAGAGCCTTGACCAATTCTTTGCTTTTTACAGTTGGCAGTTTAGGCATAAGCCGTTTCTAATTCTTTCCCCGTGACAGTTTCAAAAGACTCAAAGCTGTTGTCTTGAGGCACATCTTCACCGTCAGTGATTAAACTGGAAACATAAACGGAAATGGCATCTTTTAAATTTTTGCGCGTTTCTTCTATTGTCGCACCGAAAGTATGGCAACCCGAAAGAGCCGGAACATAACCGTGAAATGTTCCTTTTTCATCCGGTTCTATAATAGTGCGAAATGTGTAATTTGTATTTGTTTTCATTTGCATCATCTTACCATTAATTTTAGTCTTGTAAATATTATTTCCGCAAATTAATCAATTACCCTCGTCTCTGATAATTTTATTCTTATTCAATTTTTCTTTTAATTATCTCGACAGTTTCTTCGGGTGTTTTGTCGCTAGTATCAATTTCCAAATATTCACCTCTTTTTAAATTGAAAGCTTCAACATCGGGAATTATTTTATCTATAAAATCAAACCCTTCGGGACTATCGGATTCGTCTCTTGCTCTTTTTATTTTTCTCTTGTGCCTGACTTCTTTTGAAGCCCTTAGCCAAACAAAAAGGAAATCTGCTTTTCCGCCAAGATTATTTAAAAATAAATCGAGTTGAGCTTGGTTTCTAATAATCCCGCAAATTATGACAGTGTCATAATTTTCTTGTTCAAAATTTTTTATTAAAGATTTAAAGATGTTGAATTTTTTATTACCAATCTATCTGTTTTTTCATTCACCCCGAAAGGATTCACCGCCACAAGAGCATCACCTGATATGTAAGCCGAATTCTCCAATCTCTCCAGCAAGACTTTCGCCGTTGTTGTCTTCCCTGTTCCAGCTTGTCCGTTTATTGAAATGATTTTCATAAAATATACTTATTGTTTTCTTTTTTAGATTATACCATCCACCCACAGAAAAGTAATAAACAAAAAATTACAGATACAACAAAAGGCAGACACAAAATAGCCTTTTATTGCTACTATTTTATAATCTGCCTCCTTTCTTTCCGCTCTTTTGCGGAATTATTAAATGGAATCTTTTTTGAAGTAAACGAAGAACTCAATGTTGAAGAGGGATCCATATTCCCCTTCACGCTGCGACAAAGGGCTGGTATTACGCCCGGACGTTGGAGAGTCGTCCACCGCTTCTGTTGACAAGCCGTCTTTCTTCATTCGGCTCCGGTAAAGGCAAACAAACTATTTCTTGGTAATGGCGTTCGCTATACGACCCCATGCTTCAGCCCAGTTTTTCTCTGATGCTTCGGCTTCTGGAGTGCAAGCATTACCATGACCTACGATAGTCTGTACCTTACCAGTTTCGCGGATCAACCGATGTATCCACTGATACTTTTTCCCGTGATGAAACCCTGATGTTATCAAGACACAAGGAAGGCTTTTGGATTGGCAGATAAAATATACTGCCACGCCCGCAGGCACTTCATCTTGATAAGAATCGTCATCATAGGGAAAAAAGACATCAGACAGAACACCATCATAGACGTCGCGCATTAAAGCATTAAGAAAACCTGTCATGGTTTTAGTAAAGCTTACCTGCACGCCCTTACCAGCAAAAAAGTTTTTTGCTGAGTCTGTGTGATGTTGGCGATCCTCCACTATCAACAGTTTCATACAATCACCCCCTTTCAGAAAGTTTCCTCCAAGACTTATCTCTCAACCATTCTCGTCGCGCTCTCTCGCGAACGGAAATAGTATCAAGGACTTGAAGTAAGTTAGAAGAAATAAAATTGAGAATATAGAATCAGTCGTTTTTTGGTTTGGGCCGACTGTCGCGCCCAAAGTAACGGTTTACGGAGTCTCTATACTGTTGTACGGACTCGTCATATTCCGCCTCATCAAGCCGTTGTTGCTCGCCAATTTCTCTGCCTTGCTCCGACACAAACTCCTCAATAAACTTCTTGGTGTCGTTGGCGGCAAACATCGCCTCCTTGAACTCAAGCGCAACAGCATCGCAATCCTCTGCTCCCGTTTTAGAAACTTCGGTTTTTTGATTCACCAAATGTGAATCTTTTTCAAACCAAATTTCCTTCATCTCGCGAAGAATTGCCCACGCGCTTTTATCCAGTTTTTTTTGAACAATGTTCATATCAAAAAACTGAAACGGCAAAGCAATCCCTGTTACCAACCCCAACAAAAACACACCGACAAAAATAAAGTTTTTTGACTTCATCTTTTGTTCCTCCTAAAAAAGATCCAATATTAACTTTGTAAAGAACTTGTTTCTGCTTTCGTCCTTTCGGACTCGTCAGGCAAGACCAACATCTTGCGAGCAGAGGCAAGATTTTTTGTTTCAATCTTGCCTTTTTGGGGGAATTTTTTTGCCGAGCATTCCCCAGCTCCACTCATTTCACATTATCTTTCCTCCTTAAAAATTTGGAATCTGAAATTAGCGGACAACTCCGCCAAGACTTTACTGTGCCTAATCTACTTTGCTTCTCTGGTGGAAAAATCCAGTTTACAGCCGATGGTTATAATGTCTTCCTTGTCCTGATTGTGAAAACCACAACTCGGACACTTGCTCAAAACAAACAAATTTTTAAACTCCATTGGCTCTCCAAAGAACCTATTCCCCCTTTGGGTACAAAGTGGTTTTGGATTAACAATTACCAACACATCTTGCAAGTGCAACTCTTTGCGTGGGAAAGAACTTCCACACTGAGTGCATTTAAATAATCCAACCACTTTTTCCTCTTTAACTATTGCATTGACAACAGCGATACTCATATTTTCTCCTTTTCTGTAAAATTTTCAGATTCCAATATTAAAATTTAAAGAACTATCTTTCGGGATTCGCCGGCTGGCGAACATTTTCCCTTTCAGAAACTTCATCAGCCGACTGACTGGCAAAATCTCTGAAAGGGAGACCACTTTTGGTGATCTCAATTTGGTGTGAGGATTATATTTAAGCACATAATCCTGTTTTGGAGTGTCGCTGGAAGTGGAACCTTATCTGGCATTCCAGTTTCGTTTCAGCCTTGCGACTTGACGCTGAAACTCCTTCCGAGGAAGTTTCTTTTCCTTCATTTATACCTCCTTTCTCCTAAAAAATTTGGAATCTGAAATAAAAAATTTACATTGATTTTATTTCCCTAAGTATTTCTTGCTCAATGACCACAACTTCAACGAGCGGAGAAATAAAATCTCTAAACACATCAATAATGTATCTGGGTAGCACTGTCCCCATTTTTTTCGCCACTTTTTTTCTAAAACCCTCTAGAGTATCGTCATCGATGGAAATACTGCTACTTATTCTCGCCAATGACTCTGCTGTTCTCATTTCAACCACCCACCACGGCTGATGAATATAAAGTCCTGGCTTTAAAGTCTCCCTGCTTTTGATACCAAAAAACAACTTTGCTCCCATTGCATTTTGCCACCATTTTACTTTTATATTTTCAACAATACTAATGTCGCTTCTTGCATTGACTGTCTCTTTTCTAGGAAGCCACCAATCTATACCGCCCTCAAAATCATAGAAGTCGCTATCGCCGAGAACCATTATGTCAACATCTTTGTGTTCTTGAAGCTCATCCTTTGCTCTTTTCCTGTTCCAGACACTCTCCGAGAGACCGCCTATCAAAAATCCGACTTCGTTCTTCTCTTGGAGAATTTCGTGTCCTTTAATAATCCCCTCAAAACCCTTAATACTGTCAAATTCAGGATGTTTAAGTTGCAGACCCAACAAAAGACGAATAGTTGCAACTTGGTTGATAGATAATTTGGCGGACAGTCTAGGCGACAATGTCATACAACATCCAAGACCCATAACAATCTCCTTTTCAGAAAAATTTTCAGATTCCAAATATTAAAATATAAAGAACTATCCTTAGGGAAAACATTTTCCCTTTCAGAAACTTCGGTGATATCGACGTTCGATGTCGATAGTGCGCAAAAATCTCTGAAAGGGAGGCGAGCGCAAAAATTTGAAATTCTTTTGCTCGCCTTTATCTTGTCTCCGCAGTTATCTTGCGGAGATTGTTATTTTTGGCAGATGCACATAAGCACTACAGGGGTAAGACCTCACCTCCGTCACGTGGTCCCTGCATGCCTGCAATGTCTTATGTGCTTTATGAGTGTGGTCAATCACACTCAACTATCCTGTTGTTTGTTCTCACGATCTCCAATTGACTGAGTACTGAGAACTAGCTACGAGGGATATTCCCGTTTTCAAGAAGCAATCTGCCCTTGCTCCTTGTGCGACACTCCTCGTGCCGAATTCAATGTACAATCGGGAAATTTATTCCCTTCCGGAAACTTCGTCCACCTGTCGGCTGACAAAATTTTTGGAAGGGAGGCTATTTTTTGAATAGCCCTTTTGAAGAAATGAGTGTGAGAAGTGAAGTTGAGGTGTGCTGGCGCTACCGCCTGGACAGGCCTCGGAAGTGGCAGGGCTTTATGCGCCTCTCAAACCGACGCTGTATAAAGTCTACCTCCTTCTTCAGCTCTCCCGTGTAGGTAAAACCCTTGGCGGATAAAATACGGTTAGCTTCCTCAATCATTTCCTTTACTTTGCTCATTTTCAATCTCCTTTTCTAAAAAAGATTTAAAATAAATGTGCTTTCGGGCGCTTGCCCCTTCATTGGTAATGAATACTTCTCTCATCATTGCCACCGAAGGAGCAAGCGCTCCATCAGATTGTCTAAACGCTAGCAAATTCGTCGCTTCTTAGGATCATCGGCTTTTAAAAGCCTAAATTATATTTCATATTATCCCGAAGCAATTTATTCGCCTTCGCGCCTAATCAATTTCAATCTGCCTGCTAGTATACACAAGTGGATTATTTTGTCAAGCGGTTTTGACATTTCTTTGTGCTATGTAACGAAAAAGTGGCTTTATTAAGCCATTTTATCTAAATACCTTTTTGTTTGCCCTGTTGAATTTTTAACCAATTCAGATAACTTGTTTATTTAAAATGTTATTCTTGCTTGACATTTATTTTGCTATGTGTATACTATTTGCAGATTGTTCGTTTTTATTTTATTTCGTTGAATCCGTTTTAGCCACTGAAAGGAGGTGATAGAAATGGCGACGACTCTTACAAAAGAAAGGAGAGGAGAAATTATGGAAGTGCTCTTTGTGGAATTTGCGCTAGAAAAAGGTTTTAATGTTTCTGGACAGATGAAGAGAGGGTTAGGAAGCTTGTCTAAAGAAACCGGAATTCCTATTGAAGAGATTAAAGAAGTTATGCTATCTGTCGCGCAGAAAGTTTTAGTAAAAGCTATTAGCTAACTTTTCTTTCCCAGAAACCACAGGTTGTAGCCAAACGGCTACCTAAAAGGGTAATTGTACCTCTCCGTAAGTGACGGATAAGGGCAGAACAAGAACCTCACCTCGGTTTGGCAAGCGCTCGCTTGCCACTAAAAATAAATTTTTAGTCTAAGGGACAGGAAGGAGAAAGAAAATGGGTACGAAAGATTGAATTTAGTTTTTTGAAAAAAATTTCGGAAACTTCGCGTTTGGGGTTGCTCAAAATTATAAGAGCAACCCCATTTTTTATTGGTATTTTTCTGCCCCGTCCCAAGCAAGATCAAAAATAGATCTAAAGGTATTAGATATTTCTTTGTTTTCAATAATGGCTCCAATCAATTTACCTTTTAAAGAAACTATCGCCAACTTATTGTCATAAATAATTAAAGATGAGCTTAATGGAAATTTGTCTGTGGGTATAAATCTAGAAAAAGTAAAATTCGGGTCACTGGTTCTGTTTTCTTTGTCTGTATAAATAAATTTGAATTGTATTTTTTTGCTTATCCTCTCTTTTACAGCCTGCTTCCTTTCTTCGGCAGAAAAAACACTTCTTTCCTCATCTAACGCAAAAAACCCTAATAATTCCTTATTCTTCGCCTTGAAATAATCCTCCCTTATCGCTATCAACCCCTCCTTCCCCTCAAAAAACCTGACCTTCGGCTTTTCTTCGGCGATGTTGAATAAAGTTTCCAACTCCGGAAGATATTTTTTAAATTCTTCTTCTTTTCTTTTCAAGCCTTCTTCCTGTTCTTCCAAAAGTTTCAGTAATCGCTTCGGATCTTCTGTCTGGAAATAAGTCTTTTTGCCTTTTTCCACCGAGCTCATCAATCCTTTTTTCATCAGCTTTTCTATAATCACATAAGTTGTCGCCCTGTTTATGTCCGCCTTTTTGGCAATTTCTTGCACCGCACTTGAGCCAAGCTCAAGCGAAGCCAAGAAAACCTTAGCCTCCTTGTCCGCCAACCCGATTTTTTCCAGTTGTTCTTTTAGCATTTGAGTGAATTGTATCACAAAAAATTACAGAAAGTCTTCTTCGCTTAGACTTGACTGCCTAATAATTGATCTGAAAGTTCCATAAGGAATTTCCTTTTTGTTGGCTGGAATAATTACCGTCAACACAATACTCCCGTGTTTTCTGTATTTAATATGACTGCCTTTTTGCGATACAAAAACAAAGCCCTTTCTCTCAAGGGTTTTTATAATAATTTTTGAAGACAGAAGCTTAGGCATACTGTAATTTTTGTTCAACTATGACGGGCTCGTCTATTTTTCTGACTTTAGATGAGTTCGCGTCTTCAAAATATAACTCAAGGGCTTCTTTTAGGTTTTTTACAGCTTCTGTTTTTGTTTTCCCAAAGCTTGATATATCAACATTAAGACACTGAGCGACATAGTGCTTGCCCTCTCTCCATATAATATTTTTTAGATTCAGTTTTTTCATAACAACATAATATTACCATGAAAAACTGTTTTTCAAAATTTCCTTGATTCTTAAGCTGTAATTTTATATTCTTGTTTTATGTCAGGACATAATAAATGGTCAAAAATAAAGAATAGGAAAGCGGTGACGGATGCTAGAAAGAGCAAGATTTTCACGAAAATGGTGAGACTTATTACAGTTGAGGCGAAAAAGGCGAAAGGTAATGTTGATTCTCCCGGGCTTAGGACGGCGATTGAAAAAGCCAAATCGGTGAATGTGCCAAATGAAAATATTGAGAGGGCTATAAAAAAAGCGACGGATGTTTCCGCCGGTGAAATGGAAGCGGTGACCTACGAAGCCTACGGCCCGGGCGGAGTGGCTATTATAATAGAAGGGCTAACCGACAACAGGAATAAAGCGGCGGCGGAGGTGAAGCACATTTTGTCCAAACACGGCTTCGCGCTCGCGGGTATAGGAAGCGCGTCGTGGGCTTTTGAAAAAACTAGAGAAGGTTGGGTTCCAAAAACAACAACGCCGATATCCGAAGATGATTTTGCAAAATTGGAAGCGCTTGTTGAAGAACTTGAAGACAATGACGAGGTGCAGGAGGTGTTTACGAATGCGGAGTAGGGTAGGTTGTAGGTTTTAGGTGGTAGGTGGTAGGGAAGAAAAAGACAAATTTCTAATTGACCTAATTTTTAATCAAATCCCAACTTCAAAAGTTTCAATTGCCAATTTTCAATCAATGGTCCCCGATGCAATAATCGGGACAAGCAATGAAATAATTTTCAATTGTTTGGAAATTTAGAAATTGAAAATTCAATGAAAATTGAGAATTGTCCGCCTGAGGCGGATCCGATTTAGGCGGAAAAATTGATAATTTTTTATGACTGCAAAGATACTTTTTCTGAAAAGCTACAAGCTACAAGTTAATAAGCTAATAAAATGAGAATAATCGCCATAGACCCAGGGTATGAAAAAGTTGGAGTCGCTGTGTTGGAAAAGAAAGACGGCAAGAAAGAAGAGGTTTTGTATTCGGATTGCCTGAGGACTTCCCCGAAAATGCGGCACAACGACAGGGTGTCTTCCATCGGCAGTGAAATTAAAAAAATTATTGATATTTACAAACCGGAAAAAATGGCGATTGAGAGTCTTTTCTTCTCAACCAATCAAAAAACTGTGATGCTAGTTTCCGAAGCTCGGGGCGCCATCATATACGAGGGTTCAAAAAATGGCTTGGAAATAATAGAATTCACACCCCTGCAAGTAAAAATTGCCGTGACGGGCTACGGCAGAAGCGAGAAAAAACAAGTGATCTCAATGGTGGAAAAACGGGTTTCCATAAACAAGAAAATAAAACACGATGATGAATACGACGCCATCGCCGTCGGTCTAACCTGTTTTGCCTGCCGGAAATTCAAAGTATAAGAAATAGACCTCTTTATACTGAGTATTTTCCCATCTTCACCGCCAAAAGCGAGCTTTCTCTTTTTAAAAGACTTGCGCAGGAAATTATCCAGCTCCAGTTTTAACAAATTAATTTATAGTAATTTGTGTATTTGCGTGAATAATATTTTTTGAAATAAATTTAAAAATTTTGAAAACTGGGGCTGGATTGATTGACGAGCAGAGAAATCCGTCAGCAGACGGATATTCGTGCTTTTCAAAAGAGAATGTGAGCGGAAAGTTATCCACAGGCAGTCTTGATTTTATTTGCATTACAAAACAAAACTTGCTAAATATTATAGACAAAACCTTGAGCCTCTAAAAGGCAACAGGAAAATTTTAAAAGTTTATTCCGCCTGAGGCGGATCCTCCTTCGGAGGAAAAGTAATTAATTTAATATAATAATTTTTTATGGACGATATTGATCCAAAAGAAGAAGACGGCGAAGAGATGCCGGAAAACATAGACGAGTTAATATTATCAGAAATGGATGATTTGGAAGACGCGGATGAAGAGGGTTTCGGAAGCGGGGCTTTTTCATCTTATTGATTCTGAAATGTTTTCATTCAACAAAAAACTCCCGAACGGGAGTTTTTTGTTGTCAGTCCTTAATTATAATCTTTAAAAACCTTCTCTTGCCGACCTTGACTGTGATATCGTCGTTAACTAAAAAATCAAACGAGCTGATTTTTTCGGCGGTTTCCGCGTTGCTCACGGCGCCCTCGGAAATTAATGTTCTCCATTCGGTGTTTGATTTTACGATTTTATTGTCAAGAAGAATCTTGCCTAAACCCGTTCCTTTTGAAGTAAAAACTTCTTTCAAATCTTCCGGCAGTCCGCCTTTTTGGAAAGTTTTAATAAAATTTTGCTCCGCCTGTTCCGCTTTGTCTTCTCCGTGATAAATCACCACAATCTCCCTAGCCAATCTCATTTTGGCGTCCTTTGGATTCGTCTTGCCTTTCTTAATATCGCTTTCAATCTTTTTTATTTCTTCTTGGGATGTGTAAGTGCAAAGATTGAAATAATTGACAATGGATGTGTCCGGCAGAGACATTATCTTCCCGTACATATCATTCGGCTCGTCCGTAATGGCAATATAATTATCCAAACTCTTGCTCATTTTCTCTTTCCCGTCTGTTCCTTCAAGAAGTTTCAAGGACATAACCGCCTGCTGTTCTTTTTTGTTTATTTTCATAATATCTCTGCCTATCAGCATATTAAAGGTTTGGTCATTGCCGCCGATTTCCAGATCACAATTTCCGTAAACTTCGGACAACACATAAGAATCTATACCCTGCAAGACGGGATAGATCATTTCATGCATATACAATTCTTTCCCGCCCTTTATTCTCTCTTGAAACATATCTCTTTCAATAAGCCGCGAATGGGTAATGTGTTTTAGCGTCCACAAAAGGCTTTTAAGAGTAATGACCGAGATCGCGCCCCTGAAGCCGGCAATTGTTGGCTGCATTCTCGTTTTTTCAAAAACGACCGCCTTGCCAACGAAAGAGTTGGCTTCAAAATCCACATTTGTTTTCTTGCCTTCTTTTTCAAAAGACATTTTTACCTTATCCCCTTTCGGAAGCTCAAGGTCGGTTATCGCCGTGAACCAGTCCGAGTTTCTTATCCAAGAAAAATAATTTTTATCAGTCAACAAAATTTTGCCAACCTGATCAAGGTATGTTTTCATATTGGCTTCAACTTCTTTCTGCTCTATTTCCGGCCTGATTTTACTTCTCCCTGTCGGGTCGCCTATTTGCGCCGTGTAGTCGCCAACCAAAAAAACAATCTTGCACCCTAGATCTTGAAATTTTCTAAGTTTGCGGAAAACGACAGCGTGCCCAAGATGAATATCCGGACGGGTCGGATCAACACCGAATTTAATCACAATATCTTCTTTGAGTTCCCCTTTTACTTTTTTCAAGATTTTTTCTTTGAATTTGCCGTCGGGGTCTATAAAATTATCTACTCCCCGTTCAAACAATTCCTCAATTTCACTATTTTTTTGATCTAAATTCATTAGAATAATTTAGCATAAATGTATAAGTTTATAAAGTCTGTAAAGTTTATAAAGTCCATAAAGTCAGCAGAGTAAAAAATATAGTTGCGTCTTTACTTTATAGACTTTACGACTTTCCACTTTATGGACTATCATTTACTTTTCCGCCTTTTGCATTATGCTATGATATTTAAGAAACGCAATGCGTAAAAAAAGGCATTTAAAATTCTGGAAAAAATTCATAAAAAACGCGACGCTAATAACAGCCGCCTTGGTTTTGTTCGCTGTAAGCGGACTTATCTACTGGGTGTCTACTTTTCAAATCCCCGATCTCGGCTCATTTGAAAAAAGAAAGGTTGTTCAGTCAACAAAAATTTACGACAGGACCGGCAAAATACTGCTTTATGATTTGCACCAAGACATAAAAAGAACGATTGTTCCGATTGTAGAAATTTCCAGAAACATAAAAAACGCGACGGTCGCGATTGAAGACGAGGAGTTTTACCAGCACAGAGGAATAAAGATTACTTCAATAATAAGGGCGGTTTTGGCGAACCTCGTCAAAGGAGAATACAGCCAAGGCGGCTCCACGATTACCCAGCAGGTGGTGAAAAATTCGCTCTTAAATTCCGAAAAGAAAATTTCCAGAAAACTGAAAGAGTGGTTTCTCGCTCTTAAGTTGGAAAAAATGATGAGCAAAGACGAGATACTGGGAATATACCTGAACGAAGCGCCTTACGGCGGCAATATATACGGGATTGAAGAAGCCAGCCAGGCTTATTTCGGCAAAAACGCCTCCGACCTGACAATCGCCGAGTCGGCGCATTTGGCTTCGCTTCCCAACGCTCCTTCTTATTACTCCCCTTATGGCCCGAATGCAAAAAAACTGCTGGATAGAAAAAATCTTGTCTTAAAAAGAATGTTGAATAATAACTTCATCTCAAAAGATGAATACGATTCGGCAATGAAAGAGGTCGTGTCTTTCTATCCGCAAGACAGATTGGGCATTAAAGCCCCCCACTTTGTGGTCTATACGATCAAATATCTGGAAAATAAATACGGCAGAAAAGCGGTGGAGGAAGGCGGCCTTAAGGTGACGACAACATTAAATTACGACCTCCAACAAAAAGCTGAAGCTATCGTCAAAAAATTCTCGCTTGAGAATAAGCAGAAATTCAACGCTGAAAATGCGGCGATTTCCGCCATTGACCCGAAAACCGGCCAGATATTGGTTATGGTCGGGTCCAGAGATTATTTTGATAAGGAAATTGACGGCAACTTCAATGTCACCACCGCCCACAGACAGCCCGGATCGGCCTTTAAGCCTTTTGTCTACGCGGCCGCCTTCAACAAAGGATTCACGCCGGAGACCGTGTTGTTTGATTTGCCAACGGAATTCCAAGCAAGCTGTGATCCGAGAGGGACGCCCACCACAACGCCGGGCACAAAAACAGAAGATTGTTATATGCCGAATAATTATGACAACCTCTTTGTTGGTCCGATAACATTAAGAAACGCCTTGGCTCAATCAAGAAATGTCCCGTCGGTTAAATTGCTTTATCTTACCGGAATAAAAGACTCTTTGCGCCTGGCAAAAGATATGGGAATAGAAGGCTTGGGCAACGCCAACCAATACG
>Ga0209211_10007831_pt1 | contig 14856 bp, 13 predicted proteins | sample RifGroA2_FD_183992 | JGI IMG/M metagenome (GOLD analysis project Ga0209211, IMG submission 183992) | Groundwater microbial communities from Rifle, Colorado, USA - Groundwater A2 (SPAdes) (version 2) | ecosystem: Environmental > Aquatic > Deep subsurface > Groundwater | place: Rifle, Colorado... | reverse complement strand
AGCGGCAATCCCGAAATTCTGGAAGTTCACATTTTTAAATCAAACAATTTCTCGGGAGAGCCGATCGAAACAGAAGAAATGAGGCCGGAATGGTTTCCCATAGACAAAATACCTTTCGAGAAAATGTGGCCCGACGACAAATACTGGCTGCCCCTTCTTTTAAGCGGAAAGAAATTTAGAGGAAAGTTTGTCTTCGACAGTTCGGATATTATTCTTAAGCAGGAATTGACAGAAATAGCAACGGTGTAATTTGGGGCCGAACCGGAAGACCGTGAAAACAAGATAAGGAAGATTAAGAAGACGAGAAGCGTGGGCGGGGTGGTGGCGGGCAAAGAATTTTTCCTGAAGATTAAAGACAAAATTTGATTATATTATGTTCTGGGGGCTCATAGTTGCTTGGTCAGACCAAGCAACCTGAACCCAAGATACAAATCCCGTCGCAGGGGATAAGAAAACAAGATGACAAAGACTGAACAATTGCTGCAAATCCTGGAAAAGAATCAGAGCGTACAGTCGATTTTAAATCGAGCCGACAGTTTGAATATGCCGAACTGGTATCTGGGCGCCGGCGGCATCGTCCAATGGTACGAAAAGCACTTTGGCCGGCCCATCGAGCAATTTAGATCAGCGGAAGAAGCCATTAACACCTGGCCGACCACGGCCACCTCGGTCGGAGTGAGAAAGGAGAAGGACGGAAAACTGCGGGTTTACGCCCGCTTTGGTTTAGACGATTTACTGGGAATGGTCGTCCGGGCCAACAAGGCGCAGATTACCGAAAAGATTTACCAAGACAAAGTTGATAGGTGGATAAAGATCTGGCCGAACCTGAAAGTAATTCCTTGGGATAGTTAATAGAATTAAACAACCATGAGTTTTTTAGATTTTTTGATAACAAAAATAATATTTCTGGTCAACGCATTTTTTTCTTTTGGTAAAAGAGAAATAGAACCAGGAATTTATTCAATCAACAAGAAGACTAAATTGAATTTGAGGCGTTATACAACTGACATGTTTGTAGTTTGGGAAATATTCAGACAAAGGAGTTATGAAAAAAAACCGTCATTCAATATTTTTCCTGGAGATGTTGTCGTTGACGTTGGCGCTCACGCTGGTGTTTTTTCAGTTTGGGCGGCTCAAAAAGCCTATCAAGGAAGAGTTTATGCTTATGAGCCAGATCCGGAGAATTATCGATATCTAGAAAACAATAAAAGATTAAATAAATTAGATAACCTTTTTATACATAATCTAGCCGTTGGTCGACAAAAAGGAGAATTAAATTTGTACCTTTCTTCTTATAATACCGGAGGCCATTCATTATACAGGGTGCCGGGAGATGAGAAGGCAAAATCGTTGATAGTGAGAGTAGTTGATTTGGCGGAGATTTTTTCTTCAAACAAATTAGAAAAAATTAATTTTCTGAAAATAGATGCCGAGGGCGCGGAGTATGAAATAATTCTCAACGCCCCGACCGATCTTTTGCACCGAATAGACAGAATCGTTTTAGAGTATCATGATTATCTTTTCCAAAATCATGACGATTACGGTATATCTGGCATTCCCAACTATAATTATTTGGAACTGAAAAATTTTTTAGAAAAACAGGGATTTGAAATTAAAATCGGCGGCTCTGTTTTTAAACGCAAGATTTTTAAATTAGGCCTGCTTTATGCTCGAAAACAATAACGATTGACTGAAGGCGTCAAATGGGTTATATTAAAATAATTGAAATTCATAAAAAATAGAATGACCAAGAGAAAGTCTTTTTTAGTTTTATCAAGCATTATTTTACTGGCTTTCTTGGCCGGCAATCTTTCTTACCCTGCCCCGTTAAACCGCGGGATTGATTTTTTGAATGCCCAAATTAAGCTCTGGGAACAGAATCCCAAACTGAAAATCATCGCCGAAAAGATTAAGATTCGGCATTTTATTGACCTGCCCTTCAAGCTCGGGTTGGATCTGCAGGGCGGCACCCATCTTCTTTATCAGGCCGATTTGAACAATATTGCCGCGGCCGATCAGAAGAACGCCTTGGCGGGGCTGCGTGACGTCATCGAAAGAAGAATCAATCTTTTTGGCGTCCGGGAGCCCGTGGTTCAGATTGAAGAAAAAAGCCAAAGACTGATTGTTGAACTGGCCGGGATCAGCGATGTTCAAGAAGCCATTAAGATGATTGGCCAGACGCCGTTTTTGGAATTCAGAGAACCAAGGCCGGAAGAACAAACGAATTTGATTCTCGCCAAGCAAAAAGAACTGGAAGGCAAGACTTATGAGGAAGCTCAGCAGGTGCCTGACTGGCAAATAGCTTTAGAGGACCCCTATTTTATGTCCACTCAGTTGACCGGACGCTATCTGAAGAAGGCGGATTTAGCCTTTGACCAGACCACGAATAAGCCTCAAGTTTCGATTCAGTTCAATGAAGAAGGCGCTAAATTGTTTGAAGAGTTGACGACGAAGAACGTGGGCCAGCCCTTAGCCATCTATATTGACAACGCTCTTTTGTCTCGGCCGGTTGTTCAGGAAGCCATTAAAGGAGGCCAAGCCCAGATTACCGGTGACTTTACCGTTGAGGCGGGCCGGGATTTGGCCAGAAATCTGAATGCCGGGGCCTTGCCCGTGCCCATCAAACTGGTTTCCCAGGAGACGATTGGTCCGATCCTGGGGCAAGCCTCTTTAGAGAAATCTCTGAAAGCCGGTTTCATCGGCTTTGCCCTGGTTTTTGTTTTCATGATCCTTTTTTACCGCTTGCCCGGATTTTTGGCTTCTCTGGCTTTGGCCATCTACGTTGCCCTGCTTCTTTCTCTTTTTAAACTCATTCCGGTGACCTTGACCTTGGCCGGCATCGCCGGATTAATTCTTTCCGTCGGCATGGCGGTTGACGCCAATATTCTGATTTTTGCCCGCATGCGGGAAGAATTAAAACAAGGCAAGTCTTTGACCTTGGCCGTGGAAGAAGGCTTTAAAAGGGCTTGGCCCTCGATCCGGGACAGTAATGCCAATAGCATTATTGTTACCTTGATCTTGTTTGGTTTTGGCGTGGGCTTTGTCAAAGGTTTTGCCTTGACTTTAATGATCGGCATCATCCTGAGCTTGTTCTCGGCCATTTTTATGACCCGCAACTTTTTAAGATTAGTGGAAAATACGGTTTTTGCTAAGATTAAGTGGTTATGGTGATCAATTTTGTTAAATATCGAAAACTCTATTATCTCTTCTCCGGCATTTTAATCCTGGCCAGTTTATTTTCGATTTTTAAATTTGGCTTAAAAATGGGCATTGAGTTTACCGGCGGCAGCTTGGTCGAACTTAAATTCGATCAAGCCCGATTGACCAATCAGGCGATCGCCGAAAAGCTGGCCAAATTGAATTTGGGAGAGATTATCGTTCAGCCAACCGGCGAGAACGGCGTCTTTTTAAGATTTAAAGAGGTTGACGAGGCGACTCACCAGGAGATTTTGAAAGAATTGGGCCAGCCTCAAGAGATGAGCTTTGAAACCATTGGTCCGACCATCGGCCGGGAACTAGAACGAAAAACCCTCTTGGCCGTCTTCTTGGCCCTCATTGCCATTACCGCCTATGTCGCCTTGGCTTTCCGCCAGGTTTCGGGCCGGGTTAATTCTTTCCAATACGGCTTGGCTTCTCTGATCGCTCTTTTCCATGATGTTTTGATTCCCATTGGCGCTTTTGCCCTGCTGGGCCATTTTTACAACCTGGAAATCACCATTGCTTTTGTGGCGGCTCTCCTGACGGTTTTGGGCTTTTCGGTTCATGACACAATCGTCGTCTTTGACCGGGTCCGGGAAAATCTCTTGAAGAGAAGCTCTCTTTCCTTTGAGGAAGTCGTCAATTTGAGCTTAAACCAGACCTTAGTTCGGTCAATTAATACGGTTTTGACCGTGCTTTTTACCCTTCTTTCTATTTATTTCTTCGGCGGAGAGACCCTCCGGGGCTTTGCGCTTTCTTTGATCATCGGCGTGACTTCCGGGGCCTATTCCTCAATTTTCATCGCCAGCCCCTTATTAGTCAGTTGGCAAAAAAGATAGAATCTTTTTTGCCAACCCTGAGCTCGTCGAATGGGTGGCAGGGATGGAAAAAGTAGAGGTTGACGTCGGGCTGAGAGAGTGTTATAACAAACAAAAGATTTGGTATATCGGGCACCTGGCCCGCTATAACAGACTTGATCAATACATCCATGGCTTTAAATTATCAAAAGGATTGTCAGGTTCTTTTTGAGAGCCTGAACTCCAGACAAAAAGAGATTATTTTTCGAAGATTTGGCTTAAACGGAGAAGAAAAAACCCTGGAAGCGATTGGCCAAGATTTGGGGTTAACCAGAGAAAGAGTCCGCCAAATCATTGAGATGACCTTGGTTAAAATCAGAAGGGGATCAGTTACTCCTGAGATGGCCAAGGTTTTTTCGAGTTTCAAAAACTATCTTCAGAAAAACGGCGGATTGAAGAGAGAAGAACTTCTTTTCTCCGATCCTCTTTTCAATCACCAGGCCAATTCTCGCCACTGGCTTTGCTTACTCTTGGCTCTCGAGGGCAGTCTTTTTCGAGCCGGAGAAACAAAGGAATTTTATGCTTTTTGGGCCCTGGAGCAGAATAAGCTGTTTTCAGTTCAAAAACTGCTCAAACTCATTGAGAAAAAACTCTCAAAAGAAAAAAAGCCTTTAGGGATAAAGAAATTGACTGAAGCGGTTCCGGGCGATCCATCGTTTTTGAAATCAGTTCTGGAGATTTCTAAGGTGGTTTTAAAAACCGGGGATGGTCAATATGGACTGAAAACCTGGCCCGAAGTCAATCCCCGGGGCGTCAGGGATTTGGCCCTTTTGGTTTTTAAGAAAATCAAAAAGCCCTTGCATTTTATTAAGGTCGCGAATCTGATCGATGAATTTTTATTTCCGGAAAAACCTCAGGAGTTTTCCGTCGTGGCGGCTTCCGCCACGGCGGCTTCGTTGCCGGTTCCCAAAAAGACGAATTTTCAAACCGTCCACAATGAATTGATCAAGGATTCCCGATTTGTGCTGGTGGGTCGGGGTGTTTATGCTTTGAGAGAGTGGGGTTACGAGCCCGGCACGGTCAAGGATGTCATTTCCCAGGTCTTGAAAAAAGCCAAACAGCCCCTTTCTCAGGATGAGGTTTTGAAAAGAGTCTTGTCTCAGCGTTTGGTCAAGGAGAGCACCATCCTTTTGAATCTGGGCAATAAGAAATGTTTTTTGAAGTCAGAAAACGGCCGGTATTCCGTCCACGAGGCGTAGGTGATCTTTATAACGTTAAATTTTCTCTTTAGAGAATGCCGTCTGAACTTTCGTTATCTTTTTTCTTGTCTTTGCCTAAAACTTATTTTTGGGTCATCCTCAACGATTGGTGGTGGCTTTTTTTGATCGCGGAGTGTTTTTGGATCGGTAAAATCATGCTCTTTCTCTGGTATCATTGGCGCAAAGATATTTTTGACGCCGCCGAGAATGACCCACGCGTGCTTTTGGAGATCAAAATCCCCGAAGAAGTTTTAGAACAAATTAAGGCCATGGAAACCGTCATCACCGGCTTTTGGCAGATTTATAGTTTCCCTAACTGGTTTGAGAAATGGTGGCAAGGCAAGGATCCCACCGGTTTCACCTTAGAAATTGCCGGCATTGACGGCGTGCCTCATTTTTATATTAGGACGCCAAAGGTATATCAACCCATTTTTGAAACTCATGTTTATTCTCAATATCCCCAGGCCGAGATTTCTGAGGTTGAAGATTACGCCAAGAACGTGCCTCAGGACATGCCCAATGCCGAATGGGATTTTTGGGGATTAGAGTATAAAAATCTGAAGCATTGGGGTTATCCCATCAAAACCTACAGCGAATTCGAAACGGGCAAAGAAGAAGAGGAAAAAAGAATCGATCCCATTGCTTCGCTTTTAGAAGGCATGGCCCGGCTCAAGCCGGGCGAGCAGATTTGGGTTCAGATCCGCTGCTTGCCGGTTTTGGATGAGTATCTGCCCTGGAAAGACGCGGCCAAAAAAATGCGCGACAAGTTGGCCCGGCGGAATGTTTCTGAAGGAAAGACCAAGCCCATGCTGCTGGAAGCGGCCGAGATCCTGATGACGGGTAAAGTTACCGAAGCCGCCCCGCCAGAGGAAAAAGATTTCATTCCCGTGGAAATGAAGCTGACGCCGGGGGAAAAGGAAGTCGTCGGCGCCGTGGAAAGGAAAATCAGCAAACTCGGCTTCTTGTGCAATATTAAGTATATCTATCTGGCCAAACGCGACGTTATGTTTAAGCCGAACCAGAGATTGGCCATGAGTTACTTTACCAATTTTGTCACCGATAACATGCAGGCCCTGGTGCCTTCGGCCGATACCATCACCAAGATTAAACAAAATTGGTACGATTGGTTTTGGTTTAAGAAACAGCGCCTCTTTCTGCGCAAACGAAGACTTTTCCGCAGTTATGTCAATCGGATTTGGGTTGGCTGGCCCCATCCTTGCGTTAGCGATCCGGATAAATCCGGGCGGCGCTTCATTTTGACGGCCGAGGAAATCGCCTCTCTTTATCATTTCCCCGGCCGAATGGTGGCTTCGGCTCCCGGCCTGTCTCGCGTTGAGGCCAAGAAAGGCGAGCCGCCTTCGAGCCTGCCCGTTGAGTAACTGATCATCAATAATTTATCGCCATGAATGGTTCCGACATAAACTTTTTTGCGGAAACAACTTTTCGCCGCGAAAGGAAGAAATTTGGCATTAAACTGGACGATCGCCGCAAGCACATGTACGTCATCGGCAAAACCGGCATGGGCAAGACCAATCTGATGGCCAATATGGCGATTCAGGATATTCAGAACGGCCAGGGAGTTTGTTTTATTGACCCGCATGGCGAAACCGCCGAATCGCTTTTGGATTTTATCCCTTCAGGCCGGGTCAATGACGTCATCTATTTTAACCCGGCGGATTTAGACTACCCTCTCGCTTTTAATGTTATGGAGAAAGTTGACCTCGAGCACCGTCACATAGTTTCTTCCGGCTTAATGAGCGTTTTTAAGAAAATTTGGCCGGATGTTTGGTCGGAACGAATGAGCTATATTTTGAGCAACACTATTTTAGCTCTTTTGGAGTATCCGGGCTCGACCTTGTTGGGAGTCAATCGAATGATGTCCGACCCTAGTTACCGCCAAAAAGTAGTGGACAAGATCACCGACCCGGTAATTAAGGCTTTTTGGACCCAGGAATACGCCCGGTACAATCAAAGGTATGAGGTTGAGGCGACGGCCGCCATCCAGAACAAAATCGGCCAGTTTATTTCCAGCCCCTTGATTAGGAATATCATCGGCCAGGTGGCTTCAAAAATAGATATGAGAGAAATAATGGACAGCCGAAAAATTCTAATCGTCAACATTTCCAAGGGCCGGATCACCGATGAAAACACCCGGCTTTTGGGCGCTTTATTGATCACTAAATTGCAGCTGGCCGCCATGTCCCGGGTGGACGTGCCGGAAGAACAGAGACAAGACTTCTTTCTTTATGTTGATGAGTTCCAGGACTTTGCCACCGAATCCTTCGCCACCATTCTATCTGAGGCAAGAAAATACCGTCTGGATTTGACCTTGGGGCATCAATATATTACTCAAATGACCGAAGAGGTGAGAGACGCGGTTTTCGGCAACGTGGGCACGCTCATTTGTTTCCGGGTCGGAGCCGAAGACGCGGAGTTTCTGGAAAAGGAATTCGCGCCTGATTTTATCGCCACCGACTTGGTCAATCTGGGGAAGTACGACATTTATTTAAAGTTGATGATTAACGGTCTGGCCGGCCGGGCGTTTTCCGCCCGGACTCTGCCACCTTTTTTAAAGCCGGAAAAGTCCAACCGGGAAATAATCATTAAAGTTTCCAGAGAAAGGTACGGCACTCCGAGGCAAGTGGTTGACGATAAAATTATCCGCTGGGCGGAAACCAAAGAAACGCCAGAGGCGCCTTTGCCGTCGGCAAAGGAACTTTATGACGCTCAGTGCGAGACTTGTAAAAAATGGACCAAAGTGGTTTTCAAGCCCGACGGCAAACGTCCGGTCTATTGCAAGATCTGTTTGAAAAAAGTACAGCGGGAAAGAGAAAAACCTTCTGAAGGCCAAGTCGAAAAACCACCCGCCCCTCCCCGCCCTCTTTCTTTAGAAGAGGCTTTAATCCAGGAGACGGTTTCTTTTTCTTCCCGAAGAGAAAGGCCCAGAGTGGTTCCGGAGATGGAGAAAGTCAAAGAAGCCATCAAAGAGGCCCTAGACGAAAATTCCAAAGATGAAAACCATTCGTGATTTTGACGTCAAAAACAAAAGAGTTTTAGTGCGCTGTGATTTCAATGTCCCCGTTGGTAAAAATGGGGTTATTTTAGATAATTTCAAAATTCGCCAAACCCTACCCACCATTAATTATTTAGTTCAAAACCGGTCTCGAATTATTCTTATGTCTCATTTGGGCGATCCGGGCGGTCGGGTCGTTGAGCGCCTCCGTCTTAGCCAGGTCCAAAAAAAATTGGAGAAATATCTGGGTAAAACCGTTTTGAAAACCATTGATTGCGTCGGCCCGGAAGTCCAGGACTTAGTCAGAAAAATGGGACCGGAGCAAATTGTCTTGCTGGAAAACCTTCGGTTTCATCCCGAAGAAGAAAAAGGCAATCTCAATTTCGCTAAAAAACTCGGTTCTTTGGCAGAAGTTTTTGTCAATGATGCTTTTGCCAGCTCTCATCGCGACCACTCTTCATTCATGGTCGCCAAGTTTTTGCCGTCAGCTGCAGGTTTGCTCTTGGAAAAAGAAATAAGAATTTTAACTAAATTTAGAGATCATCCGAAAAAGCCCCTGGTCGTCATTCTGGGAGGCCAGCCCAAGGGCGTTGAGATTAAGTTGAAACTGATTAATCAAATGACCCGTCAAGCCGTTGTTTTGTTGGCCAATTTGATCGCCGATGAACTAGAGAAAAAAAGCTTAAAACTCGATCAGCCGGAAAAAGTCATTTTCCCCGTTGATTCGATTGACGGTTTTGACATCGGTCCCCAGACTTTGCAGATCTTCCGGGATAAGATCAGCCAGGCCAAAACAGTTTTCTGGTCCGGGCCCTTGGGAAAGATCGAAGAAAAAAAATATTCCCATGGTTCTCTCCAAGTGGCCCGGGCCATCATCAAGAGTCGGGCTTTCTCGGTGGCCGGCGGCGGCGAAACAACCTGGTTTTTAAATAACTTGGGACTGGCGGATAAGTTTAATCATCTTTCCACCGGCGGCGACGCTTTGTTATTATTCTTGGCCGGAGCCAAACTACCCGGCATTGAGGTATTGAAATCAGTTTAGGTCATCTGTAGAGAGTTTTAGCGTAAAACGTAAAGCGTAAAATGAAAAGCAACAGCGCAAAATGTAAAGTTTTAAATTTTTAGTTGTAGTTTTGCGCTTTGCGTTTTGAGTTTTTAGCTTGCTTCTATGCCAGAGATAAAGAATCTGAAAAAACTAGCCAACCGGATTTTGAAAGCGATTGCCAACCACGAGCGCATTATCCTTTACGCTGATTCTGACTTGGACGGAACGGTGGCTTTAATGACCCTCAAGGAAAGTATCGGCAATCTCGGTGGAGATCCGCCTTCCCTCTATTTTTCCGACCGAAGGCAAGAAGAACCCGGTCTTAATGAAACGGCTCTGGATTTTTTGAAAGACAAGGCGCCGGCTCTGCTCATTACCATTGACTGCGGGATCAGCAATTTTAAAGAGGTTAAGCTGGCCAAAAAGATCGGCTTTGAGGTCTTGATGATTGAGCATCACGAGGTTTTGGACCGGTTGCCCGAAGCCGCCATTATCGTCAACCCAAAACAAGAGAAGGGGAATGATGGGTTCCGGGACCTGGCGACCGCGGGCATCGCTTTTAAGCTGGCCGAGTTGCTTTTGGGTGGGAATCTTTCGGGCAGTTTGAGAGAAGACTTATTGGGATTGACGGCTTTAGCGACCATCGCCGACATGGTGCCGGAAACCGGGGAAAATCAGCTCCTCGTCAGCGAGGGGCTGATTTATCTGGAAAACAGCTGGCGGCCCGGCCTCCAGGCGCTTTTTGAGTCGAGCGTTATAGCGGGCAGGAGGCCCGATATATCGTTGGGCGCTATTAGCCGCCGTTTGTCGACGCGCGAGATGGTTCATAAAATGGTGACGATCGTTAACATTACCGACAAGGAAGGGGATTGGGGTGAAGTTTACTTATTGCTGACCTCTCGTTCAATCGAGGAAGCCAAGTTGCGATTCGAAAAATTCTTGCAAAAAGGAGTCGAGAGACAAGTAAAGATTGAGGCGGGCGTCGACGAATTTAAAAAAATTGCTCTGTTCCAAAAAGACGCGCCCCTCATTTTTGAAGGCAAGGCGGATTTGCCCCAATCTCTGCTCGGATCAATTACCTCTCGTCTTTGTCTCTCTTTTGATAAGCCGACCTTTATCTATAAGATAACGGAAAAAGAAAATATCGGTCACTACCGAATGCCAGATGGTTCAAGCGGGATAAAAGCCATTGGCTCCTGTTCTAAATTGGTCAGGCGCTACGGCGGCCATGCCGCCGCCGGCGGCTTTTATTTTCAAGAAAAAAATGCGGAAAGACTAAAACAATGTCTGACAAAATATTTCCTAAAAAAGTAATCATTTTCACTGACGGCGGTTCGCGGGGCAATCCCGGACCATCCGCCATCGGCGTTGTTTTGGCCGATGAAAAAGGCCGCGTTTTAAAAAAATACGGCCAGACTATCGGCGAGGCGACCAACAATCAGGCCGAATACCAAGCCGTCGTCTTTGCTTTAAAGAAGCTCAAGGCATTATTGGGGAAAAAGACCGTGGAAAATCTGGAGGTGGAAATAAAGTCAGATTCTGAACTGCTGATCAACCAGTTGCAGGGAAAATACAAAATTCTTGATCCCGACATCCAGTCTTTATTCATTGCCGTTTGGAATTTGAAGATTAATTACAAAAAAGTGGAATTTACCCAGATTCCCCGCGAGAAAAACGAAATGACCGACGCCTTGGCCAATGAAGCCCTGGACCAGGCCGGCCGAACCCAAAAGCTAATTTAATGGCGAAACGAAGTCAAAATAATCATTTGCCATAACTACACTAACGACCGTTCATAAATTATGTCAGGGTTGACAAGACTTCTTGCTCCTGCTATTCTTTAGTTAGACAAAGTACTTTACTATAGTAAAGCGAAATATGATGGAAAAGTGGGAAAATAAGACAACCGAAGATTTATTCAAAGTGGTGCTGAAGCTTAAAACTCAAAACGAGGTTAAGCGGTTTTTTCGCGATTTGCTGACCGAGCCGGAAATTATTGAATTCGGCAAAAGGTGGCAAGCAGCCAAAATGTTGAGTCAGAAAATCTCCTATTCTCAAATTGAAAAAGAAACCGGCTTGAGCTCAACCACGGTGGCGCGGGTGGCCAAATGGCTCAATGGCAAAATGGGCGGCTATCGCCTAATGCTCCAAAGGTTAAATTCTCACCATCACGCATCTTTTACTGTCGGGAAAGGGTTGCGTTGATGTTTTTTTGAGATAAACTCAGCCCCTTCCCGATAGGGAAGGGGCTTTTCGTTTGGAAAGCCCAAGATCTTTCAGAATAAGGAGGAACAATGGATCTGTTTCAGGCCTTGAGAGAGTTGGGCGAGGTAGAGAAGGTTAGCCATCTCTATCCCGAGATAGTAGGGGCCGGGCCACTTGATTTCTTCTTCTTCGTTTGCCCGGCGAGGAAGTCGTTCGAGATAAACCGCGAGAGGACCGGATTCACTACCGTCTATCGAAACGGCATAACTCCGGCTTCTCTAGAACGGGCAAGGAAAGTGCGGTTATTTCTTGAAGAATTCGGGAAAATCGGGATTCAGTATAATTGCCGATGCGTTTTCTCCAGCGCAGACGCAATTATTTGTTTTCCGATTCCGGTGGCAAAGCCGGAGCCGCCTTCGGCGATCGAAGGAATCGCCGTCATTGAGAATTACCCGTTACTCTTGGCGAATCTTGGCCGTTGGACAAGCTTGATTTGCCAGAAACCATGGGAAAAAGTTTCCGGGAAAGTTCGCGAGGAGGAAGAGAAAAGATTGCGTTTGCTTTTTCTTTTTCGGCCCCCGGAAAATTTGGCGAAGGATCTGATTGCTCGCATCTGGGCCGGCTTTTCACTCGACGGCCTTCTAGCGCGCGAAGGAACTTTCGGCCAAAATCCGGTCCTTCTCGGAGTCGAGGGCGAAGGAGTGACGATACTCCAAAACGCCGCCCTCTCTCGAAAGGAGTGGCTACCGACGATCTTCCTTAAGTAAAAAGGGAGGGGGAGCGCAAGCTCCCCCTCTCGGGAAAATATGATTACCAATCTAGACTCAAAAGTCAATTATCTAGTTAAAAGAATTAAAAAAGAATCTCAAAGACCAATTGAAAATGAAGGTCTGCTTAGGAAATATATCTTTGAATCTTTAAAAGGGAGACCAATCACTTTTTACAACTGGGAATGTCCGCCAAGGATTCTTAAACAGGACCAATTAGGAAGCTTTTATCTTGATTATTGTGTTGATTTAGATAAGATTTTCCGTGGGGAAAAACTGGATTATTATACCGAGTTGCCTCGAGTAGTAGAAGCCCAGGAAAAAGAAAAAAAGATTTTAAAATTTCTCAATAACCTAGACTTAAATTTCCGTTTTGTAAAAATTGTTGCTGATACTAACGCTTACTACATTACTCCATTCTCACTTAAAGCTTTAGGAGAAATCAAAGTCAAAAAAACTTTTCTGCAATTTCAAGAAAAAATAAAAAAAGCAACGGGGAGTTATCCGGTAAAATCAAAAGTCTATTTATTCACAGATTTGATGGGGGGATATCAAAAAAATTACAAAAGCAGTTTTAAAAAAGTTTCAGGAGTTTTAGAATCAAATATTTCTGGTCTGATTCCTGAAAAAATTTGGCAGGAGCAATTAAAATATATAAAAGAGCACGTCGGTTTTGAACCTTTTCAGAAAAAGCAGATTGAAGAATTTTCAAAGAGAACAGTCGCCACTTACGCCGCTGAAGGAACAATTTTCGATTTACTTTCCCGAACCGATTATTTTTCAAATTGCGTCTGGTTGAATATTGAAGAAGTGGCAAAAAGAGCAATCACCATTACGAATTGCTTAAGAATTAAACAAAACCTTGGTAAACTGCCGATGATTTTTCTAAAATAATTACATTCTTTTAGATGACTGTCACCTTTTCTCGTCGAACAAATTTGTTCTTAAATCGTGAATTTGGCGCGATTTTTGCGAATTTGGGCCAAATCAACTTTTTTATTTGAATCAAAAAATCCCGCTTTAAGCGGGACTCTTTGGTTTCCAGTCAGTCTATAAGCCGAATTCTGTATCCCGCTGTAAGCGGGATGGTAACCATTTCTCTGGGCCTTCGATTACTCTCAGGCTCTAGCCCTTCGATAAACTCAGGGCAATAGCGAACTACTTTTAACTCCTCAGGATTTTCCGCGGGGAAATTCCGACGAGCTTTGTTCTTGCACCCAGGTAAGTGTTTAGCCGTTTCATTCTCGAAATTACTTTCGAGACTCGCCCCGCAAAGACGCTTTCGCGTCCACGGGGCGTTCCTCAGCTTTCGCTTCGGAACGTCTCTGCTCGCAACTCTCGCGTTACCGCGTGCGGGCGTTACCCGCTACCCTGCTGCCCGATAAGGGCGGGTGTTCGGACTTTCCTCCCGGTTGGGGATTAACCCAACCGAGCGGTTACCCGACTGGCTGGAACGCTTCAATTTTAACAGAATCTCGGTTTCTTGTCAATTCCGGGGTTAAATATTAAGATAAAGGATGGGAAAGATGAAGAATTTGACTTTTTCCGCCGCCATTTTGGCGGGTTCGACATTTTTAAGCGCGGTTTTGGGGATTTTGAGAGACCGGCTTTTGGCCAGTCGTTTCGGCGTCGGTGTGGATTTGGATATTTACGCCGCCGCTTTTCGTATTCCAGATTTGGTTTACACGTTTTTAATTACCGGCGGTTTGGCCATCGCTTTTTTACCTCTTTTCTCCGAATTTTTTGCCCGGGACGAAAAAGAAGGCTGGGAAACGGCTAATCATATTCTTAACGCCTTCTTGGTATTTTTAGTTTTAATGTCGTCGTTGCTGTTTTTGTTGAGTCCCTGGCTGGTTAAGATTTTGCTTCCCGGTTTCCCGGTCGAAGTTCAGAACTCAGCCTTAAAATTGGTAAGACTTCTTTTCTTGAGTCCGATTTTCTTTGGTTTGGCCAATATTTTTTCCGGTATTCTTCAGTATTTCAACCGTTTTTTTATTTATGGTTTGGCGCCGGTTATTTACAATCTCTCCATCATCGGGGGCATTCTTTTTCTGGCGCCCCGTTTTGGCATTTTTGGAGTTGGCCTGGGGGTGGTTGGCGGCGCCTTTTTGTATTTTTTGTCGCAATTTTTTGGGGCCATCTGGTGCGGTTTTTCCTGGAAAGTGAATTTCATTTCATCTTTTAAGCAACCGGTGATCGTCAGGATTTTCAGCTTGATGGGGCCAAGAACCATGGCCGTTGTTCTTTTGCAACTAAAGCTTTGGTTGATCACGGCCATCGCTTCTTTTTTAGGAATCGGGTCGATCGCCATTTTTTATTTTGCCAATAACCTTCAAGGATTTTTTGTCAGCCTGGTGGGTGTCTCTTTGGGAACGGCGGCTTTTCCTTTATTGTCCCGGGCCGCTTCTAAAAACGACGGCCAGGAATTTTTAAGCCATTTAAATCCGGCTTTAAAACAAGTCATTCTAATGGCGGTTTTAGCCACCTTATTTCTTTTCGTTTTTGGCCACGACTTGGTAAGGATTCTTTTCGGCCTTGGCCGTTTTGGCGAGGTCGCCATCAAGACAACCTC
>Ga0209211_10007829_pt1 | contig 14857 bp, 16 predicted proteins | sample RifGroA2_FD_183992 | JGI IMG/M metagenome (GOLD analysis project Ga0209211, IMG submission 183992) | Groundwater microbial communities from Rifle, Colorado, USA - Groundwater A2 (SPAdes) (version 2) | ecosystem: Environmental > Aquatic > Deep subsurface > Groundwater | place: Rifle, Colorado... | reverse complement strand
CAATCGCATCACCCTTTTTTTCAGTTTACATGCTAAAAAACCTTGGATTTAGCTATCTTCAATTTACCGTCCTTGTCTCCTTTGAGCTTATTGCCAGCTTCATAATGCTTGGAGTCTGGGGCAGGCTTATTGATGCAAGAGGCACAAAATTTGTCCTGTATATTTCAGGAATGATTATCCCGATAATCCCAGTCCTTTGGCTGATTTCTGGAAACTTTTATTTTCTAATTTTTGCTGAAATAGTTTCAGGCGCTGTCTGGAGCGGCTTTAATTTGAGTTCTTCCAATTTTATCTTTGATGCTGTCCAGCCTGAAAATAGGGTAAGATGCATTTCATATCTCAAGTTTTTTGAGGGAATTTCAATATTCGCAGGAGCGCTCTTAGGGGGATTTCTTGTAACTCATCTTCCTGCGCTATTTGTTTTCTCTTCAATACTTGCTGTATTCACGATTTCAGCAGTAATTAGGCTCATTGCAGGAATTGTAATGCTTCCCACGCTTAAGGAAGCAAGATTGATTGAGATGCCGATTGGCCACACTTTTTTTAAGAAATACCTCACCATACGGCCTAGTGAGGGAATAGTCTTTGAAGTCATAGGAAAATACCACAGGCATGAGGAGCAAAAACACCTTGAGTTGAAGGTCCAAAAAGAATCTAAAAAGCCAGTTCCAGAAAATGACAAAAATGAGTATCACAAAAAGCTGCTAAAGTATATTGACAAGAGCATTTCTCCAAAAAAGCGCGCATCTGATAATGACAACATGCATGAGATTGAGCACATAACAGAGGAAATTGAGAAAGGGAAGCTTAAGAAGAATTGATTTTTGAACCAAAAAATTTTTATTATTCGGAAGTAATAGCTGCTGTATGGTAAATCCTTTGTATACTTGCTCTAAGTGCAGGAAGGAATTTAACTTCAGCAACATCAAGTATGATGAGGGCCATAATTTGCTCTGCATTGAATGCTTCAGGAAAAGGCCAATAATACAATCTGTGATGGAAGAGCCGAAATCAAAAGAGCCAACAAAAAACCAGTTCATATGCCTTGAATGCAGGTTTAAATTCAAAGTCACAAGAGGCTCTGACCAAAAAATTAAGTGCCCTTTCTGCAGCAAGACTAGGCTTATGCTCGTCAAAAAATACAAGGACGAGAATGACCTGATTAAGGATTCGATGAACTCAAGGTTTGACTACTGAATTCTTAATTTTCAGTATAGAAAATAAATTTAGTATGCAGTTATTTCTAGCCTATACCAGTATACAAAAACATAACATTTATATACTAGTGGGGCAATAAAACTATCCAATAAATCAATTTTAATTTATATCATTTGAGGTGAACCACAATGGGAATGGATTTTGTTATCGAAAGTGCGCTAAAACAACAAGTGCAAAGCAATGATGATCTTCAAGTAGGTCATGCTAATATTAAGGTAATTGGATGCGGAGGAGCTGGATCCAACATGGTCAGCTGGCTCTACAAAAAGGGAATAAGAGGTGCAGAAATACTTGCATGCAACACAGACAAGCAGCATTTGGAAATTACAGAAGCAGACAAGAGATTCTTGATAGGCAAGGAGCTTACAAGAGGACTTGGATGTGGTGGATTTCCACAGAAAGGAGCACAGGCAGCACAGGAAACAATTCAGGAAGTGAAAGACGTGCTGAAAGGCGCTGACATGGTTTTCGTCTGTGCAGGCATGGGAGGGGGAACAGGAACAGGTTCAGCTCCAGTCGTTGCGCGAGTTGCAAAAGAAGCAGGCGCAATCGTAATTGGAACAGTTACAATGCCTTTTAAGATTGAAAGGGCTAGGATTGACAAGGCCGAATTCGGATTGCAGCAGCTGCGTCAGACTAGTGACACTGTCATTGTTATTGACAACAACAGACTGGTCAATATTGCGGGTAACTTGCCAGTACAACAGGCATTTGCAGTCGCAAACGAGCTTGTATCAACAATGATTAGGGGAATTGTCGAAACAATCGCTGTGCCATCATTAGTCAACCTTGACTATGCAGACGTCAAGGCTATAATGCAGGATGGGGGCGTAGCAGCAATTGGAGTTGGAGTTTCTGACACCACAAACAGGGTGGAAGAAGCTGTCAAAGGCGCACTTTCCAACCCATTGCTGGAGATATCATACAAAGGAGCGACAGGCGCTTTAATCCATGTAGAAGGAGGCCCTGACATGACACTTGACGAAGTCAACAGGATAGGAGAACTTGTCACAGAATCACTTGACCAGGACGCTAACGTAATCTGGGGAGCAAGGGTTTCTGAGCAGATGAAAGGCAAGCTTGCTGTAATGACAATTATTACAGGAGTAAATTCACCTTGGATCCTTGGAAAAGGCGACAAGAAAACAAGAGTCATCGAAGCCAAGAAGTTTTCGGATGAGCTTGGAATTGACTACTTCACAGATTAATTCTGTGAATTTTTTATTTTTATTTTTTTAAAAAATTGAACAATAAAAGATTTAAATAAAAAAATTAACGCTCGAAACCTCTTCAAGTTTCCGTTGCTTGATACATTAAGAAATGTCCAGGTTTCGAGAGTGTTATACAAAAAACAAAGCAACAGGAATTCCATTCATAGAAATTATTCAATTTCAAGAAACCCAAGGAAAAAAGAGACAAAAATTAATGAATGATGAGGTGAATGAAATATGGGTCTATTTAAGAAAACTGCCCAATACACCAATGGGTCACTTCCAATTAGTACAAAAATTGCCATTGAGGATAATCACAACGGCCCATTTCCAGTTAATAGGGGCTCTTTGACTATTGGCATGGCAATACAAGGTGCTCAAGGATATCATCATATAGTACTCTCTGAAGAAGTTGCTAATCATGTCCTTAAGCTAATAGATAGAGATACACTTGATAATCGATACACAGGTAGCAAATTCGGTAATGAGAATTTATTAGCCGCTTATCATCTACAAGAACTTGCCAAAGTGACCCTTGTTATTGAAATAAGGTAATTAAAATCATTTGGAGAAAGAGAAAATTCAAAATTTCACACTCATAAAAAATTAATCAACAAAAATAAATTAATAATCAAAATCAAGCCCATAATTAATCGAAATAAATTAAAAATTCCATCTAAAAAGGAATTTTTTTGAAAAAAGGTGACCTAAAATGCCAGTTGATGACGACAAAATAGTTAAGAAAATGGTTTCTGACATAGCTTATTCGAATGAAAAATTCATGAACCAGAGCCAGGATCTTGAAAATTTCAAGAGGATTGTTCCAGTTTTGCTGGAAAAAGGAATTGATAATGTCAATTTGTCAATGTTTGACGATCCAACAAGAGGAAAACTATTGAACGCTCTTGGTGAAGAATATATAAGGAGGGGCAACATGCCGGATTCTGTCAAGGCATTTATTCTTGCTGGAAATCGGCAAAGGCTTGTTGAAGTTGGCGAGCATTACGAGGAAGTCGGCCTTTTTGGAAATGCAATAGACACTTTCAAGCTTGCAGGCTCAAATGAAAAGCTGCTTGTGATTGGAAAGAAATGCCTTGAAAACGGGCATTTTTCTGATGCAATCAAGGCTTTCAGATTATGCAACGATGTTGAAAACCTGACAAAAGTCGGAGACGAATGCTTCCAGAAGGGAAAATGGGATTATGCAATTGAAATATTCAACGCAATGAACAACACCGGAAAACTTGTCGATATTGGGGACAAATGCCTTAAGGAGAGGCAGATTGGATATGCAGCAAAGGCCTATGAGCTCGCGCACGACAAGGACAAGCTAAGCCAGCTTGGTGACGTTTGCCTGAGAGAAGGGCTTTTGGCCACCGCTTTGAAAAGTTACCAGATTGGCGGAAACGACATGATGGTGCAGTTCATCAAGGAAAACTTTGGAAACAAGCTTTCCAATTTTTAGATTTTTTTTGAGGTGAATTTTAAATGCCGGTAGTGTCTATGTTAAGCGGAAAAATAATCAAGGCAGAAGGAAATTCAAATGGAGGGCAACTTACTCTTGAAATAAGCGGTAAAAGAAGCATTGTGCAAATTGGACCAAATGATGTCTTGAGGCTTACACAGGAAGCAAAGAGATTATGGGGAGACAAAGCGACACTTCAAAGATTTGCTCACCAACAATTTGAACTGGCAGCTTAATATATCTATTCGCATTTATTGTTGAAAATTAAACTAATAACGAGGTAATCAAAATGGAACAGGAAATTGACACATTCACGCAAAAAAGAATGGAAATAATGATTGAGATGGCCACAAAAAAGCTGGTCCAGGAGATTAACTCGATGAAAGAGCATTTTAATTCCTTGAATTCCGAGATAGGTTCATTAAAGAGCCAAATTACAAGGCTTCAATTCCAGCCACCACCATCTCCAAAGAGAATTGTGAGGGAATATGTTGAGGAGCAGCCAGAAACTCAAGAACAGAATATCCATGAACAAGCCCAGCCTCAGAGGGAAGTCAAAATTGTAGACTGTAGGCCAGAGGCAGACAGAAAAGAAGAGTTTGTTTCAGGCGCAGCAAAGAATGCAGAACCGATAAAGCCAAGGTTTGGAGACTACAAATCACAAGATGTGAGCATTGACAAGTTCTTCTACTTTGGAAGAAAATGATATTCTATTTTTTCTTAGAGTACTAATTGTTAATGAAAAGATTTAAATAATAGTACTAATTACTAATTAGTATGGTTTCCAAAGATATCCTTAGACAAGTGGTAGTCAAACAAAAAAATGAACTTATAGTAAAACGAGAGACCGTCAGGAGAGACATTTTGGGAGAGATACTTGAGTGGATAGATGATGGCAGGGTGCTTATTCTGACAGGTGTTCGGCGGTGCGGAAAATCCACGTTATTAAAACAGATAATGGCAGAAACAAAGCAGTGGAGTTATATCAATTTTGAAGATGAGAGGTTGCTTGATTTTAGGGCGCAGGATTTTGAGGTATTAAATGAGGTGCTCGTTGAGGTCTATGGAACAGCAAAAATCTATTTCTTTGATGAAATCCAGAACATAGACAAATTTGAAACATTTGTCAGAAGGTTGCAGGATGAAGGTAAGAAAATTATAATTACTGGATCCAATGCATTGCTATTGAGCAAAGAATTTGGGACAAGATTGACTGGGAGGCACAAATCATTTGAAGTGTATCCCTTTTCTTTTTCAGAATACCTCAAATTTAAGGCAGTGGGCATAAAAAAAGAGGATTGGAATGATGTAAACAAAAAAGTAAATCTGTTAAAGCTCTTTGAAGAATATTTGACAATCGGGGGCCTGCCAGAATACATAAAAAATCAGGATAAAGACTATGTCAGGACATTATTTGAAAATATTTTATACAAGGACATCATTACAAGATATTCAATAAAGCGAGAAAAAATAATAAAAGAATTAGTCAATATTCTCGCAACAAACGCAACATCACAAATCACATACAATTCCCTAAAAAACACACTACACCTGTCAAATGCCATAACAGTAAAAGAGTACATCTCTTACCTAAGTAATTCCTACCTTTTCTTCGAGCTTTTAAAAATATCTTATTCAATAAAAGAACAGCTCGCATCGCCAAGAAAGATATTCTTGGTCGATTCCGCGTTTCATCAGGTATGTGGGCTAACATTCACACCAAACAAAGGAAGGAATCTTGAAAATGCCGTTTTTATCGAGCTAAAGAGGAAGAGAAATGAAGTTTATTATTATGCCGGCAAAAACGAATGCGACTTTGTAATAAAGAACGGAACAAAAATAACTCAGGTAATTCAAGTATGCTACACCTTGGACGATTCAAATAAAGAACGGGAACTAAACGGGCTTCTTGACGCAATAAATACATTCAAATTAAGTGAAGGAATCCTTCTGACATTTGAACAAACTGATGAGTTCAAAGTTGAAGGAAAAAGAATAAGAGTGTTACCCGTGCTTAAATGGATAACAGAAGGAAATAACTAAGGCAAAAATTTCAGTCCACCATAAACAAGGTGCTGTCATTTCCAACATCAAAATAACCTAACCGTGCGCCAATATCGAGAAAAGCATGCGCATAGCAGACAGCTCCAAAAGCATTGATGATGTCATTTTTTTTCTCAAAGAATTTTGCATCATCGAAATACCTTTGCGCCAGGTCAAGAATGTCCTCTGCTTTTCTTTTGTCGCAGTTTTCCGCAATTTTCACTTTCTTAAGGGCTCTGGAAGTTAACTCAAAATATTTCTGAAGCTTTAATTCAAGTTTTTTGTCCATAGGCCCTATACTGGATAAAAGCAGGAATCAAAGGAACTTTCGCAATTCCTTTGCCTTTTCCATCCCAATATCAATCATTTGGCTGATTTCATTGATTGTCAGAGGAAAATCCTCTCCTTTCTGGAGCGCGCATAAATGGCCATCTTCTGTTGAAGCGACAGTTAATCTCGCGTCAATTGCTTTTTCCTCTTCCGTGTCCGGGTCAACGATAAACTTGTCGCCTATCTTGCACACGGTGATTGCAAGGGGATACCTCTCAAGCGGCAGCTTTTGGTCTGTTTTCTTTTTGTAGTCAATCTTGTCGTTTTCAACAGCAGGGAATCTTGCATCCTTAAGCGCAGCCAATGCTGCAAGCGATGCTGCATCAAACAAGTTTCCGGCATCGTTCATTGGACAGATATCAATCAGAATCAGCCAGACTTTTTCGCCTGCTTTTATGCACAGTTTCTTGAAATTCACTGCCTTGCTTTCTCTAATGCCTCTGTCAACAACCCTCGCGAGCTCAACTGCCTGGATTGAAGGAGGACCCAACTCAAAATCAGGGTTTGATAAAGGCAACAGCTCTGCGCCCACTATTATGGTTCCTTCATCTGGATTATCTGGATAAGGCTCTCCGATTTCAACCTTGATTCCAACAAGGACTTCTGTTTCTCCTATCTTTACTCTTGCAGAGCCCTCTGCGGTTCTTATGGCACCATACTCTACTGTAATTGGCTGCCTGTATTCTGTCAGCTTTCTTCCGTCAAGCCTCATGTCTGTATTAAGCAATCTTATAATGTGGCTTCTTAATTGTGCATGCATCATTCATCAACTCCATGGTATTTTTCCTTGAGGGCCTTGCGCTGCACCTCATAAATGTCCATGAGGGCTTTTTTTCCTTTTTCAAGCGCTTCCATGAGCATTTCTTTTGTCACTTCGCCATCCATCTGCAGCAAAGTCACTTTTCCTGAACTCGGCATCATTGCAATTGGTATGTCTGCAACAGGAACTCCAGGATAGCTTTCCTCGTTATAATCAAGATCCACAACAATCTTGTCGTCTACTCTCCCAACAGAAACAGCAGCCACAAGATCTTTCATCAGCAACCCTGCATCAGCCAATGCCATCGATGCAGCGCAGATTCCGGCGCATCTTGAACCAGCTTCTGTCTGGGGCAATTCAATAAAAACGTCTACAACAGAATTTGGGTATTCCTGCAGGTCCAAGACCGGAAGCAATGCCTTCACTGTAACAAGTGAAATTTCCTTGCTCCTTCTTGAGCCTCCTGGCCTTACCCTTTCACCTGAGCTTGAGAACGGCATCATGTTGTAATTGCATCGCAAGATTCCTTTTGTCGGATCCTGCAAAAACTTCGGATGCAGGTTTCTTGGCCCATAGACTGCTGCAAATGCCACAGTATTTCCGATTTTAAAATATGCGCTTCCATCTGCCCTTGGAATTACGCCAACTTTGGCTTCAATTGGCCTTGTCTCGTCAAAGCCCCTATTATCGATTCTTTGTTTGTATGTCATTTATTTCACCTTTAATTGTGATTTCTTGTCCAAAAACTCCTTTATTTTTTCTGTCAAACCGCTTAAGTGAGACTCCTTCTCTATTTTCCTTATTGCCTGTATTGCAAGAAGCTCGCTTTCAGGAACACCATCAATCCATATAATCCCGTTTTGGCCCACAATTATGTTTGAATTTGTAGTCTCTTTAATCATGCTGACCATTGAACCTTGTTTTCCGATTATCCTCGGAACTTTGTTGGAGTCAACTTCGATGATTCTTCCGCCCTTAAGCTTCCTTAAACCCGGGCCTTTCATTGTCACATCAATCAATTTTTGAGACGTTACATTGATTATCTTGCAGACGATATAGTCGCCAAGGTCATAGTATTGCGTCAAATTTGCGCCTTTCTGGATGAAATCAGATGTTGCATCTTTCAAGGACATCATTGCTGCATATGCACTGTTTGTTTCAAGCCTCCAGCCTGAGAAAGTGACATCAAAGACCTTGCATATCACTGTGTCGCCTGCTTTTGGAGCGTATCTTCCGCTCAATGGAATTAGTTTTATGGCTCTTCCATCAATTGAAACAAGTCCAAGCCTATTTGCAATTATTTTTTCTCCTTCCCTGTATGTGCCGCTTCCTGGCAGAGTGTCCATCCCGATTGCAAGCGTCTCTCCTGGAACTGCGATGTCTTTATCCTTGACCATTACTTTGGATTGCTCTTGTGTTTCAGTTTTCTGTTCAACATGTTCATTCATCATTTTATTTTCACCTTTGACTGTTATTACTTTATCTTCAGCACCTTGTTCTCGACATTTCCATGTGAGATTTTATTGATTCTATCATAGAGGTCATTTTCCATTCCTCCCGGAATTTCAACAACACATACCCACATTCCGGTATTGAGCCATTCTTCCTTCAAAATCGTGCCGAATGATTTTATCGTGGCATAGCATTTCATTGCATACTCTCCTGTGATTTTCAGCGCAATCTCCTTGATCTCAAACTTAATTGGCAGTATGGGCCTTAATTTTTTCAGGATTTCCTGAACTTGGTGCTGGACATCCTTAAATTCATCAACATGGACCTTTGCTTCTTCAAAGGCATTTTCCAGCCTTTGCATCGGGTGCGGCAGATGGGTTTTTGGGTCAACTCCGTTTGTGTGTATAACGTTTAGGATCTGCTTCCTTTTGGTTATTCGCAATTGCTCCCTATATTCCTGCGTTAATTGTATCTCTCCTTTTTGTATAATCTGCTTTGCTACTTCCTCAAAATCATCTGTTCCAAAGACCTGCTTTATCGCTGTTGGTGATGCTTCCATCCCTTTTCTTGCATCTGAATAAATATTCATGGCTGCAACAACATCATGAAGGTCAAGCTCTTTTCCTTCCCTCACCGCAAGGGCATTTGTGCAGTCAACCAAAATTTCATAATTATTTCCGTCTTTTTTGTACCTGGCAATTATTGCCTGATCAACGCTTACCATTTTGAAGTCTTAAAATTCATTTCTTTGCCTGTTTTTTGTCGTCCTTAATTTCAGATGACACTTTTTCCAGCTTTTGCCTGGGAATCCTCTTGAACTTCTTTTCGTCTATCTTTATGTAAGCAGATTCAATTCTTTCAACATTGTAATTTTCCCCTAAAACTTTTCTAAGGGCTTTTAATGAAAGCTTAAGGGCATCCTCAATTGTGATTTCCGGTTTCCATTCATTGTGGAGTATTTCGTCAACTTCAACTTCCCCTTCGCCAATTGCTGTTGCCTTGTACTGGAAATAAATTCCGATTGGATCTGTTTCAAAGACTTTTGGGGTATGGTCGTCAATGCCTGCAATCAGGACAGATACTCCGAATGGCCTTAAGCCTCCACTTTGAGTGCATATCTGTTTTAGGTCGCAAATGTCCTTCACTATGCTTAAAGTGTCAATGTCCGAGTCATAAGTAACCTTGTGCTGCTGCGCCTTTAATTGTGCCCTGTCAATCAAGACCCTTGCATCACTCAAAATGCCGGATGCAGTTGCTCCAATGTGGCTGTCTATCTGCCATATTTTTTCAACAGATTCCGGCACAACAAGCGAATCAACAATCCTTTTGTCAGCAACCAGCAGAACACCATCTGAACAGGCAATTCCGATTGCAGTTGAGCCCTGCCTTACTGTTTTCTTTGCATATTCCACCTGCAATAATCTCCCATCGGGACTGAACATTGTGATAGCCCTATCATATCCCATCATCTGATGCTGCATTGGTTGCATATTAGTTACACCTCATTGTTTTAGTTCTTTAATTGTCATATCCATTGTCATGTCCGTATTTCAATGCAAGATCCTCCTTTAGGACTCTTGACTGCGATTTGTTTACTGGCACTGCGATAATCTCAGTTCCATTCTGTGAAGGGATGTTTCTCAGGCTTGACTCTAAAGGGCCCATAACTGCGACATTGAGGAAATCACCCTCTAAAAGATAAGGCAATACTCCCTTTTCCTTTGACCGGGCCAAAATCTCCATATAATTTTTTGCTTCCGGAAAGAATTCCTGATGAAGCAGCCTCATGACTCTGTCGTCGAAAAACTTTCTCCTGTTACTTAAGAAAGGATGGTCAATATTTAGTGCTTCTGTTCTTATTACCCTCATTTTAGTTTTTCATGAATTTGTTTTCTGCCTTTTTTAGTATTCCCGAAATGCCAACACTCTTGACAATAGCCTCATTTCCATCAATTTCTTTCACGAAATTTAATGAAGCCCTTAAATTGTCAACTTGCCTGTGGCTTGTCTTCAAAATGCCTTTTTGCATTTCATTGCTCCACTTGTTCTCGAGGTTTATAATTCCGGCCTTTGCAGTTCCTGAAATGCCCCGGAAATCAAGGGAAGCATTGACAATCGCGTCATTGACGCTCCTGAAATCCATAATCTTTTTGTCGGAGACGACTTCATAGACCAGATACCGCTTTTTTTCTCTCAAGCTTGGCAAGACTGGCTTCAATTTACCTTTTGTCATCTCATTGTTATGAGAAGAATTATAACGCCTTTCTCTTCTCTCTGTTGGAAAACCGGATACCAGGATAGTATTTAAAGGTTGCTGATTTTTTTTGATAACCTTTTATTCACTTCTTAACAGGCATTTTATTCAATCTCCAGGCAAGAAATCCAACAATGACAACAGTCAGGGCAACTATAATGCTGATAAGCCCTTTTTTATTTTCTGTAAACCTGGAATCGGCCTTGTCGCAGGCATCTCCTTTTCCATCTTTGTCTGTATCTGATTGAATGTAGAGGCTTCCAAAATTCTGTTTGGGATTATAGTCATAAAGGCAATTATCCTCGTTATTCAAAACGCCGTCATTGTCAAAATCTTCGCAGGCATCTCCTACGGCATTATTATTTTGGTCTTCCTGGCCTTTGTTTGGAACTTGAGGGCAATTGTCTCTTGGATTTATCAATCCATCATTGTCAGAATCATCGCAGATGTCGCCAATTCCATTTCTGTCAGAATCGCTCTGTTCAGGATTTTTTATGATCGGGCAGTTGTCGCAGATGTCTCCGAGGCCGTCATTGTCGGTGTCTTTCTGGCCATCATTGAAAGTGCCTTTGCAGTTGTCATTATAATTTGGGGCATTGTCATTGTCTTCATCTTCGCAGACATCTCCAATCTTGTCCTGGTTTCTGTCATATTGGTCAGAATTAAACCCAAGAAGGCAATTGTCACAAACATCCCCAATTCCGTCCTTATCAGTGTCTTTCTGATCAGGATTCGGCTTGTTGAGGCAGTTGTCCTTTGAAAACGGAATGTCATCTTTGTCAAAATCCTCACAAGCATCCCCGATTCCGTTCCTGTCTTTGTCGTTCTGGTTTGAATTGCTTGTAGAAGGGCAATTATCCTGCGAATTAATCACCCCATCATTGTCGTTATCGTCGCATGCAAAGCCTTTTCCGTTGCTGTTGTCATCATACTGGTCAGGATTAAAGGTGCCTGCGCAATTGTCGCAAATATTCCCAATTCCGTCATTGTCAGTGTCTTTCTGGTCGGAATTTGCATTGCCTGGGCAATTGTCGCAAAGGTCTCCAATGCCGTCATTATCAGATTCTTTCTGATCTGAATTGCTAATTGTGGGGCAATTGTCTTTGGTTATCCCATCGTTGTCGCTATCGAAATTGTAATTTTTGTTATTTTCTTGAATGCCCAAACTCACCGCTGGAGTTGTTTTTTTGGTTGAAAGTTGGGAAGTGTCGTACGGAATTGGAGGTTGTCCTGCCTTATTGCCGTAATAAATTTTATATTCATTTCCTGATTTTGCAAAAAATATGGCTTTGCCTGCGTAAGCACCATAAATTTCAATTTCGTTTATTACCAAACTTTGGGTATGCCAAAATGAAAATTTCAAGAAATTGTATTGCACAGGGGGGTATGTTACAGTTCTTACATCACTTACTTCATATTTTTTCTTACTTTTTATCATGTCCCAATTAAAATTGTCATTGCTCCCTTCAATTTGCAATTCCGTCCATGTATATTCAGTATTAAGGCTCCAAATTTTAGCTTGGTCAGTTAAAGTTTTATCATTCAGTTCCAATATAATCCATGCATAATTTGGATCTTTTACAGAATCAATTTGGTAATAAGCATTATCATTGTTGCTATAATCACCGTCTAAAACTTTGCTGGCATCAAAATTTGCACCCCTGAATTCCTGCCTTATGGAAGATGCGGAAATAATTTTTCCTTTGTGTGCAACTTCTTCCACATGATTTATCAAAACTTTAATTGGGATTTCATCATTATTTTCCGTTACAACCAAATCAGAGCCGTCTGGTTTCATGTTATTTAGAATTTGCAGGTCTAGGCCAATTATTGCTGGCTCATTAATAGAAGAAGGTAAAATTATTTTTTTATAGTAAGGATACTTGCCTGATTCAAAAGCTGCAACAAAAGTTGAACAAAAAATAAGTAATATCAAAAATAATATTGATCGTCTCATTTTTAAATGATATACTCCTTGAACTTGTTGTAAAGAAATCCCGCTCCAAGGGCTATAACTCCTAGCACGATAAATGAAATTATCCTGTATCCAGTCTCAAGATTACTCAAGTCATAAAGGAAAACTTTGACTATTGACATTCCCAAGATGATCAATCCCATTATCCTGAAAAGCTTGTTCTGCTTTGAGAAGCCAAAGGCAAGGAGCACAATTGACTGGAAAATGAATCCAAGGGACGTGTACAGTTTTTTTGCGTTGAGAGCAATATCTGCGCTCCAGATTTCAATTCCAATGATAAGGGTTGTCAAAGCCGTCGCGATGACTGCATATGCAAAGCCTGCATACAAAACATAAAACTTGATTCTTGAATTCTGGTCCTTGTTTTTGTAATGCAAATAAGCCATTGCGTAAAAGACTGCAATTGCTGCTGCAAAGACTATCAACCTTGTGCTTTGGAAAAAATTTGAAAAATCAATGGGATTCAATTTCCAGGAATCATAGAAAAGCACTCTCGCAAGCGTTATCAGGGCAAGAACGCCTGATGCAATTTTCATTGTATCTTCCTGTGTCCTGAAGCCGAGGATTGCGACAATAAGAGTCAGGACTGCCCATGACAAAGTCACCCACTGGAAATCAAACTGCAAAGGGGCAGCCATTGTCAAAAATGCGAAACACAGCAAAAGATATGTATTGAACTGATAGCTTCCTCCTTTTCTCTTTGCCAGATAGCTTAAAATTAGGAAAAAGATTGCAAGGGACGCGGAAAAAATTCCCCCTTTTCCGGTGTCATAGTGATATCCGTAAAATAATGTCGTTCCATAATAGAGGGAAGCATTCAGCAGGATTGAAATGATATCCTGCATGCTTTTGTCGCTTGAATTTATGTATATGATTGCTGCATAAATGAGGAAATAGGCTGAAAGTGCGATAAAATTTGTATTTGCGAAAAAATTGTTCATGTTGTGCTTGAGCCAGACAAAATGCACAAGATAATTCAAGATTATGCTTCCTATCAGCAGGTATCTCCATTTGAATTTGATTGCAAAAAAAGCAGCAACGAAAATCAAAACCAGAAGCGGAATAACAACCGTCCAGGTTCTGTTGAAATTCAGCCCCAAAAGGAAAAGGTAAGTTATTCCAATTCCGATGGAAAGCAAGTGGCCGGAACTAAATTGAACATACTCTTTTTTCTGCCTGGAATCATTTGATGCAAAATTTTTCAGTGAAATGAAGGAAACTAAAACAAGGGACAATGCCAAAAATACAAGGTGAATATACTCTTTATTCGGCTCATTGAAGCTTGAGAACCACCACAAATATACTCCATAGTTTGCAGCAATGATTCCTATAAAAACAACCACAGACCTTTGGAATGAGATTATGAGCCCTGCGGCTATGAGCAGGACTATCAATGACGACAAAATTATCGCGAAGTTGTTTACGCTTATTGCAAAGAGGAACAAATAAGTCATCAATGCAGAGCCTGCAATTAATATTCTATAATCAGCAATCACATCAAGATCATCCTTTGAAGGGTAGTCCTTGACAGAGAATGCCATTGCTGCGAAAATCGTGAGATACACAAAGAGGAACACGACATGGAGGATGTCTTTCCACTGCCCTGCATATTCCTTGAGCCAGAAAAAATGAGTTATGTACATTGCAGCAAGCCCGAAAAATCCAATTACCTTCCATTTCTTTATGTAGACAATTGAAGCTATTCCAATCGTGAGGGCAATCGCATAACCGAGAAAGAAGGTGTTCACGCTGCTTGTTAGCAAAGGCACGGCATATCCCATAAAGAAAGCTTCAGACGCAATAATCTTGGAATCAAGCCTAATCGAATAGAAAACACCACTTGCTATGACAAGAGTAATGGCAATTATGCTGTACTCCCATTTTATGAGGCTGTAAAACCTTGTTGCTGCAAACAATGCAAAATAAACAATCGCAAATCCTCCGCCAATGAGGGTTAATCCATAATTCTCATATTTCTTGTAGATTATCTGGCCTGCAACTATTATGCAGATTCCCACAAGAATTCCAAGTGCTACCTGGCCTGTCGGGCCAATCCAATGATTCTGGATTGCATAAACAATGAAGAAGGCCACCCCGAGCACAATAGAGATAATTCCAATCTTTGGAAGCCACTTCTTTCCTATATCTG
>Ga0209211_10007828_pt1 | contig 14858 bp, 18 predicted proteins | sample RifGroA2_FD_183992 | JGI IMG/M metagenome (GOLD analysis project Ga0209211, IMG submission 183992) | Groundwater microbial communities from Rifle, Colorado, USA - Groundwater A2 (SPAdes) (version 2) | ecosystem: Environmental > Aquatic > Deep subsurface > Groundwater | place: Rifle, Colorado... | reverse complement strand
CTTATCCGCTGTGGCAACGGAAACCAAATATGAGTTTTATCGCCCAGATCGAATAACTCCAAACTCATTTTTAGCTTCTTCATAACATCAATTGTATCAATTGGTTATGATATTAAGATGATCATCACCAATTCCCTCGGGTCAAACTATACGGCAGAAGACAGAATTTTAGCACTGAAATTGTTATTTCAACCGTGGAAATGGCAGAAAGGGCCGGAAATAAAGTTGTTGAAAAGTAAGATTGCCACGTCCGCCAGCTGGCGGACTCGCAATGACATTAATATAGAATTGTTTTTCAAGGGCCGGCATGCTATCTATGAGGCCTTGCTGACGCTTGGAATTGGGCAAGGAGATGAGGTAATAATTCAGGCTTTCACTTGTGTAGCAGTTGTACGGCCAATATTAGATTTGGGGGCAACACCTATTTATGTTGATGTTGATTCCAAAAATCTTAATCCAACGCTAGAACAAATTAAAAAATCCGTAACTTCTAAAACTAGGACCATAATTCTTCAACACACTCTTGGATATATTAACCGGGAGAATGACAAAATCGTTGAGTGGTGCCGGAGTCACAAAATTTTTATAATTCAGGACTCAGCCCACGCTATTGGCGCAGATTTTAAACCTTTTAACCTTTTTAACCATTTCAACCATTTTCTTAATTTCGACGCCATCATCCTCTCTTTCTCCCAAGATAAAGTTATTGACGGAGTTTCCGGAGGCGCCCTTGTCATTGTCCCAAACCATGTCATTCCCGAGAAATCGGGAATCTATAAAAATACTTATATAGATTCCGGGTCAAAGCCCGGAATGACAAAGGGAGGAATAATGAAACTACTTTTATATCCAATCATCACACATCTTATCCGTTCAACTTACAAATATAAACTCGGTAAATTGATTCATTTCTGCGCCAAAAATCTTGACCTTCTTCCCTCTCCTCTTGAAGCTCCGGCAAAACCTGCCGCACTGCCAAATGCCCTGGCTGCTTTAACTTTACATCAATTAAAAAGACTTGACGAAATTATTTTTCACCGCCGGAATATTGCCTTAACTTACGACCGGATTCTTAACTCAAAATTTAAACTGATAGCGATTAATGACATAAAAAATGGCTCTAATTTACGTTATCCTATTTGGGTGGAAGACAGGGATGAATTAGAAAAAAAATTGACTAAGCACGGTTATTATCTGATGGACCACTGGTATGACGCACCCGTCTCCCCTACTTGGGTGAATAATTCAGAAGTAAAATACATTGACGGCTCATGTCCGAATGCTGAAAATCTATCAAAACATATTTTTAATTTACCGACTCATATTAATATTACGGAAAAAGAAGCGGAGCGGTTAGCAAAACTTATTAATGATTAAAGGCCCGGCCTTGCTGCTGTAGCAAGGCCGGGCCTTATTTGATATAAAATGAAAAATATAACCAAACCACAATGGGAAAAATCGCTGGATAATTTTCCCGACGCCAATTTCCTCCAGTCCTGGGCTTGGGGGGAATTTCACCAACAATTAGGACATCCTGTTTATCGGGTTGAGTTTAACAACGGAATGTTTCAAGCCATTGTCGAACCGGCCAAACGCGGCCGGCATTTAATAGTTCCCGGCGGACCATTATTAAAAAATTATTTCTCCCTCCCACAATGGCAACTGGCGGTAACGCTTTTGAAAGAAATTGCGCTTAAAGAAAAATGCGCTTTTATAAGGATCCGTCCACAGGCAGAAAACTCCAACCGTTTATCAGAAATTGCCAAGCAAATTGGATTTTCCCCCGCCCCGATGCATCTCCACGCTCAGTTAACCAGAATTTTGGATTTAACTAAATCTGATGAACAACTATTGTCTGAGATGAGAAAAAGCACCAGATATGAAATTAAAAAATCAGAAAAGACGAAAATAAAGGTTGAACAATCGCAAGACGAAAATTTAATAGATGATTTTATTGAACTTCAAAAAGAAACTGCTAAACGGGAGAGATTTATTCCGTTTGAAAAGAATTATTTGTTAGAGCAATTCAGAGAATTTAAGAAAACAAATTCTGTATGCTGGTTTCTAATAAGGTCTCACCTTGCCGTACGGCAAGGTGAGACCTTTAGAGAGCCCGAGAAAACAATATCTATAGCCTTCGTTATTTTCTATCGTGGAGAAGCCGTCTATCACTATGCCGCTTCCAGTGATGAGGCCAGACAAATTCCGGCGGCATACGCCATTCAATGGGAAATAATTCAGGAAGCAAAAAAAAGAAATTATAAAACTTATAATTTATGGGGGGATGTGACTGATGAAAAACTATCCGCCGGCTGGCGGACCAACCGTTTTGCCGGCCCATCCTTATTTAAACGCGGTTTCGGCGGAAAGCAATTTGCTTATCTTCCCGCACATGATATGCCATTAAATTGGAAATATTGGATAAACTGGGTGGTTGAAAATCTGAGGAAAATAACCAGGTCTCTTTAAACTCTAGACCGCCATCAATTCTGCTTTTTTAGCGCTACCCAATTCATCAATTTTTACTTCCCATCCTTTTGTTTTTTTATCCAATTCTTCAATCGATTTAAAAATATCATCCTCCGAAACTCCGGCCTTGCCTTTTTCGGCATCAATTTCTTTTTTTATTTTCTGCCTTTCCTCCCTCAATAAAACTTTTCCGCCTTCAACTTTTTTATCAACCATCTTTGTCAATTCAATCCGTCTTTCTTGAGTTAAAGCAGGAATCGATATCCTGATAGATTGACCATCAACAACCGGATTTAAATTAAGATCGCTTTTGGAAATTCCGCGGGAAATATCCTCAAGGACATTTTTATCCCAGGGAGAAATTAATAATGTTTGTGAATCCGGAGCGGATATATTTGCAAGTTCCAATAACTTAAGAGTTGATCCGTAGCTTTGAACCGCAATTTGAAGATTGGCAACCAAATCAGGCTTAGCCCGGCCGGTTTTTACGGTTGAAAGATCGTCGCGGACGACTTCAAGAACTCCTTGAAATGCTTGGTCGATTTGAGAGAGCATAAACTGCATAAAAAATTTAGACTGCATTTGTCATTCCCGTGAAAACGGGAATCTATTTAAATAATATTCATATAGATTCCGGGTCAAGCCCGGAATGACAGTAGGTCTATATTTCCATTCTAACAAACTCTGTAACTTTAATATTCTCTCCCACTTTTGCAATAACTTCATCAATCAGCTGTTTAATATTCTTCTTATTATCCCTAATCCAATCCTGGCCGTAAAGACCTTCAACATCTTTCGGATTCATCGAGGCAACCTGCATCGCCAACTCTTTTCCTAATTTTTGAAAATCATCGGTTCTGGCCACAAAATCTGTCTCACATCCCAATTTCACCATTGCCGAAACTTTACCCGTCTGATGGACATAAGAAAAGATGGCGCCATCGCCGGTAGCTCTGTCCGCCTTTTTCAGGGCTTTGGCAACGGCATTTTTTTTGAGCCACTCACCGGCTTTTTTTATATCACCTTGACTTTCTTCTAGGGCTTTTCTGGCATCCATTACTCCGACACCTGTTTTCTCGCGGAGAGCTTTAATATCTTGGAGTTTAATTTTCATTGTTTTGTCATTGTCATTCCCGCGAAAACGGGAATCTATTTAAATAGATTCCGTGTCAAGCACGGAATGACAAAATATTTATGTCGCTTTGCTAGATCCCTCGACTGCGCTCGGTATGACTACTGCTGGCGTCACCGTTTTTTTCTTCCCCTCCAGCACCGCTTCGGCAATTTTAGAAGTGATTAATCTGATTGTCCCAATGGCATCATCATTTCCGGGAATTACTGTAGTTATCATTTCCGGATCGCAATTAGAATCGACAATGGCTATAATCGGAATTTTTAATATATGGGCCTCCCTGACTGCCGCATCTTCTCTTTTAATATCAACCACGAATATGGCATCTGGCAAGCCAGTCAATTGCTGCAGGCCGCCGACAAACTTTTCTAACTTTCCAATTTGTTTGTCGATTAAAACTCTTTCCTTTTTGGTGTAATTATCCAATTCTTTGGCTTCGCGTTTTATCTTTAGATCGATTAATTTATTAACGCTCAATTTAAGTTGTTTCCAGTTGGTCAAAGTTCCGCCCAACCAGCGTTTGGCCACAAACGGCATTCCGGCTCTGATTGCTTCTTCGGTAATAATTTGTGAAGCTTGTTTTTTGGTGCCGACAAAAATAATTAATTTACCTTCAGCGGCTATTTTTTTAACAATTTCTATCGATTCAAACAAAGCTTGTCTGGTTTTATCCAAATCAAAAATATGAATTCCGTCCTTTTTTCCCCAAATGTACGGGGCCATTTTTGGATGCCAACGGCGGGCCTGATGACCAAAATGACATCCGGCTTCCATTAATTCTTCCAAAGAAACGTCGATTGAAGGCTTATTTTCTTTTTTCGGCATATGTATCTTTAACCGATTTTACCACATTTTCCATCAGGCTGACCACTGTCAGCGGCCCGATGCCACCGGGAACCGGGGTTATGGCTGAAGTTTTGGGGGCAACTTCACTAAAAGTTACATCGCCGGCCGGAGAACCGCAATCAATCACGACCGCCCCTTTTTTGACCATATTGCCGGTGACTAATCCGGGCTTACCGACGGAAGAAATTAAAATATCAGCTTCGCTAATCGCTAATCGTAAATCGCTAATCGTCGACTGAGAATGAAAGAGTGACACATTGGCGCCAAGACTTTTTAACCACCAGAATAACGGCAATCCAACCATCGGGCTGCGGCCAAGGATCACAACTTTTTTATTTTCAAGAAAATCTATTAAGGTCTCACCTTGAAGATTGTCAAGGTGAGACCTTTCCAGACAATACAACACTGCTTTCACAGTCGCCGGTAAAAATCGGGGTTTCCCTTCTTTTATCAACTGCAAATTTTCGCTGGTCAGACAATCAACGTCTTTTTCGGGTGGGATTTGATCAGCTAATTCTTGCCATTTTTGTTTGTCAAAACCTCTGGGATGTTGAACGAATATCCCGTCTGCGGATAAATTTGTCGTTTGTCGTTTGTCGTTTGTCGTTTGAAATTCTATCCCCACCCTCTGCGCTGCAGCCCTTTTTAATTTCAGGTATAACCTACCCCCCTCATCATCGGCCAATTCCACTGCCACCAATTTTGGCCTTCTGCCAATCTTTTTGGTTAACTTTTGGACTTCAATTTTTAGAAGCTGTTCTCTTTCTGCTGCTAATTTTTTACCGTCAATGATGTATGTTGACATAAAACTTCTTCTAAATTGTCATTATGGCTATAAATTCTGTCATTCCGGACTTGATTCGGAATCTATATAAATAGATTACCGCTTCCGCGGGAATGACAACGATTTCAATATATAATTCCTGATGCTAAAGATTACGACAAATCCACCGGAAACTTTTTACACAATGATTTAACCTGAAGTTTTATCGATTTAAGTTTCTTGTCATCGGCAGAATTTTTAGCAACTTCAAGAATCCATTTCCCGATTTTTTTCATTTCATTTTTTCCCATTCCTCTGGCAGTTAATGCCGGAGTCCCCAATCTTATTCCGCTTGGTCTGAATGGCGGATTAGGATCATGCGGAATAGTATTAAAATTAACCACGATCCCCGCTTTTTCCAAGGCTATGGCAAATGTCTTTCCGTCAATTCCAAACGGCCTGACATCAACCACCATTAAATGATTATCCGTTCCGCCTGTTGCTAATTTAAATCCGCATTTCAATAATTCCTCTGCCAGGGTTTTGGCATTAGAAACTATGGCATTAGCATAAGACTTAAACTGTTTTCCTGAAGCTTTTTCTAAAGTTATAGCAATGCCGGCCGTCGTATTATTATGCGGACCTCCCTGCAAGCCGGGGAAAACCGCTTTATCAATTTTCTCTCCCATTTTTTCATCCATTTTTAAGCCTTTCTTAGTAACTAAAATCATCGCTCCCCGCGGTCCCCGTAAGGTTTTATGAGTAGTCGTAGTAATCACATGAACATAAGAAACCGGAGAAGGATGAGATCCGCCTGCTACTAAACCGGCGATGTGAGCAATATCCGCCATTAAAATCGCTCCGACGCTTTCGGCAATTTCCGAAAATCTTTTCCAATCCAATATCCGGGGATAAGCGGTGGTTCCGGCGACAATCAATTTTGGATTTTCAGCTTTTGCCAATTTTGCCAATTTTTCGTAATTAATCCGGCCATCCGTTTCAACATCATACTGAACCGATTGAAAATATTTTCCGGAGAAGGTTATATTGGGATGGCCGTGGGTTAAATGACCGCCGCCGGAAAGTTTTAAGCCCATGATTTTATCTCCGGGCTTGAGCAAGGCAAAATATACAGCGGAATTGGCAGGAGAGCCTGAATACGGCTGAACGTTAGCGTAAGGAACACCGAATAATTTTTTAGCATTGGCAACAGCCAAATCTTCAATCTCATCAATGACTTCATTACCCTGATAATATCTGCGGTGCGCATAACCTTCCGAATACTTATGCATCAACACCGACCCGACTACTTTCCTGACTTCAGGATAAGTGTAATTCTCCGACGGAATCATCATCAGGGTTTCCTGCTGGCGCTTTTTCTCTAAAGCGATAAGTTTGGGAATCGTCATATAAGAAGCTATTCTACTACACGGACAGAATATCTTTCGGTTCAACCCGCCGGACGCCGAGTTTGTCAAAGTCGCGGTCGTAAGAAAGAATAGTGGCGTCTCCTTTTTGAATTAGCTTGGAGGAAGCTAGTAAGCAATCGATAAATTTTACGTTATACATTTCAAAAAATTCTATCGCCAACGAAGGAGAACAATCGTCATTAAAATCAAGGTTAGACAACGAAGTAATACTTTTAATTGCATCTAATACTTGAACTTTTTTAAATCCATAGAATGATGCCAGAACGAACTGCACTTCCGCAAAAATAACAGTTGGGATATATGCTTTGAGCTTCCGTCGGCCTACCGCTTTTAGAACATTAATACAATCCGGCCATGTTTTCTTATCATCACGAACAAAGGCGCGTAGGAAAATGTTGGAATCAATCAGACAACTTGGGGCGACTTTATATCCGTTCATAATGCCGCTCCATATATTCGCGGGCTTTCAAGACACTTACTCCCTTATGCCGTTTAGGATGAAATGTTCCCGCAAGATCAAAGATGGACGGCGGCTGATGGATGGTGAATGTTTTTTTTATGGGCTCGACGCCAATAACTACTCTCCCCTGCCGCTTGAGTCCCAAAGTTTTGCGGACTTGTTTGGGAATCGTCATTTGCCATTTTGAAGTAATTGTAGTCGGATAAAGCATATTCTTACTTTAACACACTTATGGAATTTCTGTCAAGTAATACTTTTTATAAATGTAATACTAATTAATTTATTCCACTAGTTATGAAAAGGACTCTTTAACCAATCCCTTATTTGCCAACTCAATCGGTGTTTCCGTTCCATCAGGAAATGTTCCCAACCTTACTGCTTCCTCTAAAAGCGCAGATAATCCTGGCGCAATTGGCTGAATTTCCTCATCCGTTAAAGGACGAGGAGAAAGATTTCTGCTATATTGATCCTTGTCCTTCCTCCATGTTAACAACTCTGCCGAAAAAATTCTATGTAACATGCATGTTCACCTCCCTTCAAACGAAAAACCCCGATTGATAGTCGGGATTTGAATCAAACATCGTTAATAGTAAAAACGCAACCGCTGAATTTCTTCATGGATGCGGTATGTCTTACATAGATGATATGTAATTAGTCAAGGGGAAATTTTTTTATAATTACGTTAAAGATGCGACTATTAATTATTTCTGAAGGGTCGAGTTTTCCGTTGGTCAAACAGCGGATCTTTAACCACCACCCACTAAGACTAATTTCATTAAGGTAGGATTTATATGCTGAAAGTTGATGATACTTATGACGCTCGGCAATATCCTGCTTTCTGCCTTTCAAATATTTCCGGACGGATTTGGTTTTATTGAGCTTTAAGGAAATTTTGGGCGGGACATCGAGAAATAAAACTAAGTCCGGTTGCAAAATCCCTAATTCTTTATATCCCATCCGCCACAGCCAATCCCTATACTTCTTTTTAACCGGCCCCTTGAATTTGGCGATTTGGTGAACATTAGAAGTAAAATAACGGTTGGAAAGAATAATTCCGCCTTTTTTAATCCAAGGAACGGCAAAATCCCGGCTCCAAACATATTGATCAATCATATAGGGAAGTACCGCTAAATGTGGATTAACCTCATCCAGTTTTCCGAATTCCCCTGTCAGAAAACGGCCAACCAGTTTCCCCCATTCGGAAGTGTAATAACGGGGAAAATCTCCGATTAAAATTTTATAACCCAACTTCTCAAATTTTTCTTTTAAAAGCTCTGTCTGTGTTGCCTTCCCGGAACCATCAATGCCCTCTATGACAACAAAGAAACCTTTTTTCATTTAATTTTTGATAAATCTCCATTGAGAATTACCGGATCAATTGACTGTAATTCATCCAAAATATATGACTGGCGGGGAATCGGGTTTAAAAAATAAATTTTCTTTTTACGGTAGCGTGCAAAACAAATTTCAGTAAAAGTGTTGGCCCCGACATAATTTTTCTTCCGTAATTTATCGACATTAACCACTAAAATCGCGTCAGAAATTTCAATTTTATCCAAGTGCTTTTCAATCAGTCCCAATCCCCTTTTGGCAATTACTCTTTTTGAATTATCTTTTTCCCAATAATCCACTCCGGGAGCTTTAACCGGCATATAAACTTTATGGCCGTATTTTTCCAATGCTTTTTGAGCAGAAATCATTTGATCCATAAATTTGATAGAACCGCAAATTGTTATTGTCATTGTTTTATAAGGCCCGGCCTTTTTAAAAAGGCCGGGCCTTTATTGATTAAAAAATGTCTGCCAGTTTATAAATCGTCGGGATTGATAAATCCGCCTCCGGACTTTTACTCCACACCAAAATCGTTTTTATCCCCACAGCTTTAGCCCCCATAATATCAGTTTCGATACTATCCCCAATATACACTGATTCTTCAGGCGGGCAACCGGATATTTCCAAGGCCTTCAAAAATGGGGCAGGGTCGGGCTTATAAACATCTAGTTCGTAAGTTGTAATCAGTGGATTAAAAGTTTTCAACGACAATCCGATCGCTTCCAACTTTTTCTTGGCGATAGAGCGGTGAGTGTTGCTAATCATCCCGACTTTATATTTTTTCTTGAGACTTGATATTAAGCGAACAATTTTCTCATCCTTAGAAATTAATTTATTTAATTCTATTTTTTTAAAAGCCTTAACGAAAAACTCTTCTCCGTCTATCCCTAATTCATTCAATACTTTAGTTGAACTTCCCAAAACAGAATATCTTTGACGGACATAATCTTCTGCTTCTTGTAAAGATAAATTCCTTTGTCTAATTACAGTCGCATAAATTTGCTGCTGAATTGCATTCCATGCTTCTTTAACATTTTTAAACAATGTCCCATCGAGATCGAAACACAGAAACTTGATTGTTGATACCCACTCCGGAATTTTCATGTATATTTTGTCATCTCGAGCTTGCCGAGAGATCTAGCGAAAGCGATATAAATAGTTTTACAATGATGAAAATGAAACGTCATCCAGCTGTCTATATCTTAACAAATCATACAAATACTGTTTTGTATATTGGGGTCACAAGCAATCCGGTAAAAAGAGTCTGGGAGCATAAACAAAAGTTTGTTGAAGGGTTTACTAGTAACTATCATTTATATAAATTGATTTATTATGAGATTTTAGACTCTATGGAAAATGCTATCCAAAGGGAAAAACAGTTAAAAAGATGGTCAAGGAAAAAGAAGGAGTCATTAATAGAGAGATTAAATCCTGAATGGATGGACTTGTACGATGAAATAGCTTCCGGATGGTAGTTATTATTATCGCTGACGCTGGATTTCTCGACTCCGCTTCGCCTCGCTCGAAACGACGGAAAGATTAAGCTGTTCGTCTGAAGTAAATTCTATCCCTAATTTTATTGCAGTCTCCGCTCTTTCTATTTGCCTGCCGGCGTACATGGCATTACCAACAGTAGAAAATAATCCGGCTGACTCCAACGCAAAACACAATCTTTTGGCTGCCTTTTCTTCCGTTCCGTTTTGGCGGTACTCATCCAAAAATATTCCGTCGGGAGATAAATGTTTAACGACAATAAATTTTCCGTCAGTTTCAATATTTAAATTTCCCCTAGGATCCCATTCGCAAGAAACATCTATCCAATGGTCATGAACTATTTTTTCAGCCAACTGCCAGCTTGATTCGTAAATGTGAGCCGAGTGAGAAATAGTAGTCAACGGCCCCAATTTAATATCTTTGCCGATCATCCCGGCCAGCTCTTTTTGAAACGCTAATAATCCGAAGGCGTTTAAGAACCAGCCTCCGTACATATCATTGCTTCTGAAGTAAGCGGTTAGAAATAGTTTCTTTTCGCGGATTACGGCTTGGACTAAAACCAAACAAGGAGTCCGCCAAATTTCCCTTAGTCCGAAATTGTCAATTACCGGCTCCCATAGAATTGCAACTGCCCCCTTATTTTCCGGAAAACTTTTTAGTTTTTCAGCAAGTAATTTTTGCTGATTTAATTTTTTACCTGAAATTGCCTGTTTGAAGACTAATCTGATGTCGTTATTTGTCATCGCGAATGAACGAAGTGAGTGAGGCGATCTTTTTTTAGATGCCAGATTGCCACGTCCCGTTGAGTGTCGGGACTCGCAATGACTAGAATCTATGACTTTAGATAAAAATTCATTGTCATATCCTTCCAGCGAAAAAGCTTTGATCCGCTCGCCGTAAGTGTAGGCTTCATCTCCGCGGGAATTTGATAAAAATCCGGCCACATATTTTTTAATGTCATCATTTGAATACGGAAGCCATTCCGGCAACTCCGGATTTTCAGGATTTTCACCATAAACAACTGCCGTTAAATTAAATATTTCCGAAATCCTCTCGGCTCCGTAATGATGGATCATCGGACTCGGACGACCAAACCTCATTATCTCCCGTAAAAGCCTAATCCAGGACTGCCAAACTTTTTGCCCTCTAACCGTAAAAGCCGATTCTTCACTTGGTAATCCCCCACCGGAATTTGATTCCGGCTCCGGAAATACGAGCGGTTTAGACCATTGCTTTCCGCTGCTACTTTTATTTAAAAATTCAGATATCTTTTCCGGGGAAACTGCTCCGATTTTATTGACGATTTCAATGTTCTTAAAAAATTTCTTAATGCCTTCTATGGAAATATTTTCGTCCAGCCAATCAATCTTGTTCTTGTCATTCCGAGCGAAGCCGAGGAATCTAGGCCGCCTGCGGCCGCTATTAATATCGCTGACGCTAGATCCCTCGATTCCGCTTCGCTTCACTCGGGATGACAACGACACCAATTCTTCACCGCTTCCCATTAAATCCGCCCCAATCAATAAAATCCTTTTGATCTTCGGATTTAACAAAACATTTCTTAATAAATAATTTATCCCCCTTTTGGTATAAAGTTGGCCGATAATAGAAAACTTGGAAACATCAGCCATTTTTGCCACCACATTCATCGGCGTCCACAAAGTCGCAATTGCGGAATCAGAATCAGGATTCCCAAGAATTAAACGGTCATGGAAATATTTAGGCCAATCAGAGTTCAATTTTCTCCACCTTCACCCCATTCTTTTTTAGCATCTCCAAATGATGTGGTTTATAAAAGTCATTCATGTAGACTATTCTCTTTATTCCTGATGCAATAATTGCCCTCATGCAGATAAGACATGGAAAACTGGTAACGAACATGACGGCTCCGTCAATTTTAATCCCCTTCCGGGCTGAATTGACGATAGCATTAATCTCGGCGTGAATCGAACAAACTAGTTGTGGTTCTTTCCCGCCGGATAGTTTTAATTCATCCCTGATACAACCATTATAAGGCCCGGCCTTGCGACGCAAGGCCGGGCCTTTGTTGATTCTACGATTTCGGAAATCCTGACAGTACTCTTCCCCCTCCAAAGTCTCATTCCACGCTTCCGACAATACTTTTCCCTCTTTGGCAATCACGCATCCGATCCCAATCCAGCACTTGGTGTTTCCGGCGATTTTAGCTGCCCGGCGTATTAAAAGAATTTCAGATTTCATGATTTTTATACGTCATTTCGACCGAACGAAGTGAGTGGAGAAATCCAGCATAGCGATAAGGATTATTGATATCGCTTCGCTAGATCCCTCGACTTCGCTCGGGACAACATTGACTTTATCTCAATTTTTTTGCTAATTCTTCAGGATGAATCGACACCTTTTGATAATGCCAACTCACCAATTCAGGCTTATAAGGAATTATATGAAAATGACTATGGGCCACAGTCTTACCCGTTTTAAAACCTGACAGAGGCCTGTCTAAAACATATATATCGTTGATTTTTAATTTATCCTGAAGCTTTTTTACCCCTAAATTCAATAGATAAAATATTGCCTGCCATTCCGCCTGATTGGTTTCCGCCAAACTTTCAATATGACGCCTCGGAATAACCATAAGATGCCCATCAAGATATTGATATAAGTTTACCGTTAAAACCACATTGTTTTTTTCGGCAATAATATATTTATCTTTCAGATCGCAAAACACGCACTTGCCGGCATTTTTCCACGCTTCTTCATACCAATAATCAGCAGAGACTCTTGCAGTTCTTGGATCTTTAGAAATTATTTGTTTCATATATTTCGCTGTCATTCCGGCCGTAGAGCCGGAATCTATTTAAATAGTTTCCCGCTTTCGCGGGAATGACAAGGATTTTTTACCCCTTAAGTTCACGCATCATTTCTGGAGTAAAGAACCGTTGAAAATTTGTCCTGATCATCACCGCCGCGGCTTTTTCAATCATCCCCGACGAACTGATGTACGGCCCCTGGCGTTTTACCAATAATACCTCTCCTTCAAAACCCGCCATGACTTTGGCCTCCGGGCTGTCTTTATAACCCGTATTCCAATCGTCATCCGGTACTATCAGAATATTGGGTTTCAAAGTTTCAATTGAGGACACCACCGCGTTTATCGGCGGCATAATAAACACATAATCAACCACCATTAAAGAAGCAATCATTTCCGCCCGAGCCGATTCATCCACAATCGGCCTATCAACTCCTTTTAACATTTTAATTTCGGCGTTTGACGATACTCCGACAATTAAAATATCCCCGCAAACCTTAGTCTCCGATAAATAGCGAGTATGACCAACATGAATAAGATCAAATCCTCCGGCAGTAAAAACTATTTTTTTGCCCTGCAATTTACGCCGCAGTTTCGGCAAATCGGCGAATTTAATAATTTTATCCCGGATTTTTTCTTTGATGTGATTTGGCATGGCTACTGTCATTTCGAGCTTGTCGAGAAATCCAGGTCGCCTTAGGCGACCGATCAATATCGCTGACGCTAGATCCCTCGGCTACGCTCGGGATGACGAAAGAAAATTTAATACTTTATCTCTGATATTATTAAGATCGCCGTAGTCCTCCTCAGTCAGGTATCGCAAAGTCCAGTTTACCACGTCGTCTTTTGTAAACGGCAGGGGGTAATTTATCAAGAAAGTGTTGAATCTTTGCCTAAACGTCATCGCGAGCGACTGAAAGGAGCGTGGCGATCTTATTGTCGAGATTGCCACGTCGTCACGACGAGAAGTCGGGACTCCTCGCAATGACAGATAAGACGGACTGTCGACCAAAAGAAAACTTAGGGTACGACCAAGCTCCTGCTCCACCGGACCTTTGACTGTAGTTTCAAAATCGATAATACCGATGGCGTTGGAAGAATCGGGCTGGAAAAGTACGTTACCGCGGGCAAAATCTAAATGTAACAACCTTTCGGTACCGAAAGGTTGCATCTTTTGAGCTCCCGGAAATAGAGAATGAAACTTAGTAAGCAGTTTTGCTGCCGAAGCAATTTCCTCCAAATTCCACGGATAACGTATTTCCCCTTGGACATAATTAAAATATGTAACTAATTCCCCATTTTCCTCTTCTACCGGCTTTGATTTATCTACCAACATTCTGGATTTAATGCCGGTATGAACTGCCACAAAATTCTCCAATAACACGCCTTCACGGATTTGTTTTTCCCGCTTGAAACCATCTTTCCAGACAATTTTCACTCTCCCGTCGGTTAAAAAAACCTTATTTCTGTGTCCCCCCAATAAACGGATCAGTCGTTTCCTCATTGCTCATTGTCCCGCGAAGCGGGATCCTGCTCCGCAGGATTTTCTGTTTTTTGTTCTTTGCTTTTTATTTCTTGCTCATTCCCTCCCGGCTTTCTCCAACTGGCGAATTTACAATCCGGATAATTGGAACAGCCAAAAAAGTGGCGGCCTTTTTTGGTTTTCTTTACCACCACGTCTCCGTCATGGCATAACGGACATTTAATACCTGATTTTTCCACATATTTGCTTTTCCAACCGCATTTAGGAAACAACGAGCAGGATAAAAATTTACCGAATTTTCCGGAACGGATGACCTGACGTCCCTCCCCGCATTCCGGACAAGCCTCGCCGGTTTCTTCAGCCGGAATTCTTTTTCTTTCTGCTCCGATTTCCACCTTCTTCAGTCTTTCAATAAACGGAGAATAAAATTCCCCCAAAACATCATTCCAACCTCTTTTATTTTCAGCAATTTTGTCAAAATCTTCTTCCAAATTCTTAGTAAAATCATAATCCACAATTGAAGAAAAATGCTCCACCAAAAAGTCGTTTACCACCATTCCCACCGGCAGAGGGTGGAATCTGCCTTCCATTTTTTCCACATATCCCCTGTCCTGGATCGTACTCACAATCGGAGCGTAAGTTGATGGCCGGCCGATCCCTT
>Ga0209211_10007826_pt1 | contig 14859 bp, 19 predicted proteins | sample RifGroA2_FD_183992 | JGI IMG/M metagenome (GOLD analysis project Ga0209211, IMG submission 183992) | Groundwater microbial communities from Rifle, Colorado, USA - Groundwater A2 (SPAdes) (version 2) | ecosystem: Environmental > Aquatic > Deep subsurface > Groundwater | place: Rifle, Colorado... | reverse complement strand
CTATATTTGTGGCATTTCATAATGTGACTTCCATACATCTTTCTTAACTATCATGTTAAAGAGATTAATATTGATGAGAATTGGGCGAAGTCGCATCACGAGGAGTTGACTGAAGACGCCGATTTTGGTGCTCGACTGGCAATAAAGAGTATGAAGAGGGTTTCGGGTTCGGTGGAGGCCTTCCTCTCTCCGCTTTCTTTTGATGACCTGAAGCAAGAAGCATATATTAGATTATGGCAATTATCAGGCAGGGTGGAGGATAGAGATAATTCAAAATGGAGGCGTGGAGTGGCACTTAGAGCCGCGTCAGATTTTATTCGGACCAATGTTGTTCGCCATCAGAGCCGACGTTCAAAAGCAAACCCAGAAACTATAAGGGAGTCATTTGAAGAAGAATAGTAAAAATGAGTTGGAGAAGTTGAATACCAAGTGTTGAATTCCTTAAATCTACCAATCATATCTTGTCATTACGCTCCGATTTTCGTAACACAACATACCACCCCGGATGATATGGGCCATGCGAGTCGTCCATGACGGCGGCGATATTGAGACTGGAATAAATCCGAAATTCTTTTACTTGCCCATAGTGCAGAGCAGAAAGGCCATCGTAAGCATTAGGGTCTTCGGTGTAATAACCCGCTACCTGATTCAAGAAAAGTAATGTGCAAGATCCGGATTTGTCGGTAATGTCTGCCACAGAACGGAATATATAACCCTCCTCCGTTAATTGCCGGTAAATTTCTGTGGCTGTTTTTCTGGGTTACCAAAAGTATGGGCAATGATATGGGTGAGATCCAGATTGTTTTTTATAGGAACTTTGGAAAGTCCTGCACAGCGTCTCCGGTAATTCTCCGCGTCCAGCCCACCGTCGGATAATGGCAGATCAGGCTCATTTGTTCAGTTTCCGCTCGAAAAAGGTTCGCGCAAAGTGTATGATTACAGCACCAGTAGTAACCAATAATCAGTAACTTGTAATCAGTTTGATGTTGGGTGGGCGGTATAGGATTTGAACCTATGGCCTACTGAATGTAAGTCAGTTGCTCTACCACTGAGCTAACCGCCCTATTAATAGATGTATACAGTGTTTTTCTATTAACGCAAAGGGGTAATAGTCCGAGCTTCTTTAGTTTGAAAAGACTAGGGACAAAGGCATCACCTGACTCTTGTTATTGGGACGCTGCTTCGGCTGCGGGTCATAAGTGGGTAATAAACGAACAAATATGATACAATAGATGTATGCACCGGTTAGTCAATATTATTGATACAAAGTGGAGACCAGAACTGGCATATGCGATTGGCTTGATCGCGTCCGATGGCAACCTACGTAAGGATAATAAAGGAATTTGCTTTGTTTCAAAGGACAGGGAGCTTATAGATAGGTTTCGTGAATCTATTTCGCTGAAAAAGGAACCTTATAGGAGTGGTCGCGGTGGTACAAAAAAGAAAAATTATTGGACGGTTCAATTTAAGAGTAGAAATTTTCATGATTTTCTTGTGAGTGTTGGCGTTACTCCTAAGAAATCAAAGACAATTAAGGCGGTTCAGGTACCAAACTCCTATTTTGCTGATTTTCTTCGTGGGCTTTACGACGGAGACGGTACTTTTTGGACTACTTGGGATAAGCGATGGCCTCAGAGCTTTGTTTATTATCTTGGTTTTAGTACAGCGAGCCCATATTTTGTTAGATGGCTTAAAAAGAGAATCGCAGATCAGTTTAAAGTAAAGGGTTATATTCATAATGGTGATGGAGTTTTTACAATCCGTTATGTCAAAGGGGATTCGCGCAAATTATTTAAGGCAATGTATTATCGAAAAGGGTTATTATATCTATCCAGAAAATATCTAAAAATCAAAGAGGCGATTGATTATGATGAGCGGCTTAAAGATATTAGGATTCAGCAGAGGTCAGGTACTATAGTAGCAAGTTAATGGTTAAACAGAATCCTGGTGTCTGGTGGTTGAAACAAATTGTTTTTTTAGATATGGTCTAAGAACGATGTTGTTGATAAGCCGCGGTAGCTCAGTGGTAGAGCACTTCGCTGAAGACGAAGGTGTCGTCAGTTCAATTCTGACCCGCGGCACATAGAAACGAAAAGTGTAAAGCAAAAAATGAAAAACATTGCTTGCAGGCGATTTGTTTACAAGCTATTGATGCGTTGGCAATAATTAGGTACAAATAATAACACTTGCGGGTATCGTATAATGGCTTTTACACTACCTTGCCAAGGTAGAGATACGGGTTCGACTCCCGTTACCCGCTCAAAAAATCCAGAGATTTTTTGAGCGAGGCTCGTCCCAGCTTTGCTGGGCGGCCCGCTCACTTCTTCGCTCTTCGCTTTCGCAGGAGCTACGAACGGTAAGCCCTTACAAGATTACATATTGTCCGGTCATGTAAAAGCGAAGAAGGACAACCGAACCTATGTCGGTTATTCAGATAATGTTGAAAGGCGCATGGTAGAGCTCACTTGTGGATGTTAGCGGGATACTAAACATCAAAGTCCTATAAAAATACTATTCACTGAATGATTCGCTGCATATGCTGAAGCTAAGAAAAGAGAAAGTTGATGGAGGAGCGGAGGAGAAGGAAGAAAGCTAAAACATTATTTACCTATCCAATATATAGCGAAAAAGACGTCGCGATAGTCTGTGTGGCCTAGGCAGAAGTGGTTAAAAAGAAAGTAGCAAGAGAAGGGTTTTACGGCCTTCGTTTTATTCGTTCCCAAAAATTATCGTCTGGTGGCCTAGGGGGAGGAGTTGTGTTGTTGGGAATGAGCCGGGGACAGATACCAATCTTTTGACAGTCGTTCCAGTCGGCTATTGGCTCGCCCATAACGGCAGCTCGGTCAGGGAATGCTCTCTGACAGTCATTAGCACAATCATCAGTTTTGGTATAGTCATAGGCATCAGAGGAGTTCTTTGTGTCGTCGCTATAACTTGGAAGAGTGCGCGAGCAAATTGTTACGTGGCTTCGGGCGTAGCCTATTGTTACAAAATCTGGAGTGACGCATTCGCATGTTGTATTGCATTGCCATTTAGGGACAGTATAGGTTCGAGGAACATTGGCAGACAGTCTCACATTGTATTGTTGGGATATTACCAATATGGCCAAGACAAGACTGAGGATTAACAACAAGGATAAGAGTATAAAAAGTCTGTTCATGGAAAAGGAAATTAATGTTATTAATTAGTTTTAGTATAATTCATTCATCTCATCTAAGGAAAAGTATTGTGAAGAAATCGATATGCTTGATTTGATTAGCCAAATAATGATAACGGCCACAGGTGTGACCGCTATTTTTTTGGTGGCACGGAAAAATAAGTGGGGGTTTGTGATTGGATTAGCAAGTGCTCCCTTTTGGTTTATTACGTCTTATTTGAATGACCAGTGGGGTATTTTTGTTCTGAATATTGCTTATACGCTGAATTAGATATATGGAATTTATGTCTGGTTCTGGCGGGACCGTAAGAAAGGGGAGCTTGCAGTAAACCCCTAGTAAACCCCCACACCCTGGCCTAAAGGCTAGGGCTTTTCAGCAGAGCTAATACAAAAACCATTCATCACCGGCCTTAAAGGCCGGCGCTTTCTGGGTGTGGGGGTAAAGCGCTGGGGGCTTTTTTTATTCGGAGAATGCCCCTAAGCTAACTTGATGTCTAAAGACATGGGACAAATCGTTGATTTTCTGTTCGAGGTAGGGATATTGGCGGAAACACCGCGCAGTGGTTTTTATTTCCTGGGAAGCGGGAAGCAGTCGGTGGCAGAGCATGTTTGCCGTGATGTCTTCATCGGCTACGCGCTGGCACAGATGGAAAAGGGAGTAAATGTGGAGAAGGTTTTAAAAATGTGTCTCTTCCATGATTTGGCAGAAGCGCGGACGAGTGACTTGAATTATGTACACCAAAAGTATGCTAAGGCGAACGAAAGGAAGGCAGTAGGGGACGTAGCCAAGACACTCCCATTTGGCCAGGATATTTTGGAGATACTCAGGGAATATAAGCTGCGCAGAACCAGGGAAGCTAAGCTGGCCAAGGACGCGGATAATCTAGAATGGATACTGTCCTTAAAAGAACAGGCAGATACAGGGAACGCCAGAGCAAAAACCTGGATTCCATCGGCAGTAAAACGATTAAAGACAAAAACAGCCAAGCGGTTGGCTGGGCGTATTTTAAAAACAGGTTCTGACCATTGGTGGTTTGCGGATAAAGAGGATGAGTGGTGGGTAAGCCGAAAGAAAAAAGCCAAGCAAGCGGTTGATAAATATGCTAGTACCGCATTCTTTTAATTAACCACACCTAACTCCCGATACAGCTCTGGAAACTTTTCCTGGGCTTTTTTCGTGGTGAACGTCCAGGTAATCTTACGCCGGTGCTGGTTGCGCCAGGCGGTGATGGCGGCGACCGTGTTTTTCAAAACAGCCTCATCTGCCAGTCTCGTTTTCAGCCCCTGGGTCTTAAGGCAGCTGATTTCACACTCTGCCATGTTCAGCCAAGAAGCATGCGTTGGCGTGTGATGGAGTGTCACACGGGCGAAGAAGGCAGCTGTTTTCTGGTCGCCCCATACTTTCGTGAGACTGCCACGCAGATGGGTATTGAGGTTGTCCAGAACCAGGTGGATATGGGCAGCGGTCCGGTGTTCCTCCATGCAGTAGTGCCAGAGAAAGTTGGCCGTGTCGGCGGCTGTTCGGCGCTCAGTGACCGCGACTGTTCGTTCACCGACCAAAGGATTAACGGCCACAAACAGATTACGCGTGCCGTTTCGTTTGTACTCGTAGTCGAGCCGGCGCACGGTGCCCGGCGCGCAAGGCTGGCCGCCCCGGGGCGTGCCGAGCAGCTGCTTGGATACTTCGTCAAAGCAATGCAGCTCGTGGCCAGCAGGAAGCGGTTCAGTGTAGAGCGCCAGGATGTCGTCCATCCGTTCCCGGAAGAGCGGCGTGAGCTTGGGGACGCACCACATTTTTTTCCCGCCAGGGCTTGAGTTCGTTCTGGATGAGCACTGCCCGGATCGGATTGAGAGACATGATCGATGTTTTGTACGTGGCATTGACTGCCTCGCGCAACGCCCGCAGCGGCCAGTGGTCGGCTCCGTCGGGAGCGTTCGTGCAGGCCGTGGCGACAATGAAGGCTTCAGCCTCCGGCGTCAGTTTACTCGGCTGCCCACTCCGAGGCAGGTCCTGAAGGGCTGCTTGTATTGTTGCTCGCTGGCGGTACCGCTTACGCACGTCTCGTACTGTCCAGCTGGAGATTTCTAGCCGCCGGGCAATATCGTTATCCCGCAGCTTCTGGTGTGACAGCAACAGAATACGAGCCCGGATAATGACGCGGGCATGGTGGGTACCTGTCTTCGTGATCGAGGTGAGATACCGGCGCTCTGGCGCCGACAGCGCCACGATGTACTTCTTCATATGTTTGTGTTTGTGTGAAGGATTAAAAACACTGACGATAGTATATCATCGGTGTTGAGAATTAAAAGAAGGAGGTACTAGTACCGACCCAGGCAGGTCGGACAGGGGTAAGGGCTTGGAGTGACCAAGTGGTGCGCGGGAAAATAAATTGGAGAACTACTGGGCGTTTTGAACGGCTTCCTGACGGACTCGGACTTGTTCTTCGGTAGCATCCAGTTTGTCTTTAAGGTTGCCACTGCGCATTTCGATGAGTTGCTCCTGGTTTTCGCGACGCTTTTCAAGGTTGAGCTGTCTTTGTTCTTGCGCATTCTGCTGCAACTCCTGACGGTTATCCTGTCGCTGTTCTATGTTTTGTTTGATCTGGTCGCGCCGTTCCTGCATGTTTGCTCTTATCTCCTCCTGTCGAGCACCGCGGTTTTGACGAGCAGTTTCCATCATGGCCTTACGAGCAGCCATTAATTCTTCGCGCTGGTCTTTGAGTTCGGCCACACGTTCTTGCCGTACAGGAATCATGGCTTCCCGGCGGGTGCGCCAGGTTTGAAATCGTTCTAATAGCTTATCTCTAAGCTCCTCGCGCCGTTCTAAGTAGTTAGTAGCGCGCGTGGTGAGCTTTTCCATACGCTTTTTGATTAGCTCGGTACATTGTTCATCGCCAATTTCCGCGCAAGCGGCTAACTTGCGGTCCAGCATGTGCAAGTGCTGTTCGTATAGCTGGGCTTTATTCTCTGCTTTTAAAGTAAAGAAACGAATAACGCCATTGCGCATTGTTTCCCAACCATAAGACATGCGGTTCACGGTAGGCAAAACTTCCGCAGCCAAGTCTTGCGTGAGGTCTGAATCAGGCAGTTCTGTATCTGTGACGATATCGCCAGCTGTGCCATACGGAGAAGGGCTGGGGATGAGGCTGGATAGGGGAGGCATTTGACCGGGAGCTTGTGCCCAAACCGACGGGGCGAATATAACGAGCAGTAAACTGACACCAACGAAAGAAAGGTAATGTTTGATCATTCTTTAATTATATCACGAATCGGCTGTGCTGATAATAAGTTATGAGACGCTAAGGCAGCGCGAACAGCACCTTGGGCAGTGGATTCCCACCGGGCTTTTGCTTGTTTGAGCGTAGCGCCAGGACCGATGATGCCAAGGCCGATCGGCAGATTATATTTGAGCTGCAAGCTAACGAGGGCTTGAAGGACGACGTGCCCCATGACTTCACCGTGCGTAGTATAGCCGCGTTCAATGTACCCGAGAACGACTAAGCAGTCCGGCTTGATTTGTTGGATAATTGTTTGAACAGCCAGGGGTATTTCATAACTGCCCGGGACACGGATAGTTTTTAATAAGTTAGCGCGGTAGTTTGTTAACTCTTGTTTGGCCGCCTTGATCATATTATCAGCGATCATCTGATGAAAGTCGGCGGCAATGATAACGACTTTAATTGGCTGATTGGTCATAAGAGGAGAATAGTTGCGCGGCCTTGTGGCTATCTTGTTTTAAGGCTTGGATAAGTTCTAGTGAGGAGGGGAATTTTTTAATTTTTCTAATATAACACAGATTACTTAAACTCAGCTTTTCACCGTAAAGCTTTTGGTAGGGAAAGTCGATCAGATGCACTTCGACGGAAGAGGGCAGATCGGGAAAGGTAGGCCGCGGGCCGACGTGAAGCAGCGCCAGGTATAAACGGGATTGAGGAATGATTAGAGCTAGACAGGCATAGACGCCATCCGGCGGACGAGCGGACGGGCTGGCTAATTGCAGGTTGGCGGTAGGAAAGCCTAGAGCGGTACCACCACCTGCGCCTTTAATTACTTGGCCGATAATTAAGGAATCGTTCGACATATTTGCTTAAGAGGTCTACTTCTATATTAGCTTGGTAATTGGCTGATACTTGCCCGAACAGGGTGTGCTCCAGGGTGTAGGGCATCAGAGAGACAGTAAAGGTGTCTTGGTTAACGTCGACAAGCGTGAGACTGACACCGTCCAGAGCGATGGAGCTTTTAGGAATGAGATAACGCAGCAGGTCGGACGGAAGTTGGCAGGTAAATATTTTATCTTGTTTTATTGTTGAGATAACAGTAATGGTGGCGAGACCATCGATGTGCCCCATGACAAAGTGCCCGTCTATAGATTGAGTAGGGGTGAGCGGCCGCTCTAGATTGACGGGGCTCTTGGGATGAAGTTGACCAAGATTGGTGCGCTGGAGAGTTTCCTGCATCAGACGAAAAGTGATTGTTTGGACGGTGTGCTGCAAGACAGTTAAACAAGCGCCGTTGACCGCCAGGCTATCCCCGGCGTTAACTTTGTCCGCTAAAGGAGTCGCCAGGACGAGGTGTGTGCCACTGGCTGACTCTTGAAGAGATTCAACTAGTCCTTGATGGCGAATGATGCCGGTAAACATGGCTTAAGGATCATCAATTATCCAGCAAGAAGCAAGGGGGGGAGCGCAAGTTGACCGAAGTGTTTATTAACGTTATGTTGGGTCGTTGTTCGTTCTTTGGCCAATTTGAGGAAGTTAGTTCTTTTGGGGAGACACGAGATGGAAAGAGAGCTACCGGGTGTATTTGGTGACTTGAGTGATATTGAGTGGGTAGAAGGCAAACGAATTGAGTTTGCACCGTCTTCGTACCGGCATAGGCAGGTGGTTGTATGCACGCCTAACCGCCCATTCAAAGCGCGTTTTGCCAATGGAGAGTTTTCCTACATCGCCTATTGGGAATTGGTACGTGGCGACGGTAGTTGGAACAAGCAAGGAGTGAATGTCGTACCCGTATTGCCAGGCGAACCGGAACGCTTTCTGATGGTGATTGAACAGCGCGGACCGATGGGTCAGTACGAAGCAGAACTACCGCGTGTGTTAGAGCTGTCGGACGGAAAAACGCTCGATTTGCGGGTATTTGGCCGATTTAGCTCGTTGGAATTTCCGGGTGGTGGGGTCGAAGAGGGAGAGACGGCGATAATAGCTGGCCTCAAGGAACTGGCGCAGGAAACAGGCATTCCTGAGCAGCCAGGTACTTTGTTTCTGAACCCTCACCCAGTTTTTCCTTATGTGTGCGACCTAGCGCATGTAAATTACATCGGGACAGTGTATCTAAGTTCGGGTGAATTTGCTTCGAAGGTACAGAACGATGGGGGTTTGCACATAGTCGCACTGACCGAGAATGAGATTGAGCGGAACATCCGTAATGGCGTATTTTGCTCGATGAATGCTGGGCTGGGAATGTGGTATTGGCATCAGAGCTTAGTGCGCCAAGCTCATGAGTGTCAGCGGATATGGGGAGGAGCACCACCACCAGTTAGTCCAATGCATCTGCTTATCAAGAGAGTTCAGGTACGGATTCCTAGTTGAGGTTCGGGGATGTGTGGTTGGTTTGTTGACGATACTGCTTAAGACTTAGGCGGTTTGTGTTTCGGGGGGTTTGACAGGGCACAAGAAACGTGTCTTGACATATTTTGTGGTTATGTTATCATGCTCTGTTTTGCCTGATAGAGATGATTCTATCAGGCTTTTTTGTTGCCCAACTTCGCCTCCTTTAGGCTTCGCTGGGCAGGCCCTTAAAGCCTGATCCAGCGAATAAGTGAGTTATAGGCAACCCAGGGCTGTTTTAGCAAAATGGGCGTAAAACCCACTTTGTTCCCCAAGGGGATCCCAGCGGGATAAAACGACCACTGTGTTAATCCTTAAATGCTTTTATGGCCTTATTATTGGCAGCGATATGCATTTTAGGAAACAAACACAAAACAAGAAAAACTATAGCAGAAAGAATCAACTTAATAACCTTAATGGTCGCCGTGCTGGCTTATTCGTTAGTACCGCAGGTGGGGCTGGCTTTTGAGGTGGACTATACCCAAGCTCCGGCTAAAAAGTTGGTAGCCCAGGTACAGATCTTACATAGCGAGGATTTTCAAGATGGTGCCGATGTGGTGCGAGAACCGGAATATACACAAAGAATGGCCGGATCGGTGACAGCCAGCTCTATTATTGAAACTAAAGGCGGTGATTGGCGCTCCAGGAAAATGGCTTCAGCAAGTAGCCAGCCGTATACTACGACACGTGTATTGCCGAGCAGTGGCATACCAGTGGTACTGCAGGGTGAGGCTAGCTATTATAGCCGTGCCGGGTGTTTAGGCTGTAATCCGCTGCGTATAATGGCCAACGGACAGCCTTTGAACGATAATGCCTTAACGATGGCTATCGGCGCTGACCGAAAGCACTTAGTAGGCTATAGAGCTAAAGTTACCAATGTTAATTCTGGACAATCAGTAGACGTGCTAATAACTGACACTGGCGGCTTTTACCAAAGCAAATACGGCAATCGTGTAGCCGATTTAACAATTGCTACAAAACAAGCGATTGGTATAAGTGGGGGACTAGGCCAGGTCAAAGTAGAAGTTTACTAAAGACAAGCGACAACTTAATACTCGAGAAGAAAAAGCAACTGAAGGTAAACCCCCACACTGGCCTAAAGGCCAGGGCTTTTCAGCGGAGCTAATATAAAAACCATTCATCACCGGCCTTAAAGGCCGGCGCTTTCTGGGTGTGGGGGTGAACTTCAGCTGGCTTTTTCGTGGTTATATTGTTGAGCACTATAATTGTTCTCTAGTCATTGACTGGAGGTCTGTTTTGTGATAATGTTATAAGTGAGCTTGATTCGCAACAATCAAGCTTTTTATAAAACAACATGTTTAACACTCCTACCCAAACAAAGGGGGGTAGCTGGCTCCAAAGGCTGTGGGCAGTGTCTTGTGACGGAATAGAGTTAATCGTATTGTTTATATTTATCGCAGTTAATCTATTCCCGGCACAAACACTGGCTTTTAACAACGAGGTGGGCTTATCGAATTCAGCTTTAGTGTTTGATCTTGATCCGGCACTGGAGGGCGTGGCGGTAGTAGGAATTGAAGCTTACCCGCAAGCGAAAACATTTGCCCGGGTATTGCAGGAAGAGTCTTTGCAGGTGAGATCTTCACTGACGGCAGGAAGCAGGGTGCATGTTCTAACGACAGCTTATTCCTCAACCACAGACCAGACAGACGGGAATCCGTTTGTGACAGCGAACGGGGAGAGGGTAGGACCAGGAACGATGGCGGCTAACTTTTTGCCAATGGGAACCACGGTGAAGATTGGTGATAATATTTATGTCATTAATGATCGTATGAATGTGCGATACAACAATAAATACGTGGTGGATATATGGAAGCCAAATCGGGCAGAAGCCATACAACACGGCGCTAGGATCATGGAGATGGAAGTAGTGACCTTGCCTTAGCTGACCGTCCGGGGAGCAGGTAGTGAGTCTGGATACAACAATGAAAGTTAATAATATTGACTTATAATACCTTAGTGATTATTATGTTGTTTACCCTTTAGTGGGGCATTTAATTAATAGGAGAGAGGAATAGTTATGGATTTATTAAGATATTTTGAAGTAAAACAAATCACCGGCATAGAACGGCCAATCCTTAAACCGGGTGATATTGTGAAAGTCGAGACAAAGGTGCAAGAAGGTGAAAAGTCACGAGTACAGACTTTTGAGGGGACAATTTTAGGGATTCGCGGCAGTGGTCCTTCGACCAGTTTTACTGTGCGCCGCGAGACTGGCGGGTTTGGAGTGGAAAGGGTTTTCCCGCTGTATAGCCCATTAATTAAGAATATTGAAGTAGTGAAGCGGCAGAAGGTAAGACGGGCAAAATTGTTATATCTCCGACATGTCGGTCGACGCCGTTTTGCCGAGGACGTAAAATCAATGCAGCGCTTGATTAAAGAAGAGGGCGAAAAGAAGCGATTAGCTGAAGAAAAGATTAAGAGAGAAGCTGAAGCGCAGGCAAAGGAAGAAAGGAAAAAGATAGCCGCGGAGAAAGCGACCGCGGAAGATAAGGAAGAAAAGAAAGAAGAGAGCGCTGAAGCGGAGAAAACAGATGAGACTTTGAAACCAGCCGTGACTGATAGTATTGAAAAAAGCGACGCAAAGTAAGTACAGGATTTAATCGAGATAAAAAGATGGCCGCTGTTCAGGCGGCTATTTGTTTGGTATGAATGTAGGCAGGGTCGGAATTATGTAATTTGGCGTCGTACCCAAGCGGCCTAAGGGGAGGGTCTGCAAAACCCTTATACGGCGGTTCGAATCCGCCCGACGCCTCCCAGAAGTTGTATATGAAGGATGCTTTAGTATACTTGCTTTTGGAAGAGAACTAGCCCGGGTGGCGGAATTGGCATACGCGCAACACTTAAAATGTTGTGCCCAAAAGGCTTGCGGGTTCGAGTCCCGCCCCGGGCACCAAAATCATTATGATTATCGTTTTTATTTTAATCTAACAAAAAAATTATGGAATTTGATTACACTACAACAACAGCAAAAACTTTTGACGAGGCGGTTTTAAGCGTGCAAGGCGAAATTGCTAAAGCTGGTATGCGAGTTTTACATGTTCATGATGTACAAGAAACTTTAGTCGAGAAGGGTTTTGAACGAGAGCCGTTTAAGATTGTTGAATTTTGCAACGCAAAGTTTGCCAATGAGTTTTTGAATAAGGATATTAAAATTGGACTTTGTTTGCCTTGCAAAATAAATGTTTATACTAAAGATCGGCAAACTTTCATTTCCGGCATGCGACCAATTGCTCTGTCACAGTTTTTTACACAAGCCGATTTGGGCGAAAGGCCAAAAGAAATCGATCAAATCATTCAAAACATTATTAACAACGCCAAATAGCGTATGAAAAATTTCTTTGATATTATTGCCCCAATATACGAGATAATCCACTTTGGTGCTGAGAAAACCTTTAGGAAAATAGAGTCAATTGCTTATTTCAAATCGTCAGATAATGTTTTAGACTTGGGTGGCGGAACCGGCAGAATCTCGAGGTTTTTGGCGAATAAGGTGGAGAAGATTGTTGTCGTTGATTGTTCTCAAAAGATGATTAAGGGTTGCAAGAAACATCCCGGACTTTTGTGTGTGTATGCCCAAGCAGAAGAGTTGCCTTTTCCAGAACAAAGTTTTAGTAAAATAATAGTGGTTGATGCCTTTCATCATTTTCAAAATCAAAAGCAAGTTGTTAAAGAGATAAAAAAAGTCCTTGTAAATAATGGTCAGGTTGTAATTGAAGAATTTAATCCTGTAAAAATGTTTGGTAAATTAATAGTCATTATTGAAAAAATGTTTTGTTTGGGAAGTCATTTGCATTCTCCGGCTTCTTTGGAGAACTTATTTTCAATGAACGGATTCAAAACGAGAATAGTCAACGAAAATAAAAGTACGTATTATCTGATGGCGGAAAAATCTACAAATAGCTTATGAAAAAAACTTTTTTATCACAACTTTCATTTTTATTTTCGGTTTTGGTTTACTCCCCAAATTTTCTTTAGCCCAAGAAATAATGGGTTTCCCGAGTTCATCTTCCGAGAATGCCACCATACGAAGCCAGCAACAAGAAGAACAGGGCTTAATCATCCGATTAATTCTATGATGAATTTTGGATTTATGCCTTTTGGTGGATTTGGCTGGATATTTATGATCGTCTTTTGGGGCCTCATCATCTGGGCGATTATTGGCTTAGTAAGAGGCGGTTTTGGAAAGGGTCATATGTGTGGACACGATCATGGTGATGACGCGCACGGAAAAGATAAGTCGTCGCTTGAAATCTTAAAGGAACGCTACGCTAAAGGAGTGATTGATAAAAAAGAATTTGAGGAGCGGAAAAAAGATTTGGATTAAATAAAATATGACACAAAAAACTCAACATCAAGATGATTGTTGTGCGGTGGACTTAAATAATGCCGACGGTAAAACCTTGAAAAAGGTTTTACTTCTGGTTTTGTTTATAAATTTGGGAATGTTTTTTGTTGAGGTAGTGGGTGGTTTAATTGCACATTCAAATGCTCTTCTCGCCGACTCGTTGGATATGCTCGGAGATGCATTTGTATACGGAATCAGTATCGCGGTATTATTTAAACATCCATCAGTTCGCGCGAAAGCTTCTTTAGTGAAAGGTATTATAATGCTTTTGCTTGGGTTTTTTGTGGTCGGTGAAAGTATTTTCAAAATCATCAATCCCGTTATTCCGGTTGCCGAAATAATTACTATAATCGGATTGCTGGCATTATTAGCAAATGCCGTATCTTTTGTCTTACTTTTGAAACATAAAGCAAAAGACTTAAATGTAAGGTCAGCATGGATTTGTTCCCGCAATGATGTGTTTGCAAACATTGGGGTAATCATTGCAGGTCTTTTGGTGGCGAGATTTAACTCGATGTGGCCAGATGTTACGGTTGGCTTAATAATAGCTTTTATTGTTATTCAATCATCATTTCAGATTATCAAAGAATCTTTAGAACATAGCAAGCAACAAAAGTAACATATTTATAAAATAATTTGTTATCACGGGAAAATTTGAAATTAAAACGGCGCACCAGTTTTACTGGCCCGAATTTCGCCAAAAGAAATCAGCGGAGCAAGCGGAGGATTCCTCCCCAAACCCCTCCCCCTCCGCTTGCGCCTTCCAAATTCAAAAAAGATTAGCCGAGTGTTTTGCGAAATCCTTTCCCCAAAAAATTGTTTTCGCAAAACCGAGTCCGCATTGTTCCGCCACACTGGCCGAAGACTTAGAGGGAAGAACCCCAAAGAAAAATATCCTTTCCACTTTCAAGAAAAATTTCACCCCCGCTAAATCAAAAAAGCAAGAGACCTTTTTCTTTGGGGTTGCCGAGGCTCTGCGAGGCAGTGGCGGGGCTGATCCATTCGTCCAGTTTCCGCTCAAAAAAAGTTCGCGCAAAGTGTATAATTACAGCATCAGTATTCAACTTTCAGGAATTTTGGTTGTAGTGCAACGATATGACAAGCGGAAAAAACAAGCAGCAAGTTTATCAGAAATTACGGACTAAACTTGGATTGGTATAATTGATTTAGCTTTAATTTTTGGCTAATGGCAACGAATTATCGAAAAGTATGGTTAATTTTTGTTTTGTCCCTATTTCTTAACTTTATTTGGGAAAATGCGCATTCCTACCTTTATACTGATTATAAGGACGGCCGGATAAACGAGACTATTCTTTTGCGTGCCTCTGTGGTTGACGCAATTATAATAATTTTCATGACTCTTCCATTTGTATTTATTGAGAGATTAAGGAATGAGAGTTGGATTATTGTCCCGATTGGCGTCTTGATCGCGATAATTATTGAACTGTACGCTTTGCGCACGGGAAGGTGGGCGTATAACGAGTATATGCCCTTAATTCCAATTCTCTCTGTTGGCTTAACCCCTACGATTCAACTCGGACTTCTTGGGTATCTTTCATACCGGCGTATCGTTGAATAAAAATGGAGCTAAAATAAAACGGTATGAATAGATGTTTTACCACGATTTTTGTTTTTTAGTCGCGAATTGCTCCCCAAATTTTTCTTTGGCATAAGCGATAATAGGAAATATCGCAACAGTTACGGATGGCCATACCCCCCCCCCCCCCCCC
>Ga0209211_10007820_pt1 | contig 14864 bp, 1 predicted proteins | sample RifGroA2_FD_183992 | JGI IMG/M metagenome (GOLD analysis project Ga0209211, IMG submission 183992) | Groundwater microbial communities from Rifle, Colorado, USA - Groundwater A2 (SPAdes) (version 2) | ecosystem: Environmental > Aquatic > Deep subsurface > Groundwater | place: Rifle, Colorado... | reverse complement strand
GCTGCTTCACGCGGTGTTAAAGAATCGTGCCTAGCTGTACTCCAATAGATATCATCCTTTTTCATAGCATCGTCAGTAAACTGTATAGAAGTAGCAATGTTAAAAATCTCCGGATCTTTAGGCTGATTAAGTACAATATCCTTATAAGTAGTTAATTTTCTCCCAAAAAAACCAACAGTTTTATCTGAAACATTAAAGTCAACAAATATTTCTTCTTTCTTTAAAAACCAGACTTTGTTTTCAATTCTTTCGTATTCATGGGTTACAACCATATCATTAAGAAAGTTAATATTTGCATCCTCAGCAATACGAACCTGTACTTTTTTTATTGCAAAAGTTGAATCATGTACCCAAAAGTCACCTGTAAATGTTGGTTCTTGTTTTCTTCTTGGTTTAAACGAAACTTGATAACACCATAAATTATCAATATACATACTATCAATAAGATAATACTTATAGTAAATGTTTCCAGAATTATTTATTGGACTAACAAATCCTTTATCAAATACATTAATGAAATTATTGTAAATGTTGACATTTTGATACAAATTTCCAGTTAATTGAGAGACGCTTGCATTATTTAATCCTGAAATTCTGTTTGCTTTGATTACTTCCTTTTCGCCTTTTGGATTTTTATTATAAAAATAATCGGATAATGTTTCAGAGATAAAAACTGGAAGATAATTTTTTCCTGTTATTGCATTTGTATCAATATAATCGAAAATAAATTGAAATTTTCTAAATACTCGTTGGTCTTTATAACTCTGATTAATATTATTCACATCTAACTCAATTTTAGAATAAACTTCATACTGATATGAGTCTATCTTGTTTGGATTATTATCATCTTTATGTGCAACAATACTATCCAATAGTATTAATGCCGGATTTTTACCAGGAGTTATTACAACCTCCTGCAATTCAATATTATTAGACTCTAATTCAATATTTATCTCCTGAAATTTATTTTTTTGAACAGCAACTGATTTAGATTTATAACCTATATATGAAAATATTAAAGAATCAGACGGAGTTTTTGTTTCCATAAAATATTCACCTTTGAAATCGGTAATTGCACCAATCTTAGTATTTCTAAAGGTGATATTTACATAAGGCAAAGTTTCTTTAGTTGCAGAATCAATTACTTTCCCACGTACCTTTGTTATTAAAGTTGTCTGAGAATATGAATAATCAAGAAAACCAATTAATACTATAATAATAAGCAATATACGCTTGAAAAAATGTTGCATTCAGTTATGTCTTAAAACATGGCAATTTAGCAAAAATATCTAATATTTATATTTTCTGTCTTTCCATAAAAAAGAAGAAGAAAATATAGACAAGACTCCAACATAAATTGTATAAATAAAGTAAATAATTTCAAAGGGAATAATTAATCCAAAAATATTTTTAATTTTAAATAGGCTATTCACATTATAGATTAGAGCATAATCTATTATAGATTTAACTATTAAAATAATTAAAAAACAATATAAATAAAACACATTAAAAACAGATAAAATAAGTAGAATAATCTGAGACAAAGTAGTAGCAAAAACAATTAAAGCTGTTAGAATTGAAAAATTATCTTTATAGTACTTTGCCTTCGATGCCCATCTTATTCTTTGGTTAATAAAGGCATTAATGTTTTCTGTCGCATTTGTATTTACTATTGCATTTTGCGACATTAAATAATTAATTTTATACTCTGGATGTCGTTTTATTTCATGTAATAAAAACATATCATCGCCAGAAGCAATTTCTTCTTTAATATTTGATTTAATGAAAAGCTTTTTTTGAAATATTAAATTTGCTCCATTACACATAATTGGCTTATTTATTCCGATACTTCCAATCGTTGAAGCTTGTAAACTTAAAAATTCAATTTCTTGAAATTTTCCAAATAAATTGTTCGACTTAGATATTTGAACAGGAGCAACAATCATATTGCAATTAGTAATATGCTGAAAATCGGCAATTTCACTAAGCCATTTTTTATTATGACTGCAATCAGCATCTGTAGTTATTATGAAATCATAATCTGAATTACTTATTCCTAATCTTAAAGCTTGCTTTTTACCAGCAATTTTATTTTTAAATAATTTTATTGATAATGATGAATAATTTTCTGCATTTTTTTTGGCAATTTCAAATGAATTATCGGTAGAAAAATCATCAACTAAAATAATCTGATAGTTTTTTTTTGGGTAATCTTGATTTGCTAAATTACTGATTAATTGTTCTAAATTTCCTTCTTCATTACGAAATGGAATTACAATGCTAAATTTTAGATCTTTAGACTTTTCAGATTTATTGTTTAATGTTTTCTTGTCAAAATATTTTACTTTATAAACGCCAATAATTAATGCAATAATTAGTATGATGTATGCAAAAAATACAATAGCTATAAGTAAAGTCGTAAAAAACATTAAATCAGATTACATTCTATTATAGCAATAAAAGTAATATTTTTAAAGACGAAATCAACAGTTGTAAAATAAAAAAACCCGGTTTCCCGGGTTCTTTTATTTATTTTATAATTAAGCGTTTTTGATAAACACCCTTATCTGTTTTAACTTCTAAGTTATAAACGCCTCTTGAACTATTTCTAATATCAATTTTCGATTTTTGAATACCAGTAGATTTTTCAAGAGATTTTACAAAAATCTGTTGACCAGAAATGTTATAAACTTTATAAGTTATTTCGTTATTTGAATTTGAAGTAACTATTACATCAAACTCACCATTACTTGGATTAGGGAATACATTAACAGATTCAGAATCGTTAATTCCTGCAAATATTGCATCAGCAAATGATACTTCAATACTTGCAATACTTGTACAACCATTAGCATCGGTAACTGTAACTGTATATGTTCCAATTCCAAGACCTAAAATAGTTGCAGAGTTTCCGCCATTATCCCAAGTATAAGTATATGGTGCTGTTCCTCCACTAACTGTAACACTTGCACTACCATCTGTAGCAATTGCTGTAGAAGCATTAACAGAGTCCATTACTAATACAAGTTCAGATGGTACTGTAATAATAACAGTATAAGCAGTAGTACATCCTGAATTATCTGTAACAGTTAAATTGTAATTACCATCACATAAATTCATAGCAAATTGACCAGTATGGCTATCTTCCCATAAGTATGTATATGGAGCTACACCACCATTTGCAGAAACAGAAGCTATTCCATTACAATCTCCAAAACAAGATGGATTAGAAACAGTAGAGCTTACTATTGGAGCATTTGAATTACTTATTGTACTAGAACCAGAACCACTACAACCATTAAAATCAGAAACAGTTACATCATAACTTCCTGAAGCTAAATTACTAATTGTAGCTGTATTTTCAGAAGTGTTCCAAGTGTAGTTGTATGGAGCAGTTCCCCCAGTTACATTAGCTGTTGCACTACCATCAGAATTGCCACAAGTAGCATCAGTAGTAGATATTACAACATCAATTACAGCAGGTTCATTTATTGTTACATCATTAGTTCCTGTACATCCTGTTGCATCGGTAGCAGTTACAGTATAAACTCCAGCACAAATATTTAATGCAAACATTCCTGTGCTTCCATTACTCCATACATAAGTATAAGGAGCTGTGCCGCCACTTGCAGATACTGATGACATTCCATTGCATAATCCATTACAAGTTACATCTGAAGTTGTAAAAGTCATGCTTGGTCCACCAATAAATCCAATATTGGTAGCAGCAAAGACACCACAACCATTTGCATCAGTAGCAATTACGCTATATGAACCTCCAGGTAAGCCAGAAGCATTTTGTGTAGTTGCTCCACTAGACCAAACATAAGTATAAGGAGAAACGCCACCTGTTACAACAACAGAAACAGAACCATCTGAAGAACCACAATTAGCAGGAGTTGAGCTGGCAACAGCATCAAGTGCTATTGGTTCAGTAATAACTACTGATGAATTCACTAGACAAGAATTTGCATCTGTTATTGTTACATTATAAGTTCCAGCAACTATACCAGATAAATCCTCAGTATTTGCTCCATCTGACCAATTAAAAGTGAATGGTGTTGTTCCACCAGTTACAGTTAAATCAGCTGAACCAGTTACATTTCCACTACAATCAACGTTTGTTCCTATAATTGAAGCTGAAATATTACAGCCCATTGCATTTACATTTGCAGTTGTAATATTAGTACAACCATTTGCATCAGTAACTGTAACAGAATATGAACCTCCTACTAATCCTGTTAAATCCTCAGTTGTTTCAGAGTTCGACCAAGCAAATGTGTAACCTGCTGTTCCTCCCGAAACTGTTAAGTCAATAGCTCCATCATTTCCTAGATTTTCATCAGTAACAACAGTTGATAATAAAATAGCAGTTGGCTCTGTAATAACAACATTTGCATTAACTATACAAGCATCAGCATCAGTTATTGTTACATCATAGCTACCAGCAATTAAACCAGTTAAATCTTCTGTAGTTTCAGAATTTGACCAATTAAAAGTAAATGGTGTTGTTCCACCTATTACAGTTAAATCAGCTGAACCATCAGTTCCTGCATTACAACTAACATTTGTGCTAGTTATTGAAGCTGAAATATTGCAACCCATAGCAGCTACAACTATTGAAGCTGTATTTGTACAACCATTTACATCAGTTACAGTTACATCGTAAGTGCCACCTACCAAAGCCGATAAATCTTCGGTTGTACTTCCATTAGACCAGTTAAATGTATAACCAGCAGTTCCACCAGATACAGTTAAATCAATAGCACCATCGTTACCCGAATTTTCATCGGTAACAACATAAGATAATAAAATAGCAGTTGGCTCATTAATTACAACAAAAGAATTTGCTGTACATGAGTTAGCGTCGGTTATTGTTACACCATAACTTCCAGCAAATACTCCAAATAAATCTTCTGTAGTTTCACTATTTGACCAATTGAAACTATATGGTGTAACACCACCAGATACAGTTAAGTCAACAAAACCATTTGGTGAAGCATTACAAATTGCATCTATTCCAAAAATTGAAACTGATAATGCAGTTGGTTCTGTAATAGTTACATTAATTGACGATTGACAAGAATTTGCGTCAGTAGCAGTTAATGAATAAGTTCCACCAGAAACATTATTTAAGTTTGCAGTTGTTTGACCATTACTCCATAAATAGTTATAAGGACTCACACCGCCTATTGTATTTACAACAGCATCTCCATTGTTTGCTCCAAAACAAGTAACATTATTAGAAGAAGTAATAGATAATGTTGCTCCACCAATATCACTAACTGCGATTGTTTGATTTGAAGTACACGAATTTGCATCAGTAACTGTAAATGAGTAGTTTCCTGAGCCTAAATTTGTTATTGTGGCTGTTGTTGCAGTATTATTCCAGTAATATGAGTAAGGAGTTACACCTCCCGAAACAGTTAATGAAATTTCACCATTTGAACTACCGCAATTTGCATCAGTTGTATTAACAATTACATCTAATAATGTAGGCTCATTAATATCTATTGTTGCATTTGCAGTACAAGAATTTACATCAGTAATTGTAACTGCATAACTTCCTGCCGAAACTCCTGATAAATCCTCAGTAGTTGCACCATTCGACCAATTATAAGTATATGAACCTGTTCCTCCAAGTACTGTTAAATCGGCAGAACCAGTAATTCCTCCATTACAATTTACATCAGAACCAAAGATAGAAGCTGTTAAACTACAAGAAATTCCGTTAACAACTATACTTGCATATGCAGTACAGCCATTAGCATCGGTAACAGTAACATTGTATGTGCCACCAACTAATCCAGATAAATCTTCAGAAGTTTCTGAATTAGACCAATTAAATGTATAACCAGAAGTTCCACCATTAACTGTTAGATTAATTGCTCCATCTGAACCTAAATTTTCATTTGTAACAATATGTGATAAAGTTAATTCAAACGGTTCGTTTATTGTAATTGAAGCAGTTGCAGAACAAACATTTGCATCAGTAACAGTAACATCGTATGTTCCAGCAATAATTCCAGTTAAGTCTTCGGTTGTAATACCACCAATCCAGTTATAAGAATAAGTTGTTGTTCCTCCGGCAACTGTTAAATCGACATTTCCGTCAGATAATCCAAAACAAGAAACATCAGTTCCAACAACAGAAGCTGTAAGCTCTAATGGCTCGGTAACTGTTAAATTTGCTAAAGAAGTACATCCCATTGCATCAGTTACAGTAACAGTATAGCTATTTGCAACTAATCCAGTAATTGAAGCAGAAGCAGCACCATTTGACCATGAATAAATGTATGGAGTAACTCCACCAGTTACATTAATTGTTGCATCACCATTAGCACCAGCAAAACATGAAACATCATTTACAGAAGTAACTGAAACTGTAGGAGCACCTGCATTATTAATTATTATCGAAGTTGATGCTGTACAAGAATTACCATCGGATACAGTAACATCGTAACTACCTGCACTTACATTTGATAATGAATTAGATGTAGCACTAGTTGACCATAAATATGTATAAGGTAAATTTCCACCACTAACTGATACGCTTGCAGAACCATTTGAAGCACCACAAGTAGCATCGCTTGAAGAAGGAATTAAGGCTAAAGCAGAAGGTTCAGTAACAATAGCATTTACAGATGCTTGACATCCGTTTGCATCTGTAATTTGTAGGTTATATGTACCAGCAATTACATTATTTAAATCTTCAGTAATTTCACTATTATCCCATAAATATGAATACGCAGTTGTACCACCTGTTACAGTTACATTAACAGCACCAGAAGCATTTCCATTACAATTTACGTTTGTTACTGTAAAATTCGTAGATAAAGATAAAGGTTCAGTAATATTTGCAGAAGCATTAGTTTGACAACCATTTGCATCAGTAATTGTAACTGAATAACTATTTGCTGATAATCCAGAAATATCCTCAGTTGTTGCTGAATTAGACCACAAGAAAGAATATGCAATTGTTCCACCAGAAACTGTAAGACTTACAGAACCGTCATTTATGCTATTACAACTAACATTACTAGAAACTACACCAGCTGTTAAAGCTGAAGGTTCATTTATAGTAACAGAAGCAGTATTTGTACAACTATTAGCATCTGTTACAGTAACAGTATAGCTTCCAACTGCTAAATTACTTTCAGAAGCAGTACTTCCTCCACTAGTCCAATTATATGAATAAGATGATGTACCACCACTTACTATAACGTTTGCCGTTCCTGTTGAAGTTCCATTACATAAAGCATCTGTAGAAGATGGTGTAATTGTTAATACAGAAGGTTCTGTTATTGTTACAGAAGCAATTTTAGAACAAGATTTACTATCTAAAACGGTTACTGAATAAACAGCAGCTGATAACCCACTTACGTTTGCTGTTGAAGCTGAATTTGACCAAGTATAAGTATATGGCGTTGTTCCACCAGAAACTGAAACAGTTGCTGCACCATTATTTCCAGCATTACAACTAACATTTGATGATGAAGTTATAGAAGCATTTAATACCGATGGTTGAGTAATTATAACAGAAGCTGATGCTTTACAACCTGCATCGTCAGTAACTGTTACTGAGTAAGTAACATTACATAATGAAGCCACAGAAGCTGTTGTTGCAGTATTTGACCAATCATAAGTATATGGAGATGTTCCTCCATTAGCAGTAACCTGAGCTGTACCATCACATGCACCATTACAAGTTACGTTTGTACTTGAAGCAGTTGCAGTAGGAGCTCCACTATCATTAATATCAGCAGATGCTGTATTTGTACAACCATTTGCATCATTAACTGTAACGCCATAAGAACCTGCTAATTTTCCAGAAATATTATTTACAATTTCTCCTGTTGACCATAAATATCCATAAGGTGTTAAACCTCCTGATACTGATACAGAAGCTGAACCGTCGGCATTTCCACAAGTGGCATCAATTGCAGAAGGAGTAATTACAATAGCAGAAGGTTCTGAAATAACTGCATTAGAATTTGCTGTACATCCCTTAGCATCAGTAACTGTTAAATTAAATGTTCCAGCACATAATGATGAAATTGACTGAGAAGTTTGTAAGCCACTCCAAGCATAAGAATACGGTGTTGTTCCACCACTTACAATTGCAGAGGCTGTTCCATCGCATAAAGCATTACAAGTAACATCAGTTTTTGAAGTTGAAGCACTAAGAACAGATGGTTCTGTAATTGTAACAGAAGCTGTTGTGTTACATAAATTATTATCAGTTACAGTTACAGTATATGTGCCAGCAACTAATCCATTTTTAGTAGCCGAAGTTCCACCTGTTGACCATAAATATATATAACTAGGAGTTCCGCCAGATACACTTACAGTAGCACTACCATTGCTTCCACCAAAACAACTCACATTTATTTGTGTTGTAGAAGCAGATAAAGCTAATGCTGGTTGTGTTATTGTAGCTGTAGCAGTTGTAGTACAATTATTAGCATCTGTAACAGTAACAGTGTACGTTCCTGCTGATAATGATGATGTAGAAGCACTTGTTGCACCGCCTGTCCATAAATATGTATATCCAGCTATTCCACCAGTAGCTGTAACGGTTGCACTACCATTAGTTCCTCCATTACATAAAACATTTGTTTGTGCAGATATAGAAGCAGTTAAAGCAGAAGGTTGAGCTATTGTAATTGAAGAAACAGAGCTACAAGAATTTACATCTGTAACAGTAACAAAATATGTTCCTGCAGGTTTGCCAACAATTGTTTGCGTAGTTGCACCACCAGTCCATAAATAATTATATGGAGATGTACCACCAGATGCAGTAACAGTTGCTGTTCCTGTAGATGTTCCACTACAAGTAACATCTGTTTTTGACATTACAAGTGAAATAGCAATAGGTTCAGTGATAGTAACAGATGCTGTTGTTTGGCAACCTTTGCTATCAGTAACTGTTACTGAATTATTACCAGCACTTAATCCTGATAAATCTTCAGAAGTTGCACCGTTTGACCATAAGTAAGTATATATAGCAGTTCCACCTGAAACAGATAAGTCTGCTATTCCATTTGCACTCGCATTACAAGTCAAATTTGTTCCAACTATAGAAGCTGATAAGGCTGCTACAGGTTGTGAAATAGTTACAGAAGAATTAGCTGTACAACTATTAGCATCAGTTACGGTTACTGAATATGTCCCAATTGATAATCCTGTTAAATCTTCGGTTGTAGCCGAATTACTCCAAGAATATGTATTAGAAGGAGTACCTCCTGTAACTATTAAGTTAGCAGCACCATCGCTTCCTCCAAAACAATTTACATTTGTGCCAATAATATTTGCAGCTAATGCTGATGTTGGTTGTGATATAGTTGTAGTAGCTGTTGCTGTACATGAACTAGCATCTGTAATTGTTACTGAGTAAATCCCAGCTGGTTTATTGGTTATTGATGCTGTTGTTGCACCACCAGTCCAAGAATATGTTGATATTCCTGTTCCTCCAGCAGGTGTTGCAGTTGCACTTCCTGTTGAATTACCAAAACAAGCAACATCAGTTTTTGAAATTGAAACAGTTAATCCTGAAGCAGGTTGTGCTATAGTTGTAGTAGCAGTTGCTGTACATAAATTTGCATCTGTAATAGTTACTGAGTATGTTCCAGCTGGTTTATTGGTTATTGATGCTGTTGTTGCACCTCCAGTCCAAGAATATGTTGATGTTCCTGTTCCACCAGAAGGTGTAGCTGTGGCACTACCAGTTGAATTTCCAAAACACAAAACGTCTGTTTTTGAGATTGATACAGATAAAGCTGATGCAGGTTCTGTTATTGTTGTAGTAGCAGTAGCAGTACAACTATTTGCATCAGTAATTGTTACTGAGTATGTTCCAGCTGGTTTATTGGTTATTGATGCTGTTGTTGAACCTCCTGTCCAAGAATATGTTGATATTCCTGTTCCACCTGATGGTGTTGCTGTTGCTGTACCTGTTGAATTACCAAAGCAAGCAACATCTGTTTTTGATATTGATACAGATAATGCTGATGCTGGTTGTGTAATCGTAGTAGTTGCAGTTGCTGTACAACCATTAGCATCAGTTGCAGTAACTGTATATATTCCAGCAAGTTTATTAGTAATTGAAGCTGTTGTTGCTCCTCCTGTCCAAAAATATCCGATTGCTCCTGTTCCTCCAGTTCCAGTTGCCATTGCAGCTCCGGTTGAATTTCCAAAACAATCAACATCTGTTTTTGATATTGACACTGATAATGCTGTTGCTGGTTGAGTAATAGTTGTAGTAGCAGTTGCAGTACAACCACTTGCATCAGTTGCAGTAACTGAATATATTCCAGCTGGTTTATTTGTGATAGAAGCAGTTGTAGCACCACCAGTCCATATATATCCTATTAATCCTGTTCCACCTGTTCCTGTTGCTGTTGCAGATCCAGTAATTTGTCCATTACATAAAACATCAGTTTTTGAAATAGATACTGACACAACTGTTGCAGGTTCTGTAATTGTATATGCACCATTTATGGTACATGCATTTGCATCTGTAACAGTAACTGCATAAGCACCAGCGGGTCTAGTAGTTAAGTCTTGATTAGTTGATGTATAAGCACTTGGCCCTGTCCATGAATATGTATAAATTGGAGTTCCTCCTGAAGGTGTAATATCTATTGCACCGGTAGAATTTCCTTTACATAAAACATTTGTTTGTGAAGCAAGTGCCAAAGCTAATGCTGATGCAGGTTGTGTAATAGTAGTAGTTGCAGTAGCAGTACAATTATTAGCATCAGTAGCAGTTACAGTGTATGTTCCAGCAATAAGCCCTGATATAGAAGCAGTTGTTGCACCACCAGTCCAAGAATATGTAGATATTCCAGTTCCACCAGAAGGTGTTGCTGTTGCACTACCTGTGGAATTTCCATTACAGAGAACATTTGTTTTTGCAATTGTAACAGATAATGCTGAAGCTGGTTGAGTTATTGTTGCAGTTGTTGTTGCAGTACAACTATTAGCATCTGTAATTGTTACAGCATAGTTTCCTGCCACTAAACCAGTTATAGTTGCTGTTAAATCTCCTGTAGGAGTACCAGCCCAATTATAAGAATATGCAGATGTTCCACCACTTACGGTTACAGTTGCACTTCCTGTATTTCCACCATTACACAATACATTTGTTTGAGCAGTTATTGATGCAGATAATGCAGCAGCAGGCTGTGTGATAGTAGCAGAAGCTGTTGCAGTACAACTATTAGCATCAGTTACAGTAACAGTATAAGTACCAGCAATTAATGAGTTTTTAGTTGCAGAAGTTCCACCACCTGACCATAAATAAGTTAGAGTACCTGTTCCACCCGAAGCAGTAACTGTTGCACTACCAGTATTATTACCAAAACACAAAACATCTGTTTGTGAGCCAATTGAAGCAGTTAATGCAGAAGCAGGTTCAGTAATTGTAACAGTAGCTGTTGCAGTTGAAGGTGTTGCATCGCTAACAGTAACTGTATATGTTCCTGCAGTCAAATTTGTAGCAGTTGCATTAGTTTGGCTACCTGCAGAAGCTGGCCAAGCATAGTTATAAGGAGATGTACCACCTGATGCAGTAACAGTGGCAGTACCATCTGAACCACCATTACAAGAAACATTTGTTTGGGCTGATATTGAAGCAGATAATGCTACTGAATTTGTAATTGTAACTGAACCTGTACCTGAACAACCAATTCCATCAGTTGCTGTTACAGTATATGTTCCTGCACATAAACTTGATATAGATTGTGATGTTTGTGGTAAATTGTAATTAAAGTACATTGTCCAACTAGTTAAATTAGGTGTACTTGCAGTAGCTTGGTCATCTCTAATTCGTAAAATCCATGTTCCATTTGCATTTACACCATCAAAAGTTGTCATTGTCACTTCTGGTCTGAAATCTCCTGTATAAGGGGTTGTTCCTGCAGTAATTGCAGTTGCAGCAGATTGTTTAAAACATGTATTAGTATAACTTCCAGTACCTGTACCATTATCATCTGTTAAAGTAATTATTGCACTAGAAGGAGATAAAAGTGAAATATCTAAGTCTTGTAATCTGGTTGTAGAGACTGTAATACATACCTTATCAAGTGTGTATAACGAATTATCTAATACACCTAATCCAGAAACTGTAGCTGTAAAATCTTTTGTTGTATTATTGGTTACAGTACCTGTTGTTCCATTAAATAAAGAAGAACCTGTACTGGAAATACTCCACTGGTAAGTAAAAGGAGATATTCCAACTCCATTAGCTGTAGCACTACCATTGCAGACTCCGCTAGGATTTTCATTGGTTTGTGAAAAAGTTACAGTAGGAGGATTAACAACTGTAATATAATTTGTTTTAGTTTTACTACCAGTTCCTTGAGCATTAGTTGATGTATGAGTTACTGAATAACTACCAACTGTATTGTATGTAATCGATGGATTTTCAACATTACTAGTTGAAGGTGTACCTCCAGCAAAAGTCCAAGAATAAGAAGTTGGCCAACCAGTACTTGCATCAAAATAATTCACCGTGGAACCAACACAAATTGAGTCAGTTGATGCATAAAAATCGGTTAAAGGAGAGCCATCAGTACATACAATTGGCATAATTGCTAAGTTAAAATTACCTCCCCAAGCACTTGCAAAATCATACCATACATTATCTGACCATTGTTCCCATGCAGTATTTGTTGCATTAGCATTTTGAGCATCAGAGTAAACAGCAACTGTATCTCCTGCTGTTGTAGGTAATAGTATTGAAATATAAAATGGTCCAGGTATAGTTACTGGAGTAGCAAACTGAACATAGGTTAAATCGCCATTACTAATATCATTAATAATAGTTGAATAAGGAACAGTTTGTGTTGCTATTATTGCACCTGGAGCACCTGCAGTTCCAGTATTATTATATACCCTAATTGTTAAGTTTGAAGCAGCCCCAGCATCTTTACAAACTGAAAATGCAAAATAAGCTCCATCAATTTTTGTATAAGGTGAATAAGTGGCAAAATATTCTGCCTTTTGTAAATCACCATAACTATTATTTCCACAAACATAACCTGAATTAGGTGAAGGTATTGTATATAAAGCTAAACCCCCAACTAAATTGTTTAATGTGTCACAATTTGAGGCATTTGGATCTAAAACATTGATATATCCTGTTTTAACTTCGGCATCAGAACCGTTTGCATTTGTAGATGTTAATGTTACATCAAAAGTTCCAGGAGTAGAATAGATAATTCCAGTAGGATTTTGAAGTGAAGATGTTGCTGGAGAACCTCCAGAAAATGACCAAGACCAACTTGTTGCAATTCCACCCCAACTTTCATCTGTAAAATTTACTGTTCCAGGTGCCATAAATTCTACTTGATTTGCACTAAACTCAGCTGTTGGAGCAAGTGTTGGATTTGTACAAACATGTGCAAATATTGCATTATTTACAGTAACACCCCACGCATCAGTGTATGTATGCCACGAGCCTGAACTCCACTGTTCCCATGCATTATCAAGTATCGCTTCACCATTACTATTCGTTAATAGTACTAATGAATCTGTACCTGTTGGAATAACTACTCCAATATAAACTGGAGTACCAGGAATTACTACATTTGGTGTAAAATCAACATGAGTTGGATTTCCAGCATTCATATCAGTTATTATCGTAGCCATAGGAACAGTGACTGTTCCAAGTACTGAACCGGGTTTTCCACCATTATCACCCCAAACATTAAATGTAACATTCGATGTTCCATAAGCAACTCCAAAATAAAAATCAGCACCATCAATTTCCTGATATGGAGAATAATAATCAAACATTTCAGCTTTTGCTAAATCATTATATGCATTTGTTCCAGAAATATAACCAGTATCGTGTGGTAAAGTACCATCAGCAAAATACATTGCTGGTGTTCCTGTAAAGTGACTTAATGTGTCGCAAGATGCAACTGCAGGATTTAAAACTTTTATATATGCTGTTTTGGTTTCAGTAGCAGAACCATTTGTATTAGTAGCAGTTAAAGAAACTTGGTATTGACCAGGAGTACTATAAGAAATTCCAGTAGGGTTTTGAATTGTTGATGAATTTGGCGAGCCTCCTGGGAAAGACCAGCTCCAATTCGTAACTACACCTGTGGATAAATCATTAAAATTAACAATACCCGTAGGGAAAAATGTATTTTGAGAAGCAGTAAAATCTGGAGTTGGAGGTAATGCTAAATCTGGAAATCTAAAAGCTGCTATTTGAGTTCCTTTTGTTGAAGGAGCTGTTCTTCCATATTCAGTTGTAAACCAAAACGTTTCATTATCAGAAGGATCTATACTCATTTGAGCATAATCACCCCATCTGTCGGCACTTGTTTGTGATGCAGTTCCATCTTTAATTACAGTTTCTGTTATATCAAAAACACCTAAAGCATTTGCATTTTCTTGAGCAGACTGACCTGCAAATCTAATTCCAGGATAAACTGAAGAACTCGAAATTGAATATCCAATTGCTATTTCATTTTTAACGTTCATTGAAATTCCTGCCATCCAGCGACTATTTGCATCAGGGGCATAAGTCCCACTTTGTCTTACTGACCATGTACCACCTGTACTTCTTAATTCATACCATCTTACACCAGCATGATCTGTATTATCAACATCGACCGAATGTGTACAAACAATAGTTTGATATCCTCCAAAGTTAATGTATTGAGCACGAAACATAAAAATTTGCGGTATAGCATCAATTTGCTGTGTTGTACCTGGTTGTGCAATATTTGCCCAATCTGTTCCAAAATTACTGTCAAATGCTGGAACATTTAATTGTTGAGTTCTAGTAAATGTTGAATTTGCAGTTGTTGTCCAATCAACATCTAATTGATAAAACCAAATCTGGT
>Ga0209211_10007819_pt1 | contig 14869 bp, 15 predicted proteins | sample RifGroA2_FD_183992 | JGI IMG/M metagenome (GOLD analysis project Ga0209211, IMG submission 183992) | Groundwater microbial communities from Rifle, Colorado, USA - Groundwater A2 (SPAdes) (version 2) | ecosystem: Environmental > Aquatic > Deep subsurface > Groundwater | place: Rifle, Colorado... | reverse complement strand
CTGTGCATCTATTTTGATGAGGTTCCCCGGGTTTTCCGGTTCCCCGTCTGAGCCCTGCACGGGAACATCGGAAAACCCGCCTGAATGATCTCGGGAGCAAAGCAGTTTGCTCCCTCGTTCATTCAGGCCCCACCCTACTTACAAAACGCCACAAACGTGAGATTTTTTGTCGTCGTTTGAATTCCATCTTAGAATGACAGTAAATTTGAGTTTAAGAACGGTCTTCAGTATGTTTTTTCCAGATTTTAATTTTGATAAGCCAGCTTTTTCTGGTGTTTTTCTTCTTCAAAATTTTGTACCACTAATCCGCGCAAAATAATATAATCAACTTTTGGAAGTTTGGAATGTGCGCCACAACGAATACAAACCCAGGAATTTTTTTTGCCATGAACCGGAGTCATACGTTGGCTACATTTTTTATCTTTGCAAAATGGACCGTCAACTGCCCAATCCCAAAGCACGCGGTTTACTTCGCGCCGCCAAAGCTCCCAAGTGGCGTCAAAATAAGTACGCATCACATGAGTTGATTGTTGCAATGCCACAATTTTTTGATTTTGTGGTTTTGGTTTGGTAAAAATGTATTTGAAAGTCATATGCGTGTTGATTAGTTCATCTATATAAGAAGTCGTAAAAATGATGTTTATGTTACATCCTGGCAATTACTTTTCTAGTTCTAATTCGTTAATTCTTTGAGAAATTATTTTCTCGATATTTTTTATGCCTAAGGAATGAGCTGCATCGCAGACACCGATTATCGTATTGGCAATTCTTTTTTCAAGTTCTGGCTGTTCCTTTTTTGTTGCTATGGCAATCCATAATTTTGTTACCGCTTCATGTAATGATAATAATGAGTCTTTAACATTACCAGTACACTTGGGATGACTCAGCACTTTTTTAATTATTTTTTTGTAGATTTCGTTTAAATTCATAGACAAAATTTATTGTGTAATTATATGATTTTTACATCCTGGCAATTACTTTTCCGGTTATTTGCATGCCAGGTTCAATTGAAAGAGGGGAGTATTTAGGATTTTCCGGTTCAAGATGCTTTCGTCCGCCACGCGAGGAAAATCTTTTTACTGTTGTTTCGCCATTATGTTCAACGACTACAATGTCGCGGTTTTTGATTTCTTTTAGGTCGTGGACCGGCATAACGAGTACAACATCTCCATCCCAAATTACACCTTCCATTGAATCGCCGTGCACCTGAATTAAGAAAGTGTCGCGGTTTACTAATTTGGAAACTTCTTTACCCGCAGTTTTCCATTCTCCAGTCATGGTTACTGTTTCGGTAAATGGTCCGCCACGCGACATTCCGGCAAGCGGTAGTAATGGTTGGACATTTAATTCTCCAAAACCTTGTGGGGTGATAGAGAGTCCTCGGGCACTGCCATCGCCACGTTTCAGTGTTCCTTTTTTTTCTAGTGCTACAAGCAGATCAGTGATTGTTTGATTGGAAGCGACATCGAGCAGTCTTTTTAAATCTTCAAAAGTCGGCGGAAAGCCTTCTGATTTTATAAATTGATATAAGATGCGCAGGACTTGGTGTTGTCGTTTGGTTAAAGGTTTTTTTGGTATCATATTTTTTTTTGGGTTAATTTTCCATAGCTTGTTGTGGTTAAACAATTAAACTCTATGGAATAACCATGTCAGTTTATTACAAGGCAGTTCGTTTATTTTTTTCAACAACCCACCCCCGGGTGGGTTCGCAACCGTATACTTATACAGTACCGAACGTCTGTACGGGTGTCAAGAGGGGTTATCCACAGAAGAAAAAATAAAAGTAGGTGGTAGGTAGTGAGTAGGGCTATAAGCTGTAAGCTATAGAAATTCCAAACGACTTCCGTAGGAAGTCGTCCTGAACCGTTGTAGCGAATATTCCTACGAGGGTGAAGGATCTCTAATTCTCACACAAACAATATCGAATATCGAAATTCAAAACAAATCCAAAATTCAAATGACTAAAATTCAAAACCAGTTTTAAATATTTGTTTTTTGATCATTTGAATTTGTTTCGTATTTCGGATTTTGTGCTTCGAATTTAACCTTTACAGAAAATGTCGTCCCGAACTGTTATAGCGCACATTCCTACGAGGGTGAGGGATCTCTGCGTTAAAGTAGGGCAGGGTCTTGTACCCCGCCAGCGGATGAGTTGTTAAAATTCCAAATCTCAAGCACCAAACCACAAACAAATTCAAAATCACAAACCGCCAGCTGGCGGTACAAATCCAAAACAAAATTAAACAGTAGTTAGTGGGTAGTAAAATTCTATTCTCGCATTCTCGAGAATGCGAGATAAAGAAATAGTTATAAAATAGGCAGTTAAAAATAAAATTTTTTTTAAATTTCTTATCTGAAATTCTTAAGATTTTCAGATAGTGTTTTAGCCACCCTTCCTATCCTTAAATTCTTAAGAACATAAGAATAGTTTTTATCATTTGGACATTTGGATTTTAGATTTGTTTTGAATTTATATGGCTTACAGCTTATATCTCTACTTACATCTTAAATTCTTACTCCCTGTTCATGGCGGGGTACAAGACCCCGCCCTACTTGTATTGGAAATTGGATGTTTAGAAATTGGAAATTGGAAATGAATTCGAACAGACTTAAAACTAACTTCTTTTTTCTGTTACTAATTTCTCTTTTTTCTATTCTTCACTTTAATCTTAAATCTTTAACCTTAAACCTGTCTAAAAGTTCAAATTTGAAGTTGAACTTTTAGACAAAAAACCCGCCGAGTTGGCGGGTGAGTTGGTAGACTAGTCTCTTATGTAGTGATATGCAATTCTCGTGGCTGTGTCAGTTAGCTGCCAGTCATAAACCAAATCTTCAATTATCAATTTTTTGGTTTGCAACACCTGCATGAGTGACGCAACATGACGCGTGGTTCTAGGTGCATCTGAACCGAATTTTTTTTGAAGCCTGAACCAGACTGTCTGAGTAAGTTTGTTATCTTTGAGTGTTCCACGTTCGCGTTGAATCAGAGCAAGTTCAATTAGAATTCGCAAAGTATCCGGTCCAAGCCCTTGTGCGACTTTATTTGGACTTGATTCCGGTTTTGGTAATTCTATTGGAACATCTTTTTCGTAGTAGTCAATTCCGGTTTTAATAAAATGACCTCGGATCATTTCTGCCGCTTCTTTAAGCGGTCTTGCTTTTCCAGAATCAACCAGACTTTGGTAGCCACTTTCCGGCCAGCAATGGATGGTGATTTTCTTGGAAACAAGAATTTTCATTACCGCTTTTATAAATTCTTCATTTGAGTAAGAGTGGCAACACATCTCAATTATTCGTTTTGAAGTGAAGGCAAACGGTTGTGTCATTTCAATGGCTAAATCAGCGATTCTTTTAACTTCATCTTTATCAATGTTCATGATGACCCCTTTCTTTTTTTTTTGGTTAATGTCCATTTTGAACGTTAGATTAACTTAACACAAAACAGAATTTTCGTCAAGCTCTGTTGGGAGACCACTGCAAAACTCCAAAATAGTGTCTGAGTCTGTCGAAGACCTATTTAGATTTAGCCAAATTTTATCCCTTCGACTAGCTCAGGGAATAAAATTTGGCACGAAAAGGGAGTTTTGCGGTGGTCTCGTTGGATATTTCACTGTTAAGACAGATACGAGGCTTAGCCTCGTATCAACCAATTCTTGCTCTGCCCCTCTGCCGACTCTTTTCTCTTTTCTAATTTCTCTTTTCTTCACTTTAATCTTTAATCTTAAATCTTACATCTAACAAAAAACTCCCCACTGAACGAATCAGTGGGGAGGAGAGTTAGTACGTCTGACCAAACTGTGAGAAGGCTTCAGTACCAGAGATGACACTGCCTTCGGCTAGTTTGGCAGCCAGATCAGACAGTTGTTGTACCCAAATGTGTTTTAGAGACACAGACGGTTTTTCTTCTTTTTTCCCTTGTTTTGCCCCCCAAAATCTTGTGAGATCCATAGAAAGCCAGTCCATTGGAACAGCTTGGATATATTTAGCCAGACGTTTTTGTCCTTCTTGGGCGGCGGCATCTGAACTTTCAAAACAGAAGTTTTCACAATGACCAAGAATACCAGAAAGATGGGGTAATGAAGCAAACTCTTCTACACGGTTTTTGTCTGTTACAAGACCGGCACGATAAAGAAGAATATCGTTGGTTACTACAGGCGGTTCAATTTCAATGACCAGTCTGGAATTGTCTTCAAAAGTGTAAACAAGAGAGAATCTGGTTGGTCCTCTAGACACACCAACAACAAGGTTTTTATTCATTTGTTTCGTCCTTTCTTTTCGTTGTTGTTTATGTATTTTGTATGTACACTTAACAATATTTTATGGTACTTGTCAAGTTTCTTGCCATATTTTATTTTTTCGTGTATAATACCCGACAATATGACACTATTTGAAGCCAAGAAAATTCATTGTATTGGAATTGGAGGAATTGGGATTTCGGCGATTGCTAAATTATTGGTTTTTCAGGGAAAGAAAGTTACCGGTTCAGACGCAGCTGATTCGGAAATTGTGCAAGAAGCCAAGGTGGCGGGAGTTGAAATTATGATTGGTCATCGTGCAGAAAATATTGCCAATGATGTTGAAGCGGTTATTTATTCAGAAGCAGTGCCGGAAGATAATCCGGAACGGGTTTGGGCAAAAGAAAAAGGAATTTCTGAATTTGCCGGAGCCGAAGCGTTGGCAGAATTGACCAGAGGTAAGCGTTTAATTGCGGTTACCGGAACTAATGGAAAAAGTACAACTACGGCAATTTTGGGATTATTGCTTGAGGCCGGCGGAATGGATCCAACTGTTTTGGTTGGAAGCAAGGTCAAACATTTTCCGCTGGGAAATGTGCGTCCGGGAAAAGGGGAATGGTTTGTTTTGGAAGCCGACGAATACAAAGCCAAGTTTTTAAATCTTGAACCGGAAATTGCCGTGGTAACAAATATTGAAACTGACCATCTTGATTTTTTTCGCGATTTCAAACATATCAAAGAAGTGTACCAAGAATTTTTCAAGCGCGTGAAAGCTCGCTTGTTTTTAAATGCTGATGATTTGATAATGATGAATGAACTTAAACATTCGCAGGAAACAACAACTTTTGGAATTCAAAATTTGGCAGATTATTTTATTGAAGATACAAGCATCAAAGATTCAAAACAAATTTTTGAAATTCGCGGCCATGGTGAATTTAAAATTTCTTTGCCCGGGCGTTTTAATGTTATGAATGCTACAGCCGCTTTGGCCGTGGCTTTAGAACTTGGTGTTCCGGAAGATATTTGTCGCAAAACTTTGGAAGAATTTCCTGGGATTTGGCGCAGGTTTGAAAGAGTGGGTGAAAAAAATGGCGCACTTATTGTTTCGGATTATGCCCATCATCCAACCGCGGTCAGTTTGACAATTATTGGCGCCAAAAGATTTTATCCGCGTCGGCGCTTGGTAATTGTTTTTCAACCGCATCATACGCATCGTTTGGAAGCCTTGTTTGACGATTTTGCAAAATCTTTTAAAGGCGCTGACGTGGTGGTAATTTGTGAGACATATTTTGTGCGCGGTCGTGAAGAAATTAAAGTTACAAAAACTGCTAAGGATTTAGCTGATGCTATTTCCAATCCAAATAATAAAGTTTTTTACGGGGAGAATTTAGAAAAAACCGGACAAATTGTGCGCGAGCAAATTAAAGAAGGGGATGTGGTAATTTTTATGGGAGCCGGTGATATTGATTCTTTGGCGCGGGGGTTGATTAAATAATTAAAAAAGCAAGCTCGGAAGGCTTGTTTTTTGGTTACATTTTTTCGCGTACGCGAAATTTTGTTACCGATTTTTTAATACAAAATTACCGCGATAACCATTAAGGTATTGAGTATGGTGTAACCGGTATAGGCTAGTATTATTGGAGGTTCTTTATGCACGACCCCGTAAATAAACCAAACTATTCCAATTATCGTGATTGCAATCCAAGTAAATGGCGACAAGGAACTTGCGTCTTTTTCCACCCATACTTTTATAACTTGCGGAAGAAAAACTAGCGGTCCTAAAAGTACGATCGGCGTGATGATTTTATCAAGCATTCTTTTTCCTTTTTGCGGATGCGGATAAGCTTCGTGTTTTTTATGAATGCGTTTTCGCAAATGAAAATGTTGTAGTCCTAGCATATGGGGTTATTATAGCACAATTTATTAAAACTTAAAAAGGTAGGCGTAGCTCAAACCTTTAGGTTTGAGAATGTCTCAGGTCTAAAGACCTGATCCGCAATATAGATTGATTCGGTGGTTTCTGTTCAAGTCCACGAACACAGTATTGACAAAATTTGCAGTTTTTGGTATATTTTTATGAAGGCGACACCAATAAAAGGAGACGAAAAATGTCTGTGAGAATTCATGTTTGTCCAAAAGATGATCCCATGAGCTGGGAGGATTTTGTCAAAAAAACTCCGCCGTTTTCCGTAGCGCTTGATGGTTATGTAATGGATGGTCCGCGGTTTGATCCGGTTGGACCTCATGCCAATTATAATCATCATGAAAATGTGGATCGTTTGGCGACCCGCGCTACTTGTGCCCAAGTTTTGATGGCGATTCGTTTGGGATTTTTCCGGACGTTTCGTGGCAAAGAGATTCATCTTTGGGTCAATGATTGCGATGAGGATGTTTGTCTGTCTGTGTTTTTGCTCAAATATGGATTCATGGCTAAACATCCAATCAATCCATTGCTCAATCGTTTGGTCAATGTTGAGGAAATTCTTGACACTACAGCTGGCGCTTATCCATACCCGGACGATCTGCCGGTCTTGCAGGAGATTGCCTGGATTTTTTCTCCATATCGGCGTTTTCGTTTGAGTGGAGAGTTGGACTGGCGTGACGAAAAATCTTTTAAAGGTGTGATTGATGATGTGGATCATCGCATCATGAAATATTTGACTGGGCAGGGTGAGAAGCAGGATTTGGATACGCGATATGAACGCTTGGCCAATGGTCCAAATTTTGTCATGGTAAAAGAGATTGGCGCTGAAGCTCGCACGGGAATTTTTGCGGACAACGAGCATTCGTACATTTCGGTGCGGGAGCGCCCAGATGGACGCCATACGTATACCGTTGGTCGGATGTCGTTGTACATTCCGTTTCCAGTTAAGGCAATTCTTGAGGAGTGTTCCAAAGCTGAACCAGATCCCACGGCTCTTTGGGGAGGTTCAAATACTATTGGCGGAAGCCATCGTGCCATGGGAAGCGGTCTTGATCTGCAACAGGTTTTGGACATTTCTACTCAGGAGGTTGTTAGGTTAGTTGGCATTTCTGGAAATCATGAAACAATGCGTTGATTGTCACGTTAGTCCTGGTGAAAGCCAGGACTTTTTTTGTTAAATAATTAGTAAGATTGGGATGTAGCTTGTACCCCATCACTGGCGTCGTCCCGAATTGTGGTAACGAATATTCCTGCGAGGGTGAGGGATCTCTGCGGTTTTCCAAATCCCAAATTTAAAATTCAAAAAATAAGTAGGGCGGGGTCTTGTACCCCGCCATGATAGAAATTAGCTGTTTAGAGATTAGAAATTAGTTGTAGAAATTGGAAACTAGAAATTAGTTTTAAATCTGTCCGCATTCATTTCCAATTTCTATTTTCTAATATCCATTACCAATTTCTAACTTCTAATTAGCCAATTTCTAATACAGTAACGTGGGGCATTGTACTTTTCGCGCGAAAAGTACAAAGGTCTACTGAACAATTGGCGCCAAAAGTTCAGTGTGCTATTTTTCACATTTTTTTGTGCGTATCTTGACAAAAATTCAAAATTATGATATAGTTGTTTATCAAGCTCATTAACAAGAAACACAAAGAAAGGAAACAAAAATGCGCATGGATAGAAGAATTTATGTGTGTCTCGCGCTTAAAGTTATTGTCTTGGTAGCCCTTTTTTGGACTCTTTGGTATTGTATTGCTGGACAGGTACCAGTGATTACAAGCCAGCAGATGAATGCCAATTGGACAATTCATTTTTCTTTTGGTATTTCCAGATTCAGCGATGTGTTGTTCGCACCAATTTGGTCAACAATTCTTGCTCTGATCTATTTTGAAGAAGGGGTGTTTTACAATTCAGACGATGCGATTCGTTCTAGAATCGGTTTCTGTTTTGTGGCAGGTTTACTCTGTGGTCTGCTTTTTTATTGGGCATCTTCGGATAAACCAGAAAGTACTCTATATTTCTTGATTGGAGGTTCGGTCATCTCCGCACTTATTACCGGTTTTCCAGGTGAGGATGATGGCTTTAAAAGTTGGAAGTCTTTCCTGCTTTTTGGTCTGATTCTTAACTTGGTTTTTGGACTAGGTCTTGGTTTGGCCTATAGCCTGCCTTTGGGTCTTGGTCTGGGTCTGGTTCTTAGTGTGGTTTTTGGCCTTGTCTCTGGTCTAGGTTTCATCCTAGTCACCTGTTTCTTAATTTGTGCATATTGTGTCTATTTGGCATGCTCTGTTGTTGTGAGGTATGTCTCAAGATTACTGGGAAGGATCTGCGAAGGAATTTGTGCCAAGATCTAAAATCCTCTTTCGTCCGCCACCTGTTGGAACAGGTGGTTTTTTTGTATTCGTTTACACAAATGCACTACTAAAATGATTTGTGTTCGCTCTGTTTTTTCGTGTATGCAATTACAATTTCGAGACCACTGCAAAACTCCAATAAAAAAATAAAGGTTGATTTTCAACCTCATTACCAGCAGCTTCTCGGCTGCTTTTTTGTTTCTTAGACGTTTTTTAGGTATTTTTCAACCTCTTTTTGCCAATTCAAACACACTTCTCCCCTGGAAATCAAATAGCTCTAAATCTCACTCCAGTCATTATTCTGGCCATTAGTTTGACATTATGAGCAATGGCAGCCATCGTAGCTTGAAAATTATATTTGATTTTGCCAAGGTAGCGGCAACGTCTCAAGGAGTGATTATTTTTAAGATCAGCGTTGATTCTTTCAATAATATATCGTTTCTTTTTAAAAGCCTTTCTTCCTTCATCGGCTTGGTATGCTTGCCATTTTTTCTTATGTTCGCCATTCTCAAGCATGTTTTCAGGCAAAGAAAAGGCGGTTAAAATACCATCGTATTTTTCAAGAAGATTAATCCAGACTGGACAGCCGCCAGCCTTATCAGCCAGAAGAACATCAATAGTTTTTCTTTGTTCTTCAGAAAGAACCCGATGAACAAGCACATCCCAGCCATCGATATCAGCGGTGGCTCCGGGAGTGGAATGGATGCCCATGATCAAACCATGATCAGTTTCACCGGTCAGGTGGGTTTTATAGCCATGGAAATGAATCGGAACTTTAACTTTTTTCCCATCAACAGTTTTTCTTATCTCAGTTTTCTTGGTACCCCAGGAGGCATCAGGATCTCGAGGCTTTCCTTCGCTGTCTTGATTTTTTCGATCATTGAAAGTATTAACATTGGCAATAGTGTGGGTGGAATCTATGGCATGGATCGTGCCAAAGACAATGCCTCGATCTTGAGCTTGGATTAAGACTTGGTTAAATAGGGAGATAAAGAAAGAGGCACCTTTGATTTTAAGAACATCATTTCTGAATCTTGATAAGCAACTGGCATCCGGGGCTTTCTCATCAATCGGCAGTCTTAAGAAGTATTTGCAGTATAGGTTGGTGGTGGAATAAAACTCGGTGTCCATATCAGACGTATCGAAAAGAAAGCTAAGAAAGATCATTTTCAACAAAACTACTGGATTATTTCTTGGCCGTCCGCCATGTTCGTTCTTAGCTAGATCCCAAAGCGGCATAGCCAGATCATCCCAATCAAACAAGGCGTCCAACTGGCAAAGGAAATGATTTTTATCAATAATCGAATTATAAATGCCGGAAGATAAATAACTATTGGCTAGTTTGAAGGTTGACATAGGGTATTTTTAATGTTTTTAAATGCTATTTTTCCTCTTTCCTTAGCTATATTTTAGCATTTTTAAACATAAAAAAACAGCCTGAACTGTGGATGAGTTTTGCAGTGGTCTCATTTCTGTGTTTACGATTTGTAGGATATTTGATACAATGTATATAAGATTGCTTGTGTAATGAAATAAATTATTTAATAATCACTTTTATGATCAAAACAAAAATATTTGTATCTTTTTTGTTTGTTCTGTTGGTGTCATTGTTTGCCACTGGTTGCGCAATAAATACAAAAGAAAAAACTTTCACTATAATGTGGTCAATTTATGCTGGTTGGATGCCGTGGTCGTATGCTGCTGAATCTGGTATTTTGGATAAATGGGCGCAAAAATATAATATTAAAATTGATTTGAAACAAGCTGATTATATTCCTAGCATCGAAGCTTATGTTTCAGAAAAAGCAGATGGTGTGGTAATGACTAATATGGAAGCTTTAAATATGGCAGCGACAGCTGGTATTGATACTTCCGTAGTAATTCTTGGTGATTATTCAAATGGAAATGATGCTGTTATCACTAGAAATAAATTAAGTTTGTGCGATTTGAAAGATAAAGAAATTAATCTTGTACAATATTCCGTCTCTCATTATTTATTAGAGCGCGGTTTTGAAGAAAAATGTCAGGAGAAAATAACGGAAAAGAGCACTAGTTTAATTAATACTAGTGATAGTGATATTGGATCAACGTTTATTACTTCAAAGAAACAATTAGCGGTAGTAACTTGGAATCCAATTGTGTTGGAAATTTTGTCGCAGACACCAGAGGCTGTCGCGGTATTTGATTCTTCTCAAATTCCTTATGAAATTTTAGATACTTTAGCATTAAACACAGAAACGTTAAATAAAAATCCCGAATTGGCAAAAGCTCTGGTTGGTGCTTGGTATGAAACTATTTCTTTAATGAATAAAAATAATTCTGGGTCGGACAAGGTTTTAGATAGTATGGCGAAACGGGCTGGAACTAGTTTAGAATTATACAAAAAGCAATTGCAGACAACAATGATGTGGTATGACCCCAAAGAGGCGGTAGATTTTACAAACAACCCAAAATTATTTGAGGTTATGAAAAAGGTGGCAAATTTTAGTTTTGAAAATGGTTTGTATGGACAGAATTCCAAATCAGCGGAGGATGTAGGCATTGTTTTTTCAGATGGCACAATCTTTGGCGACAAAAATAATATTAAATTGCGTTTTAACGATGTGTTTATGAGATTGGCAGCTGATGGAAAATTATAAGAGAGTTTATGAAGGTAAAAAAAATATTTTGGCAATCTAATAATGATATTAATAGAAAATCAGCATTGTTTAACAGCTTGATTTTGTTTATTTTATTGATAATTTGCTATGTTGTAATTTCAGATTTGAGGCATATTAGCAACCCTCAAGATAAGATTTTTCCATCTCTGCAACAAATTGAGCAAGGTGTAAAAAATTCTTTAACCTTAAATGAAGCAGGGGTGATTTCATTGTTAGCTGATACGTCGTCAAGTTTGATGCGATTTTTTATAGGGATAATATTAGCCACAGCGGTTGGAGTTTTTTTGGGGATTGGTTTGGGTGTATTCCCTTTTTTGGAATCTTTGTTTTCTAGATTTATATTATATTTTGATAAAGTTCCGCCCTTAGCTTTGTTGCCTATAATATTTATATTTTCAGGCTTGGGAGAGCCCACTAAGATACTTTTAATCGTTATTGGGGTAAGCCCTTCAATTACTTTAGATATTTATTTGCGTGTAAAGGCTTTTCCTAAAGAACAAATTATTAAAGCGATAACTTTAGGTGCTAACAAATATAAAATTATTACTAAAGTAATTTTACCACAAATTAGTCCGGCAATAATTAATATTGTCAGATTAAATTTAATAAATGTTTGGCTTTTTCTTATTGCTGCTGAATCAATTGCAGCCAGCGAAGGCTTAGGCTACCGTATTTTTTTAGTAAGGCGATATTTAGCAATGGATATTATTATACCTTACGTTTTATGGATCGCATTTTTATCATTTTTTATAGATGGTGTACTTGCCAAATGGGCTAAATACCAATATCCTTGGTATAATAAATGAGTATGAATAAAAAAGAAATAGCTATTGAATTTAAAAATGTTAAACATGGTTATGGCGAAAAAACTATTTTAAATGACCTTAATTTTAAGATAGATCAAGGGGAATTTTTAACTATTGTTGGTCCTTCTGGCGGGGGCAAATCAACCTTGCTTAGATTGCTTTTAGGCGAAGAAATACCAACTCAAGGAAAAATTAAATTTTTTGGTAAAGAAATTACAGAGCCAACAAAAGATTTTGGAATTGTTTATCAAAATTATTCTGTGTTTCCCAATCTTACTGTATTAAAGAATGTGGCCTTTGGTTTGAATTTAGAAAATGATAAATTTGGTTATAAATACTTTAAGTCAAGTAAGTATATAAAAAACAGCAAACAAATTATTAAAAATGCTAAGGAATATTTAGAAAAAGTTAATTTATTGGAAGCAGCTGATAAATTCCCTTATCAACTTTCTGGAGGCATGGAACAGCGAGTGGCTATTGTTCAAGCGTTGATAATGAAACCTAAAATTTTGCTTTTGGATGAACCATTTAGTGCACTTGACCCATGGACTAGAGAGCAACTGCAAATATTTTTAATGGAGCTTTATCAAAAAGAAAAAACCACTGTTATTTTTGTTACACATGATTTAGAAGAAGCGGTATATTTAGGCACGCGTGTATTGGTATTGTCTCCCCATAATTTAGTTAAGGATGTTATTGGATCTAAAATAATTTATGATGCTAAAATTAAGGAACCATATCCGCGTTTATCGGAATTCAAGACATCTCTGTCTCTTAATAAAATTTTAGCAGATATAAGAAAATTTGCATTTGTTTAAAAAGTGACGAAAGTAATTACTAAGGAATCATTATCCTTGATAAAATTGGATTTGAATATTTATAAGAATTTATAAATATCTTCAAGTCCAAAATAAAATTATGAATAAGAAAATATTTTTGGAAGTAATTGGGGATCATACGCAATTTAACGGGACTTGATAAATAAGCTATAATGATAATTACTAATTTTTAAGGTTTTATTTCATGAATAACTAACTAAAATTAGCAAAAAAAATTTTAAAACATGCTAATTTGATGAATTTTTCAAAATTAGTGATAAAATTTTGGCTAAAATAAAACAATTATTTATACAACAAAGCTAATAAAAAGTGTCAATTATGTTCGTGAACTTGAACAGTCCCGTTAAATTGCGTATGATCCGTAATTGGGTGGTACGGAATGGCGGCAATAATTGGAGCATATTTTTTAAACAGCTTTTCAATTATTCAAGCTACAAATTTTTGGTATCAATTTTTAAATACCACAGGAACGATCGGCATTGTAGCTGTAAGTTATGTAAAAAAAGCATACCAACCAATGGTTCTTAACACAGTTTGGACTATTATTGGGGTGGTTGCATTAGCTCGGTTGTTATTTTAGTTTGAAGATCTTATTTCAGAAGCGTATTTTGCGGCAAACCTTTTCAAATTAGAAAAACCATCAACCAAATTACGGCTGGTGGTTTTTCTTGACAAAAATTTATTATTTTGGTAAGGTTTGTTATTGCTCATTACAAAGACAAGGAGGCAGAAAATGCAAATGTGTCCAGGGTTTAGCGTGATTTATAATGGATCCATTCTTTATTTTAACAAAAAAGATGGATCAGTCAGAGTCAAGCCGGAAGGGAATATTTGGGGTGTTTGGTCAGATGGCAGTGAGAGTCGCAAGTTTAACTTTTTGAAAACTGAGCAGGATTTCAGAGAATTTGCCGAGGCCTTGGCCGTACTGTCCGGATTTCGTATTCTAGAAAAAAGCAATGATGAAAATAATTTGGTTCTTGAGTTGCGTGGTTCTGCCACATAAATAGAATAAATCAAAAAAGGAGGTTTGCTATGAACGCAAAACAAGCTCGATTTTTGCAGTCGCTTCTTTGCAAGATTGATTTTTGGCGGTTAAAGGTTAATCGTGAAATTCGGAATGATCGTCAATTGGAAGCATCAATTGCGTTTGATTGCTTGTATGATTATCTTTGGTTGCTGGAACAGTATTTAAAGACTCATGGTGTTTGCGGCAAATTAGGCGGACAGACCGCTTTAGCACTTAAACGTTTTTATCGCAATTTGCATCAAAGCACAACAAGCAGAGTTCGTGATAGGTTGGTAAAAATAATTCACAGACTTGAACCAGAATGTCAGCTTCCGCTTTTTTCGTAACCAAAAATCCGCAGGCAACACCTGCGGATTTTTTTATTAATAAATTTGTGCAGGGCAGCCCCTTGGAGGCTGCCACAATAGTGGGGTGCAAGCCCCCGCCCTACATGTAAGCGGGGGATGAACCCCCGCGCTACTATAGTGTAGCTCAAACCTTCAGGTTTGAGAACGTCTCAGGACTAAAGTCCTGAGCTACGATCAAGGTTGTATTTTTTGAATTTTAAATTTGTTTTGAATTTGTGATTTGTAAAACCGCAGAGATCCCTCACCATTGGGTAACAGAGAAACTGAGAAACAGAAGAACAAAGAAACAAAGACAAGAGCTCATAAGAATGAGAATATTCGTTACAACAGTTCGGGACGACTCCTTCGGAGTCGGTTTGGAATTTTATCCAATTATCTTATCGACTGATACCCGCCTGGTATGCCGTTTTTAGATAGGACGATTTGCCAGAGCTGGTTTTTGCGGCTGCGGAAACTTGCGGCGCAGGAAAGCAGATAAAATTTCCACATGCGGTAAAAGCGGTCGCTATATTTATCTTTCAAACGTGGCCAAGCTGCGTCAAAATTTTTCATCCAACTCATCAAAGTTTTGTCATAGTCAACGCTGAAATTATGCCAATCTTCCATAACAAATAATCCTTCAAAAGATTTGGCAAGCTGTGTCACTGATGGAAGCATGGAATTTGGGAAAATATATTTTGCA
>Ga0209211_10007818_pt1 | contig 14870 bp, 15 predicted proteins | sample RifGroA2_FD_183992 | JGI IMG/M metagenome (GOLD analysis project Ga0209211, IMG submission 183992) | Groundwater microbial communities from Rifle, Colorado, USA - Groundwater A2 (SPAdes) (version 2) | ecosystem: Environmental > Aquatic > Deep subsurface > Groundwater | place: Rifle, Colorado... | reverse complement strand
TATCAGATTCTAATAATGCCTGATAAAGTTGAACTTCTATCAATCTTGGTAATAAATCTTCTAAAACTTCATCAGGAGTTGGTTCAAATAAATACTCATAGCTGTAAGTTCCTAGTTCCTCGTTCCTCGTTCCTAGTTTATTATCTAATGGCGAGTGGCGAGGAACGATTGGCGAACGCGCTGCCCCCAAATCTACATCCATTTCTTCATCTTCAATCGGCAGTAATTGTTTAATACGTGGCTTTTGGGTAACGGCGGAAATAAAATCGGTATAGGCCAGTACAACTTTGTCATACTTACCCACTAAGTAATCATCAATCACCAATTTAGCAATAGGCGTCACTTCATCCATTCTGGTGGTAATGTCAGCCTTAGTAAATTCCGCTATGACGGTGTGGCCGTGTCGCCACATAATGTCCCGTCCCCGCTTACCTACCGCCACCAAATCAGCCTCTACCTCTACATCTTGGGCGCGATGACGGGTTATGTATAAATTAGCACGGTTAGAAATTTGATGATTAAAACCCCCACACAATCCGCGGTTAGAAGTAATGATAACCATACCTACCCGCTTAATCTTGTCCCGATGTGTAAGAAGTGGATGTTTGTTGCGATCGGTTCGCACCACCAACTCCTTTAACATATCCCAAGCCAAACCAGCATACGTACGTGTAGCCAAAACATTGGCCACTGCTTTACGCATTTTGGCAGTTGCTACCATTTCCATCGCCCGAGTTATTTGCCCGGTATTTTTAATGGAGCGTAATCGCCGTTTAATTTCTCTAGTTACTTGGGGCATAAAAATTAAATCCCAATTTCAAAATCCAAATGACAAATGGTTAAATTTTGGGTTTTGGATTTGATTTGATATTTGGGCTTTGACATTTGAGCTTAACTTAATAACTCTTTAACTTCCTTAATTAAACCTTGAAGTTCCTTTTCAGTTTTGTCAGTGAAGCCGTCTTTAACTAATTCAGCTAATATTTTTTTACCCTTGATGTGGTCATAAAACTTCTTTTCGAGAGTCTTTATTTTAACAACTTCCACATCATCAAGATGACCATTTACCACGGCGTATAAAATGGCAATTTGCTGGCCGACTGGTAATGGTTCATACTGCCCCTGCTTTAAAATTTCAATAACCCGCTTGCCCCGCTCCAATTGTTGCTTCGTGGCGTCGTCAAGATCAGAACCAAACTGCGCAAAAGCGGCGAGCTCACGGTATTGGGCCACGTCCAGCCTTAATTTTCCAGCGACTTTTTTCATAGCCTTTACTTGTGCCGCTGAACCTACACGAGAAACTGATAAACCTACATTGACCGCTGGCCTAATGCCTTGATAAAACAAATCACTTTCCAAATAAATCTGCCCGTCAGTAATTGAAATAACATTGGTTGGTATGTAAGCTGAAATATCTCCGGCTTGTGTTTCAATAATCGGCAAAGCTGTTAAGCTGCCGCCGCCGTTCTCTTTGTTCATTTTAGCCGCCCGTTCCAGCAAACGAGAATGCAAATAAAAAATATCACCAGGGTACGCTTCACGACTCGGTGGACGGCGGAGTAATAAAGAAATCTGCCGATAAGCCACCGCGTGTTTTGATAAATCGTCATAAATAACCAAAACATCTTTGCCTTTGTCCATAAAATATTCACCCATGGCGCAGCCGGCAAACGGCGCTAAGAACGACAGGGCCGCCGGATCCGAAGCGCCAGCGAGCACCACTGTGGTATAACCCATGGCGCCGGCGTCTTGCAGTTTGGCCACCAGTTTAGCCACTTTAGATTCTTTTTGACCTATGGCCACGTAAACACAAATTACATTCTGATCGTGTTGATTTATAATGGTATCTATTGCTAAGGCGGTTTTACCGGTTTGGCGATCGCCAATAATAAGTTCGCGCTGACCGCGGCCAATAGGAATCATGGAATCAATTGGCTTAATACCGGTTTGCAGTGGCGTATTAACTGGTTGGCGAGTTAAAACCCGAGGGGCGATTTTTTCAATTGGGTAAAAATCCTCTTCCTTAATAGCACCTTTGCCATCCACCGGTTCGCCCAATGGGTTAACCACCCTACCAACTATACCTTTACCGACGGGAACAGATAAAATACGGCCCGTGGATTTAACTGTATCGCCTTCTTTAATTTCTAAATAATCGCCCAAAATCATTATACCGACCATGGATTCTTCCAAATTCAAAGCCACACCAAACACATTTTTGCCAAAATCCACCATTTCGCCGGCCTTGACTTCAGAGAGGCCCGACACTTTAGCTATACCGTCGCCCACCTCTATCACCGTGCCTATTTTTTCGCTCCTTATAGAGGCCTCAAAATCAGCCAATCGCGAGGTCAAGGCTTTTAATAAACTATCCTTACTAGGTTCTGCCATAAAAGTTATTTAACTAAATTATAATAAAGTGAATCTAAATTACCTTTTAAACTAAAATCAAACCTCTCATTATTTACCGTAACCACTAAGCCCCCTAAAATATGCGGCTTAACTTCCCACCTAATATCAACATCTTGGCCAAATTTTTTTGTAATTTCCTTGCCAATAAATTTTTGCTCAACTGGATGCAATTGCCGACGCGCCGACACTTTCACTTCTGCCCGACGAGTTAACTCGTGCCAGACGCTACCCACCTCTTGCACTATACTTTTACGCCAAGAAAACTTTTTGTCTAGCCATATACGCTGCCAAAATTTATTTACCAGTTCATTAACCCGCTGCGGCTCGGCCAAACAGGCAACCACTAATTGTTTAGCATATAATCGGGGGCTTAATCTCATATATTTTTAGACTTTGATTTATTCACCACTTCTTTCACGGCCTGTTCAATTAATTCCTTATCCAGTTTCGGCGCCGCCACTTTTCCCAACACTTTAGCCGTGGCCTGAATCACTAAACTAGCCGCTTGTTGTTTAACTTCCTTAAACATTTCATCCTTCTCGGATATAAATTTCTGCTTAACCTCAGCCACCGCCTTTTCGGCTTCAGCTTTCACCTTGGCAACAGTATCCTGTCGATATTTTTCGGCCGTGAGTTCTGCCTGCTTGTGAATGGCGGCCGCTTCGTGTTTAGCTTCTTTTATCATTTCTTGTTTAGTAATTTTGAGCTGTTCTAAACCTTCGGCTGCTGTCTTGGCATCTTGTAGCCCTTTAGAAATTTCCTCCGCCCGCTTAGTCATAACTTTAGTTAAAGGCTTTAGTGCCCACCGCCACAACACCCAAGCCACAATAGTAAAATTAATGAGTTGCGCCATCATTAATTTCCAATCTATGTGAAACGATTTTATAATATCTTCCATAAATATTTTTTAGTAGTCAACTTTCTTCAGGGCCCCTCGTCTTGAGCTTATCGAAGGGGGACCCTGCCTGAAAACAGATTACTTGATGGTAAACGCCACCACCAAACCGTAAATAGCAATCGCCTCAGCAAAAGCGGCTGCCAGTAACATAGGCACTAAAATTTTACCGGCCGCTTCCGGATTACGACCAATTGATTCCATGGCTTTGGAACCAATTTTACCAATGGCAAAAGCCGGCCCGATACCGCCAACGGCGATAGCAATCGCTTTAGCAATAGATACTAACTCCATAAATTGGACCTTTCGTGGCTACTAGCTGGGTACGACTGTTTATTATATTATTTTAAGTCGCCAGCCAATTAACCTTAATAATTAACCCTCTAGTGTTCCTCGGCAGTAGCTGCTACCGAAAAGTAAACTAAAGTCAACATAGAAAAAATTAACGCCTGAACAATACCGATAATGATTTCCAAAAATATAAATGGAATCGGCGCTATAAAAGCAATCATAATAGCAATAGATGTGAGTAGTACTTCTCCGGCAAAAATATTTCCAAATAATCGAAAAGACAGTGATGCTATTTTAGCAAATTCACCAATAATTTCTATTAAACCAACAAAAAATTTAATTGGATTAACCATGATAATAGTTGGCTCTTTAATAATTTTTCTGGGGATACTGGCCAAAGCTTTTAAATTAACAAACTTGTTAAAGTATTTCCACGCCCCAACTGCTACAATCCCAAAAATATTAGCGCCAATAACCGACATTAAAGCTAAAGCCAGGGTGGTATTAAAGTCCGCGGTCGCGCCCCGAAGCAACGGCACAAAAATTTGTTGATGGCCTTGCGTGGCAATAAAGCCAATGGAACCGACTCCGGGCAGTAAACCCAACCAATTATTTAGTAAAATAAATAAAAACACGCCAAACGCCAATGGAAATATTTTTAAAGTTTTAATCCTGTCACCAGTGACGGAATCGGCCAGGTTCAACGCCCCATCAACTATGGTTTCTACCGCCGTCTGAAACCGTGAGGGAATGGTTTTAAGTCCCTGGCGAATAAATACCGCCAGCACTAGAATAATTAAAACAACAATCCATGAATTTATTAATGAATTAGTTACTGTAAAACTACCGAAGGTCCAAATAGGCTCGGCAAATAAAGTTACTTCATGTGCCACCTGGGTTTCAGCAGATAAATTGTCAGCGCCCGGCACTTGAACATTTTGTTCATTTACCGTTTGGGTTTGCTCAACAATAATATTTGCTTCTGACATGTTGTTATTTCTTAGTATATTTTTTAACTAAATTGGCAATAGATAACGATGCTACCAATATTCCCACCGCGGTTCCGATAATAATTAGCCAAGGCTCTGAACTGTATTTTTCATCTAGCCATCTGCCCGCTAAGGCGCCGGCAATTACCGGAAATGCCATTAGCCCTGTTATTTCGCTAAATACGGCAATGCCTTTTCTTGCTTCGGGATCATCTAAAAATGCCATAAAACTTAAAAAAACAATTATCTCAAACGGGAATTATATAAATAAACTTGATTCCCGTCAAGGGTTAAAATATTTTTTGGCTAAAGTTAGAGAAAATACACCGCCGGCTGAACCAATCATCTCAATTACTTATTTTATAAATAAGAGATTTTAGCTGTTTAACCTATGAACAGAACTACCGACGACTGGTAAAACCTGCGTAGGCCAAATAGGTGCCGGCAACTGCCGCCGCCCAACTAAACCAAAACGGCACTTGCCAGGGGCCCACCACCACACCCCAACCAAAACCTGCGCGCATCAGGTGTAGTATAGCCACTAGCAAAAAGAACCAGGCGGCTACGCTGACAAAAGTCTGTTGGTGCATACTTTTGGTAATTAATGATTAATTTTTAAACCCAATTAGAAATTCAGTATCTAGTCGTTATCGGCCGGATTGTCCAACAACTCTGGTGCCACACCGGCCGCCTTACCGGAAATTCTCATAACATCTTTATCAACCTTTCCTAATTCCTTATAAGCTGTGTTATAAGAATTCACCGTCGTTCCCAAATTATTACCCAACTTTTTCATAAACTCTTCATAGCTGGATAAATGCTTGCCCAGAGATTCCACATTCTTTCTAATTTCTTTAGCCGACTCTTCTATTTGTAACGCCTTAAGGCCCTGCAACACGGTTTGCAAATAAGCTAAGAAAGATGTTGGCGAAACAATAATGACATGCCGTTCTTTAAACGCATATTCTATTAAATCTCGAGTATTAACTTTTACCGTTCCTACTTGCGCCACCAGCAAATCATAATAAATGGCTTCGTGTGGAATAAACATAAAAGCAAAATCCATGGTTTTTTCCGCTGGTTTTACATATTTTGAAGTCTCATCTATGCGCGCTTTGAGATCGGCTTTAAAAGTTTTTTCCAACCGTTCACGCTCTATTGGATCTCTTTCTTCGGCTAACCGATTATAGTTTTCCAAAGAAAATTTAGAATCAATCGGAATAATTTTATCTTTCACAAACACCACCGCATCAACTATTGTGCCGTCTTTGAACTCATATTGCATTTGGTAACTACCTTGCGGTAAAACATTTTTTAATAAAGTTTCTAAATAATACTCACCCAAAATACCCCGCTGTTTAGGGTTTTTTAAAATATCCTGCAGACTTTGCAATTGGTCGGCAAAATTCACGACCTGCTTATTGGTCTCATCCAGCTTGGTTAGTCTTTCGGTAACATCGCGAATAATCTTGGCCGACTCACCGAATTGATGCTGAATGGCTTTAGTTGATTCACCAAGTTTATGGTCCAAGGTTCTGGTTATTTCATTAAGTTGATTCTGAAGTAAAAGCAAACTATTTGCATCAGGTCCTGAGCCTGTCGAAGGGCGCGATTTTAAATACCAAAAAAGGGCCACAAAACCCCCTATAACTATGACTAATAAAACTATAAAATCCGTACTCATTATAATGTTAATTTAGCATAAAAAAGGTAAATAAAAAAGCGCGCTACATTGTTTGTATCCATAAGCCTTGGGCTTACAATCTGTAGATACCATAGCGCGCTTGAAAAATTAAACTGGGAAAAGCCCACGAATAGGACCACCAGTATTACTGGCATTAATTTTTGTCCAGCTAATCCCAGCTTTTTAAAGAACATTGACCGCGGCAAAGCACATGGTCATCCACAAAGTGCGGACGTTCTACCCTTCCACCGCAGCCAATAAAATTAAGGCGTCTAGTCAATGCAATACTCCACCCGGTTTCGGGCCATACTTCAGAACCAACTAGACGCCTGAAAAATTAAGCCGGAACCAATAAACCTGACCACCCAGCTAATTGGCAACGTGCGCATACCAGTTCCAGCAAAAAAATTTTCAGGGTTTGACCTTCTGCGCCCACCATCCAATTAAGGACATAAATCTACACCAGCCAAACCCTGATTTAGCTCACACCGTAACTTCCAGTACCGCCGAGTCAGCATTGGGTCGCAAAGCTCCCTGCCACAGCTTTTTCAACAGATGCTGAATGCGTTTGATGCGCTTGGTAGCATCACCCGCCAGCACCTTACCCCGCTTGGTGCGAGTGGCCAGCAGGTACAAGTACATTCTGGTATGCGGCCGTACGCGTGATGTTCGCGCCTTACCTTTACTATCAATACGCGTCACTGCCAAACCACAGTAAGACCGCAGTTCCCGCCAGTTTGACCACTCTCGCCAACCCACTAACCCAGCTAGCACCACTACGATTTCTGAATCTGGAAACGCCTTAACTAGCGCGTGCTCTGCCACCAGCCCTTTCAACTTCTCCATGGCTTTGTCTTTTTCTTTTTCCGCCATGTTAAATTCGTAAAGGGCCTGATTGTAGCGCCGCCGGTATTCGTTTCTGTCACTGGCCTGAACAAACTTCCCCAGCGACTGTTGGGCCAACTCCGCCACTATCGGTAACGAAGTACTATTATCCCAACAAAACGGGTCTGGATTTTCCAGCACCGGCCGCATTTTCTTGGTCCAAAGGTCAGACGGCGCCGGATTTGGCACTGGCCGACCTTTTTTAATGTCTCCGGACGATGGCTTAACCACTTCCGGAAACAGCACTGACAAGTTGGAAAGTAGATTGTGCTTGGCCCTCCTCACGTTGTTGGCCGCCGTGAGATAGGTCTCGGCTGCTTCGTTCCAGGACATATTTGATCCGGGCGGCGGACCGCTGGGCCGCTTTTCCAAAAAGAACGGTCTGCCTTCCACTCCCTGCTCTAAAAATTTCAAAGCAGTTTTCTTAAATCCGCCTCGGCTACCGGCCTTTGTTTCGACCGCCAGGTACTTGGGTTCAATACCCCGTTCTTTCAAGGCCGAAGCCAACGGAATGGCCCACCGGCGATTACCCATAAACTGAACGGCACCACTGTTGGACAGTGCCAGCTCGCGAACCTTTTCTAAGCCCGCCGAGCTGTTGGCCACCTCTACCACCCTGTCTTCTCCCATAACCACTGTATGGGTATTACGACCGATGATGATAATCATGACTATCACCTCATTATATTGTGATTTTTAAGGTTATCTATGTTTTTCCAATTCCACATAGTTTAAGCAATTTATGGCAACTTGTCAAGCGCGCTTAGGGGGCATACTAAGTCTGTTGGCACAGGCTCTGCTACTATGCAAGGCATGTACCATCTTAATCAAATCCCTTCCGAGGCCCAGATATGTAAATTTCTGCGCCGCATCCTCTTTGGCAAGAATGCCTTTTGCCCCCAGTGCCACTCGCAACGGGTGGCCGCCAGACAAGGCCGGTATCATTGCCGGCAGTGCCGTAGCCGGTTCTCACTACTCTCCCATACCTGGCTGTCTGACTTGAAGTTATCTTTGCCTAAATTCTGGCTTCTCCTGTGGGCTTGGTGTCAGCAGATTCCAGTGGCGCAGGCCATGTCGCTAACCCTGCTATCCGAAGAAGCGGTCAGACGTTGGTATGGCAGGTTTCGCCTTCACTTACCTGAAAACCCCTTGATTCTTAAACGAATTGTGCAATTGGATGAGGCTTATGGAAAACACTGGACACTGATGATGGCAAAAGAAAAGGGCACCCGGAAATTGGCCTACGAGTTTGTGTCACAGCCCCGGCCAGAACGTCATCACGCGGTGGCTTTCCTGTCTCAGCACGTCAAGCCCCGCTCACGCCTCTACACCGACAGCGCCTTTATCTATCGTGGCATTGAACACTGGTGGCCAGTGCGGCACCGGAGCGACGTGCATGCCAAATGGCAGTTTGGGAAAACCAGCGAGATTGAGGGATTATTTGGCAATCTACGCACCTTCCTTAGACGAATGTATCATCATGTACCGGCGGAAAGTATGCCCGAGTATGTGCGGGAATTCTGCGCCAGATTTTCCTTACCAGAATTGTTCGAAAACCCCAATAATTACTTATCTAAAACATTATCTCTTGTGCCACTTGACTAGGTATGCCCAGCTGTTAAAATAGGGGAAATAGCTAAAGAGGTGGCTAAAAGTATTGGCTGCAAATCTCTCTAGTCGCGTTTTTTGTCCACGTGGACAAAAAATGTTAAATAATGTATATTGTAAATTGTATATTGTATTGCATATTATTATGAAAAATAATACTCCTAAAACCAAGCGAGTATTGGGAATAATTGCTACCATATTAGCCGATATAGGGGAGGCTTCTATTGAATTAAGCCGTTTGCCGTCAATTGTCCAACATGGACATCTTAAAGCATACGGCCGGGGCGGCCTTGAATTTGTGGCCGAGTTGCAACAAGCCAAACATAAACAATATTTTAACAAAACAATTAACTCACTTATCCGACGTCGCTATTTGGAGGCCAAAAAAATTGGCCATCGGGTAGAATTATTCCTTACTAACAAAGGTCAGACGGCCACTACCAGCCAGAGACTTTTAAACGCATCATTACATACGAGGTGGAATTTTACCGTCGTGGTTTTTGATATACCCAGGACAGAAAACGCCGTGCGCAGACGTTTTCGGTGGTTATTGCGGCAAGGAGGTTTTTTAAAGTTACAGCATAGTGTTTGGATTAGTCGGCGGCAGGTTTACAAGATAATGGCAAAATTAATTAATGATCTAGGTTTAAAAAAATGGGTAAACGTATTTGAAGGTCAGAGATTTTTAGTTACGCCTAAATAACTAGACAGATAAATATAAGGATGATTTGAATATCGTTTTCTCATAAAAAATGAATTATGCATTTTGTGTCTACGTAGACACAAAATGAGCATAAAAAAATGGAGACTTATGGTGCCGAAGTAGAAACCCCCGCAGAAGCGATGCTCTTACAGGGCACAGTTGAACTCTTGCACAAATGGTGCCGCTGGTCTCACTCATGAGCGGGACACGGGCTTGCGCCCAGAGGTTTTTGCCTGTCCAGTAGTGAGTTTACTCTACTACCGGGAGACCGTCGCGCCCCGTACAAGTGGTGGGCGAGGAGGGAGTCGAACCCTCAATCCTTTGCAGGAACAGGTTTTTGAGACCTGCGTGTATACCAGTTCCACCACTCGCCCACCACTTGTACGGGGTACAATATACCAGTTCCGCCACTTCGGCATATGTTATTTAGTTTATGGAAAGTGGCTCCTCCGGGGCTCGCCGGCCACTGGGCATCGGCTCGCCCGTCTCGGCGTTCGTCCCGCCAGCGGCGGGACTTTCATTCGCCTCGACCCACTTCAGCATATATAACTTTTCCTAAAATGCAACACTCATCTTAATTAAAGTGAAGTAAATTGTCAATCCACCTTGCCTACTCCGCCGAAGCAGCTTTGGCTGCGAAGGCCGGGCGCCAGGGCGGCGGACGATTGACAGCCCGTAGCATCACCGATTTTTACCGCAAAAAATACTAATTGTAAAATTTTTTTTTCACTATGACTGCGTTTTTTGGCGCGACGGGCTGTCAAAAGGGCGGTAAAACATTTATACTTATATCAGAACTATGGCAGTTGTTTTAACGTTAGTAAACCAAAAAGGCGGGGTAGGTAAAACTACCACCGCTGTTAATTTGGCGGCTTATATGGCCGTTATGGGGAACAAAGTTTTGTTAATGGATTTAGATCCCCAGGCTAACGCTTCGGCGGGTGTGGGGGTAAAAGTGGGCGCGGATGAGCGGCATATTTATCACATGTTGTTTGAACCCGAAACCGTTGACCAAGTCATTAGGCCAACCAAAATTAAAGGCTTAGATATTTTGCCGGCGCACCCTGATTTAGCCGGCGCTAATATTGAACTGGTCACCGCCGATGGCCGCGAGTATAAAATTCAGCGCCTGGTTGATATTGTGCGCCCTAAATATGATTATATTATTATTGATTGTCCGCCTAGTTTGGGGCTTTTGACCGTGAATGCCATGGTGGCGGCCGATCAATTGTTAATTCCGGTGCAAGCCGAGTATTATGCCCTGGAAGGGTTGGGGCAACTTTTGCATACTATTAATTTAATTCAAAACAATTTAAAGTCAGCCTTGGGAATTTTGGGAGCAGTGGTAACTATGTTTGACGCTCGTAACCGTTTGTCGCAGGCGGTGCGGCGCGAGCTGGATTTATACTTTCCCAATAAATTATTTAAGACTATAATACCGCGCAGTGTACGTCTGGCCGAGGCCCCCAGCTACGGTCAAACCATCTTAGAGTACGCCGGTGATTCTAAAGGCGCTTATGCTTATAAGTTGTTGGCGGAAGAGGTGCTAGAATCGTCGCGCGTAAAAGAAAGCGTACCGGAAGTGGCGCCCGAATTAATAAATAAATTCACTGTTTAAAATGGCTAACAAGCAATTTCAACTAGGTAAAGGTTTAAGCGCGCTTATACCCAAGCGGGTGGAGCCGTCAGCGGCCGCCCCCATTATGCCGGCACCGAGTGAAAAAAATCAGCAGTCGGTTATTGGCGGAGAGCAGATAGTGCAACTGTCCGTGGATAAAATTAAAGTTAACCCCTACCAGCCGCGTCAACTTTTTGACCAAAGTAATTTGGATGAGTTGGCGGCGTCTATAAAAGTTCACGGCATATTGCAGCCCTTGGTGGTGTCGCCGGAAGAAGATTACTGGCAATTGATTGCCGGCGAGCGCCGGCTGCAGGCGGCGAAAAAAGCCGGCCTAACCACCGTGCCGGTTATTATTCGCGCGTCGGATCAGCAACAACGTTTAGAACTTTCGCTGGTTGAAAACATTCAGCGCCAAAATTTAAACCCGATTGAAGAGGCGTTGGCTTTTAAGCGTTTACACGATGAATTTAGCTTAACGCAAGAACAAATTGCTTTGCGCGTGGGCAAGTCCAGGTCGCAAGTAGCCAATACCATCAGATTATTGGAATTGCCATTATCTATTCAGGAAGCTCTGAAGGTCGGCACTATAACTTTAGGCCACGCTAAAGTTATCATGAGTTTAGATAACAAGGCCGAGCAAGAAAAGTTTTTTAAAGCGGTGTTGCTGCACGGCTTGTCGGTTAAAGAAACCAGCCTGGGGGTTAAGCGTTTGCAGTCAAAAGGCAAGGCGCCGATTGATTTACTGCCGTTTAAAGATTTGGCTAACGAGCTGCGGCAAGTGTTGGGTACAAAAGTTAATATCGTGCCGCATGGTAATGCCATTAAAGTGGAAATTGAATATTATTCACCCGAGGAGTTACGGTCGTTGCTGGAACGTTTACGTTAGTTTGATAATAGATTTTTTGGAGGTAGCGGCTTGAAAAACCAGCTTAGTTATGGTAAATAAACAGTGACTAAACTATGCATACTATTCAGGATTTAATTGAGTTAATTAAAACTAATAACCCGGCGGCCGACACCACCATGGTAGAATTGGCGTACGATTTTACGGCCCAAGCGCACGCCGGCCAAAAGCGTTTGGACGGTACTGATTATGTTCAGCACAGCTTGGCCACCGCTTACACTTTAGCCAAACTAAAGTTAGATTTAGATACGATTACGGCCGGCTTGCTGCACGATGTGCCCGAAGACACCGAAGTAACCATTGAAGCTATTGAAAAGAATTTTGGCAAGGAAATCGCCAAACTGGTGAAAGGCATTACTAAGTTGGGTAAAATAAAATATCGGGGTTTGGAACGGTATGCGGAAAATTTGCGCAAGATGTTTGTGGCCATGGCCGAAGACGTGCGGGTAATTTTTATTAAACTAGCCGACCGTCTGCACAATTTAAATACTTTAGACGCCTTGCCGCCGGTAAAACAACAGCGCATAGCTAGGGAAACTTTGGAAATTTATGCGCCGATTGCTAACCGCTTGGGTATTGGAGAATTAAAAGGTCAGTTAGAAGACGCGGCTTTTAAATATGTTTACCCCGATGAATATGCTTGGACCACAAAAGTCGCCTCGGAACGCTACGAAATGCAAAAAGCAGTGGTCAATAAAATGATTAAAGCCATAAAGGCACTGCTGGCTGACAACAAAATAGAAGTTGTGAACATCGGCGGTCGCATAAAACACTACTACAGTCTTTACCGCAAACTTTTACGTAAAGATATGGACATTAGCAAAGTGTATGATTTGGTGGCGTTAAGAATCGTGGTTAAAGACGTGGCTAGTTGCTACCAAGTGTTGGGGCTTATTCATAGCCAGTGGAAACCAATGCCCGGCCGAATTAAAGATTATATTTCCCAACCCAAACCAAACGGTTACCGTAGTTTGCACACGACCGTGTTTGGCAAAGACGGCGCCATTGTGGAGTTTCAAATCCGCGATCTTGATATGCACGAAACCGCCGAATATGGTATTGCCGCCCACTGGCATTTTAAAGAGGGTGGTAAAAATAAAGTGGTAAGTTTGCCGCCTGAACAGTTAAAGTGGATTAAGGAACTTTTGGATTGGCAAAAAGACGTTAAAGACAATGATCAGTATTTGCATTTGTTAAAAATAGATATATTTCAAAACCGTATTTTTGTTTTTACACCCAAAGGCGATGTAATTGATTTACCGGAAGAGGCCACGCCAGTGGATTTTGCGTACTATATTCATACTCATATTGGTCATACCACTTCGGCCGCTAAAGTAAATGATAAAATTGTGCCGTTAGAGCATAAACTTAAAAGCGGCGATGTGGTGGAAATTTTAGTAGATAAAAACCGCGCCGGCCCCAACGAAGATTGGCTGAAGTTTGTTAAGACCAATCAGGCCAAAAGTCACATAAAAAATTTCTACAATAAAAAACGCAGCCGCCTGTTGGATTTCTTTAGTCGGGGGAAATGAAGCAGGGCGTGGATGGTAGAATAATTCTTAAATTTTAAGCCCGGGTCGTTGGGGGGCACCCACAGCGAGATTCTTGTTTTGGTGAAATTCGTCGTAATATCGTTTAATCTATACTAGGGATTTTGTCCCACGTGGGGCAAAATCCCTACGATATATTTATTCAATTTTTAATGCCGTCGCGATTATTCCTTATTTGTCGCGTGACGTTGTCGCTCGGGAAATAAAAAAGAGCAGTTTATTGACTTGCTTAGGTCAAATTATTTTTGGACTCACTAGGGCGCGTTTCTGGTCGGCTCTTTGATCGCCACCTCGAACTGGTCGCGGTGGCCGAGCAGCAGCGCACCGATGGCTGACTGGATTGTCCTGCCGTAACCACAACAGGCGGGATCGGCTTCGATGAAGGCCTTGTAATCGTTGGTACGCGCTTCGACGACTATGGTTGTTTTTGCCATTGCGGTCCTGTTATTGGAATAGTTGATTATAAATCTTTCGATTGACTCATCGGACTGTCGCAAATATTAGCGCCAAGCCAATCACCAAGCCCAACGCGACACCGATAAATACTACTGATACCGGCATATTGTAGTTCATACAAACCTCTTTTAGTTATGTTGTTATTTAATTACTCTCATTAATCTGGAGGAGACTTAAGGTGTACCTTTGTCCTTCGATAAACTCAAGGACGATACATCAAGAGTTTAATCGACAGTTAGGCCCAGTTCGCACCAGGCCAAGCTGTTATTGAAACCCTTCTCTCCCTCCACGTTAGTGAGAATAATACTGTCATTCGAGTCAATATATTAGAGATTGCTTCGTCCCGCCGTCAGCAGGACTCGCAATGACAGAGGGCTAACGAACTCGCGATGACACATTGTTAAAGAACCTATTAGCATAGCGCAAAAACACCCAAATGTCTGTGCCTAAAACATGTGGAATAAATATGGGAAGATCAATGTTTATAGGTGTTCTATGCGTAATTTTTTGGGCCTGCCGTTGTAGACAATCAATGTCAAATTTCAAAGCTCAAATGTCAAATCAAATCCAAATGAAAGCTTGGCTTTCACCCCGCCGACGGCGGGGTGGTTGCTAAAGCAACCAAATGTATAAGGTTTTGAATTTTGGATTTTGGGGTTTTGTTTGGAATTTAGATTTTGATATTTGGATTTTACCGTAACGGCGTTTACTCTTTTTTCTTTCTACCCCTGCGTCCATGGGGATTAGCAATTTTTTGGGCTATCATCTCCAACGCTTCCTCTAGCTTAACTTCTTTAGGATCAGTATCTTTTGGAATAGTGGCGTTAATAGTGCCGTTGGTTACATAAGCGCCAAAACGGCCAGCTTTAACT
>Ga0209211_10007817_pt1 | contig 14871 bp, 10 predicted proteins | sample RifGroA2_FD_183992 | JGI IMG/M metagenome (GOLD analysis project Ga0209211, IMG submission 183992) | Groundwater microbial communities from Rifle, Colorado, USA - Groundwater A2 (SPAdes) (version 2) | ecosystem: Environmental > Aquatic > Deep subsurface > Groundwater | place: Rifle, Colorado... | reverse complement strand
TCAGGATATAGACACGATGGAACATTTTCTGATGTTAATTACCAGGGTTATTTTTGGGCATCAACAGAAGAAGATATATCAAATTCTTTTTTTAGAGGATTGTATTTTAATTCGCCCCAATGGGCTAGAACAACCAATTCTAAAAACAATGGATTCTCTGTAAGATGTATGAAAAATAAATCACCAATAATTTTACAACCGGTATCTCATAATGTTTGTGAAAATGAAACTACAATATTTACCGTTGAAACAAATATTAGCGGTTCTTCCTATCAATGGCAGGTTTATGATGGCACAGTTTGGATGAATCTTATGCTTATTGGTGGTCAATATATGGGTAATTTTACCGATTCGTTAGAAATTATTGGTGTTACAGCTACAATGGATAATTATCAATATCGATGTATTGTTAGTAGCGGTACTGTTTCCGATACCAGCAATGTAGCAACTCTTACAGTTGCTCAGAATTATAATGAAACATTAAACGTTTCAATATACGAAGGAGAAAGCTATTATATTGGCAGTAATTCTTATAGCACAACAGGAACTTATACGAATACTTTCACAAGCACATCTGGTTGCGATAGCATTGTAACTTTAAATCTTACAGTAAAAGAACAAATATGTAATTGGAGCTATAAAAAATCAATAGAAGTTAATAATATAAATAATAGCGAAAATTTGAGCGATTATTCAGTATTGGTTATAGTTAATACAAGCGATTTAATTGCTAGCGGAAAAATGAACGCCGATGGTAGCGATATTCGTTTTGTAAATGAAAATAATACATCGTTAAATTATTGGATAGAACCTGGTATTCAGGGAGAATTTGGAATAAATAAAACCACTACACATATTTGGGTAAAAGTGCCTCAAATAAATGGCTATGCTACAACAAATATTTATATGCTTTATGGAAATCAATTAGCTACAGCAAAAAGCAATATTTCAAACACTTTCCTTTTTGGCGATGATTTTGAAGACGGTACCATTGATGTATCAAAATGGGATGTAATAACTTCAAATCAGGGACAACTTCTTGAGCAAAATGGAAAAATTGTACACAATTCGCCCAAAACAAGTCCCGATTCACAATCAGATTTATTTTCAAAACAGTCTTTTGAAGGATCTTTTGTTTTAGAAATGCAATTTAAAAAGGGTGGATATGTATATCGTGGTATTGGACTTCTGGATAGTACAGTTGCTCAAAACAGAGCTTGGGTTAGTTGGTGGGATTCAGGAGAAATATTTGCATCAGTTGATGTTGCAGGAACATCTAATACAATTACTTTTCAGAACGATCATTGGAGTAGAGAATTTAACCCTGAATATTATATAAAAATGATACGAAAAGCAGATGGTACTTTTTATTACTCTGAATCAATACCTGCTTTTGAACCTGATGGTGCAAAATTTTGGGAACAAAATATGACTAATCCTATAATGCCATTAAATACTCCTCTTAAAGTTTCAACGCATGAAGGAGTTTGGCTTGGAGCATGGTGGCTATGGGACAGATACGAAGACGATATTCGTGTTCGTAAATACAGTTCGCCTGAGCCTACAACAATTTTAGGCACAGAATTATATAATCAAATTTACCAAGATACAACCTATATTAACTTATGCTTTGGCGAAATATATAATGTAGGCTCAATTTCATATAGCGAATCAACTATATTTGCCGATACTCTTACTTCGGTTACAGGTTGTGATAGTATTCTTGTAACAAATCTTTCAATTGCGACTTCTCCTGTTAGTGCAACTATTATAGAATTATCAAACAATAGTTGTTTTGACACTAATGATGGATTTATTACTTTGTCTGTTTCAGGAGGAAACTCTCCTTATTCATATAATTGGAGTAATGGTGATACAACAGCATCAATAACTGGACTTAGTAATGGATTTTACTTTGCTACAATTACCGATTCATATAATTGCAGTACTACAATAACAGACCAAATAATTGAACCATCATTATTGTATATTGAACTTAATAATGCTACAATAAATCAGGGCGAAAGTGCAACATTGTCAGCAACGGTATATGGAGGTATTCCTGCTTATCAATATAGTTGGAGCAATGGAGCGATAAGTTCTTCAATAACAGTAAGTCCGATTGCCACTACAAATTATAGTTTAACAGTTACCGATGCTGTTGGTTGCATAGCTGAAGCTTCAACAACAGTTGCCGTAAATCAATCTGGTTCAATAGTTTATAATTATGAAAATGCCCCAAAAATTAATGATGTTTATTTGGTTGCAGTTGACACTGTTGACCAAGGCGTAATATCAGTCGGAAATTCTGGCTTTGACCAGTCGTGGGATTTGACAGCATTAGAAAATCACAGAGTTGATACAAATCATTTTGTAGTTCCCGAAAATGTAGTTTTATATTCAGAATTTCCTACTGCCGATATGGCAAATGTTGTTAGCGATTTAAACGGATTTAGCAGTGCAGGTTTTGTGAATGTTGATAATGAATCATTTTCATTTATTGGTTATGCTGCCGACCCAATGGGAAATTCGCAATATATTCCGTATAAAATAAATCCAAAGTCAACTATTATAAAATTCCCAACACAAATGGGAACAAACTTTAACGAATCTTATGATATGTATATGGCTTTTCCATATCAGCCTTATTACGATTCAATAAAATTAGTTAACCATAAATATGTTGAAAGCATTATAGACGGTAGTGGAGTTGTACAAATACCATCAGGCTCATATAATGCATTGCGTCAAAAAAATAAAGAAAATGCTATTGACACTACTTATGTCTTTTATAGTGGACAGTGGCAATTTGCAAGCAGTAGTACTACAACTAGTTATGTATATCGTTGGATTAGTGATGCTGTTTCTATTCCTGTTGCAACTATTGTTGTTGACTCTGTATCAGGAAGTATTACAAGAGCTGAATATTATAAACCTCAGATTGCGGAGCCTGTTGCACAATTCAAAACTTTAGATACTATTAATATTGTAAATCAACCAGTTCAGTTTATCGATTTATCATTAAATAATCCAACTTCGTGGTCGTGGAATTTTAGCGATGGATTTACTTCAACAGAGCAACATCCTTTGCACACTTTTACAACAGCAGGTTCTTACACCGTTTCACTGGAGGCATTTAATCTGTATGGTTCAAATATTATTGTTAAAACTATAGAAATTGGTTCAAGTCTTTCAGTTTCATTACCTGTAAGCAAAGCAATTTGTAACAATGAAGCAGTAGTAATTAATTCTAATGTAAATGGAGGAGTTCCTCCATATTCATATACTTGGAGCAACGATACATATAATAGTTGGTGCGGGGTTTATTTGCCAGGATATTATTATTTAACTGTTACCGATTCATTAGGAGAAAGTGCATCAGATACTGTTTTTGTTTATACAAATAATATTTATAATATTGGTGAAAATCAATTAAGTGTGTCAGTTGATTATGATACTGTATGTACTGGAAGTGCAGTAAATGTTAGTATTCATAATTCACAATCGGGAGTAAATTATCAGTTAATAATTAATGGTGCGTATTATGGTTATGAATATACTGGACATGGAGGAACAATTAGCTTTAGTAGCGATATATTAAATTCAAACAGCGTTTTTCAAATAATAGCCAGAAGTCCAGGCACTGAATGTGAGTTAGTTCTTAATACGAATATTACAATAATTGTAACAAATGATTATTTCCTTAATGTAAATATTACAAAAACTAATGTTACTTGTAATGGACTGGCAAATGGAACAGCAACTGTTACAGCAATAGGTGGTTCAGGAAATTATGTTTATAGCTGGTCGATGGGAGGAAATGGAGCAAGTGTTCAAGGATTAGCTCCCGGCGATTATTTTGTAGTTGTTATGAACTCAGTTGTTTGTCCTACTTATGAATATTTTACAATTAGTCAACCAAATGCACTTAATTTAACTTATACAACTTATCCTGTAACAAACGGAAGTAATGGTATGATAGATTTATCTGTTTCTGGTGGTACAGTTCCATATTATTACAACTGGAGCAACGGAATGTCAACACAAGATTTGGCAGGATTGCAAGGTGGTGTTTATAATGTTACTGTTGCCGATTCAAAAGGCTGTCAGGCAATTGCAAACATATTGGTGTCGGCTCAAGGTTGTAGTATGAGTTTAACTCCATTAGTTACTGATGCAACTTGTTATTCATCAGCAAGTGGGAGTGTTGATATTACTGTAAATAATGGAACAGCTCCTTATCAATATATTTGGAGTAATGGTGGTGTTTCGGCTTCGCTCAACAACCTTGTAGCAGGTAATTACACTGTAACTGTTACTGATATAGTAGGTTGTGTAACAACAGCTTCTGTAAATGTTAATGAACCCGATGAAATTACATTTGTTAAGTTGGTAACTGATGCAAATTGTACTCAACCCGATGGTTCTGTAAGTATTTTCCCTTATGGCGGAGTTTCACCATATTCGTATTTATGGAGTGATGGAAATACTACAAATTCTATTACAAATGTTCCAGCCGGAAATTATAGTGTTGTTATTAGCGATGAAAATAATTGCTCTGTTGAAGCAAGTATTTTAATTAATAATTATAATGCACCGGTAGTAACTTTTACTCAAATAACTTCACCAACTTGTTATAATTCTAACGATGGTTCTGCAACAATAGAAATTACCGGTGGCGTATCACCATATACATATCTTTGGAATAGCGGCGGAACAGGATTAACCGAAAATGGACTTAGTGGAGGTGCAGTAAATGTAACAATATCTGACTCTTACAACTGTTCAGTAATAGGGCAAGCAATTTTAACATCACCTTCAAGTATTAATATTCAATATTCTGCAACCGATGTATTGTTTGGCAATGATGGGTCAATAATTTTGAATGTTATAGGTGGAGTAATGCCTCTTACTTATTTATGGTCAAATGGCGGTGCTTCGGCTTCGCTCAGCAACCTAAGTGCTGGTACATATAATGTAACAGTAAGCGATGCGAATTTATGTACAGCTAATACAACAATTAATGTTGGAGGTACGCCTTGTGCAATAAATATCTCATCAAGTACTTATGATGCTTTATGCTATAATCAGCCAAATGGTTATGCTGATATTTCTGTTTCAAATGGACAACAGCCATATACTTATCATTGGAGTAATGGAAGAGTTACCGAAGATTTAATTAATGTTGTAGCAGGAACTTATAATTTTACTGTAACAGATAGCAGAGGTTGTACAGCAAATACTACAGTTGTTATTAATCAACCTTCTGCATTAGCAGTAAATGTAAATTCAACTCCTGCAAATTGTGGATTAAGCGACGGCGAATTAATGGCTAATGTTACAGGCGGAACATCTCCATATAATTATCAATGGTCAACAGGAGATACAACATCAACTGTAATTAATATTGCAGCAGGTTATTATATGATAACTGTTACTGATGTAAATTCATGTTCAAAATTTGCTGTTGCAATGGTAAATAATAATAGCACATTAGATGTTACTGTTAATTCTGTTACAAATGTTTCATGTAATGGTGGAAATAATGGAGCAATAAATATTTCTGTTTCTGGTGGTACAAGCCCATATATTTATGATTGGAGCAACGGAAGTGCTTCTGAAGATATTTCAGGAATTCAAGCAGGTCCTTACGAAATAATGGTTAGCGATAATTATGGATGTATGTCGGCATTAAGTATTGAAGTTACTCAACCTGATGTTTTGACTATTAATACAAATATTACTCCTGCAAATTGCGGAAATAGCGATGGAACTGCAACTGCAATAGTAACTGGCGGCACTGCACCATACACTTATTTATGGACAACCGGAGATGTTACAGCATCTGTATCTGGACTTGTTGCTGGAAATTATTCAGTTGTAGTAACCGATTCAAAGAGCTGCATGAAAATAAAATCTGTTGCAATAAGTAATGATAACGGTCCGGTTATTTCCAATTCGGTAATAACAGAAGCATCTTGCAATAGTTCAAATGGTTCAATTGATATAACAATTTCAGGAGGCTCTATGCCATTCATATTTGGTTGGTCAAATACAACATCAAATGAAGACTTATCTGGCGTTTCAGAAGGTAGCTATAGTGTTACTATTACTGATGATAATGGTTGTGTAACTGCCGGAAATTTTACGGTAACACCACAAATGCCGTTTGAAAATCCGATTTGTGTTGTAATGGTTGACAGTATTACTAACCGAAATAAAATAATTTGGGAGAAAGTTCAATCTTCAGGAATTGACCATTATAATTTATATAAAGAATCGACTATGGCTGGAATTTATCAGTTAATGGCAAGTATTCCTTATAGCGATTTGAGTGAATATGTTGATTTAAATGCAAATCCAAGTATTCGCTCTTGGAGATACAAAATTTCGGCAGTTGATTTATGCGGAAATGAATCTTCTTTAAGTGAATATCATAAAACAATGCACTTAACTATTAACGAAGGTTTGGGTCAAAGTATTAACCTGATTTGGGATCATTACGAAGGTTTTACATTTTATTCTTATGATATATATCGACATACAAGTTCAAACGGATGGGAATTAATTCAAACAATGCCAAATAACCTTACAAGCTTTACCGATAATCCAGGCAGTGTTGGGCAATTATATTACAAAATTGTTGTTGATAAAGGCGATTCATGTTGGGCTTCAAGTGTTGACAAAACTCAAACTGGACCTTATAGCCAATCTATTTCAAATATTGATGATTATGCTATTTGGACAGGTATAAAAGAAGTAAAAGAAATTACAGAATTTACAATTTATCCAAATCCTGTTAAGAATCAACTTACTATTGAAATTCAAAGTTCCAAGTTCCAAGTTCCAAGTTCTAAATTTGAAATTTTAGACATTTTTGGTCAGGTAATTTATGTGTCTTCTATTGCTCAAAAAGAAACAATAAATACTGCTAATTTATCAAGTGGAATTTTTTTGATTAGATTAAATATTGATGGTAAAATGCTGATAAAGAAATTTGTTAAGCAATAGCAAAGGATAAAGACACAAGAATCAAATAACATGCTTAAAGAGGCAAGGAAACATCCAATGTTTTTATAACGTCGGATGTTTTTGTTTTTATAAACATTAATTCATTGCAACATAATTCAAAAAACTTTTATTAAGTTTGAAAGATAAATAATTTAAAACTTAAAATTATGGGACATATATCAAAAATAAGTGCACGTCAGATTTTAGACTCTCGTGGAAATCCAACAATTGAAGTTGATGTAATTACAAATAGTGGTGTTATTGGAAGAGCTGCAGTTCCATCTGGAGCTTCAACAGGTAAATATGAAGCAGTTGAACTACGTGATGGAGACAAAAAACGTTTTCTTGGAAAAGGAGTTCAAAAGGCTGTATATAATGTAAATAAGATTCTTAACGAAGAACTTAATGGATTATATATTACTGAGCAAAATGCGATAGATAAAGCAATGATTGAGCTTGATGGTACCGAAAATAAAAGTAACCTTGGTGCAAATGCAATATTAGGCGTTTCGCTTGCAGTTGCTAAAGCCGGTGCAGAAACAACTGGTCAGCATCTTTACCGTTATATTGGTGGAGTTAATGCAAATTTACTTCCAATACCAATGATGAACATTCTTAATGGCGGTGCACATGCCGACAATAAGATTGATGTTCAGGAGTTTATGATTATGCCTGTTGGAGCCGATACTTTTGCAGAATCACTAAGAATGGGAACAGAAGTATTTCATCATTTAAAATCGGTACTTAAAGATAAAGGTTTTTCGACAAATGTTGGCGATGAAGGTGGTTTTGCTCCAAACCTTAATTCAAACGAAGAAGCTATCGAATATGTAATAAAAGCTATCGAAAAAGCTGGTTACAAACCCGGCGAAGATATTTACATTGCTCTTGATGCAGCAGCTTCAGAATTTTATAACGAAAAAGAAAAACATTATTTCCTTGAATCAACTGGCAAAAAACTAAGCTCAGATGAAATGGTGGATTATTGGAAAGAATGGACAAAAAAATATCCAATTTTATCAATTGAAGACGGTCTCGATCAAGACGATTGGGATGGTTGGTTAAAACTTACAACTGAGATTGGAAATAAAGTACAAATAGTTGGCGATGACTTATTTGTAACAAATGTAAATCGACTAGCAAAAGGAATTACTAATAATATTGCAAATTCGATTCTTATAAAAGTTAATCAAATAGGAACTTTAACCGAAACTATTAATGCTGTACAAATGGCTGCTAATAACTCATATACAACAATTATGAGCCATCGTTCGGGCGAAACCGAAGATACTACAATTGCCGAACTTGCAGTAGCATTAAATACAGGATTAATTAAAACAGGTTCAGCTTCACGTTCCGATAGGATAGCAAAATATAATCAATTACTTAGAATCGAAGAATCGTTGGAAGGTTCTGCCAGATTTTTAGGCAAAAATTTTAGGTTTATTCCTTAAGTATAATTTATAATTAGCCCTATAGGACAAAAAGCTGAAGTGTTTTTTTAAACAAACGAAAGTATGAAACAGTCTTTAGTTATTTTGGTGCTTATATTTGCCTATTTAACTGGTAAAACTCAAGTAACATATTTCAATTACTTGGATTCTACAGTCGAATGGAACACATATTCTAGTGGATGGAATGGTATTAATATGGTTAATTCTTATTCAACTACATTTTTTGATGGAGATACACTTATTAATGGAAAATATTACTATAAACGATTCAGGTTGCAAGTAGATTCGAACTTCTACTCACAATCAAATATTGGTGTTGATTCTACATTGTATGGACTTGGGTTTATTCGTGAAGATAACACATTAAAGTATTGGAATTATAATATTAGTTTAAATATAGAACAAGTTGCGTGGGACTGGCAAGAAATAATTAATTTACAAATTAATGACACTTTCTCTGTGATGTCTAATCCTTGTACTGTTAATTCTATTGATACATTATTTATTGGGTCAAGACAACTTAAGCAATTTCATAGTAGTTTACAATTTACACCCAATTCAATATTAGAAGGTGTAGGACAATTAGGTCCATTGTGTGCTTTGGGAATAGAAGGAAATGGATGGACAGCTTGTTTTAAAAAACAAGGTGATACGTTACAATTTAGTAATATTAATTGCAATTCCTTCCCGGTTCCGCAAAGACATAACCATTTTAATACCTTGATAAAAAATATTACAAATGATAAAATTATTAAAGTATTTCCGAATCCTTTTAATGATTGGATTAATATTACAAGTCCATATAATCAAGAAATTGAAAAGGTAATAATTAAAGATATGTCAGATAGAATTATAATTGAATATAAATGTAAATCTGACAATATACAGCTAAATACATCAATGCTTTCACAGGGGATTTTCTTTATTTTCTTTATAGGTGAAAATTTTAATGTACATCATAAAATTATTAAGTATTAAAACTGTAAATTACTATATATTTAATTGATTATTTAAAAATTTAGTTCATAACCTTCAAATTGCGTTTAAGTGAACCGCTAAATTGTAATATATTTTAGCGGTTTTTTATAATTTATGTTCACAACTGCATAAATTCAGATAAATTTGTGCAGTTAAATGCACAAATTAATGAAATTATAAAAATGTCATATAAAAGCTTCGCCGATTTTATCGAAATTTTAAAAGCCAACAACGAGCTTATCACAATTGATAAATTCGTTAATCCCGAATTACAGATTGCGGAAATTACCGATAGAGTTTCGAAATCAAAAACTCAAAACAAAGCTTTGCTTTTTACAAATAACGGAAGCAAATTTCCTTTATTAATTAATTCGCTTGGTTCTGAAAAACGAATTTCGCTTGCATTAGGCTTAAAAAATCTTGACAGCTTTTCTGAATTGCTAGATAAATACGCTGGTTTATTAAAAAAGAAACCGGCATCGTTTTTAGATAAAATGAAAATCCTACCTCAGTTAAATGAGCTTGGAGCATTAATGCCTAAAGAAATTAAAGGAAAAGGAAAATGTCAGGAAGTTGTAATAAACAATCCCGATTTAAGTATATTTCCGATATTGAAATGCTGGGCACACGATGGAGGAAAATTTATTACATTTCCGCTTGTTCATACACAATCTTTAAAATCGGAAAAACGAAATGTTGGCATGTATCGAATGCAGGTTATCGATAATCAAACAACTGCCATGCACTGGCACATGCACAAAACCGGAGCAAATCATTATAACGAATATAAAGAAGCCGGAATTAAAAAAATGCCTGTAACGGTTGTACTTGGAGGAGACCCAGCATATACATATTGTGCCACAGCACCACTTCCCGAAAATATTGACGAATATATTTTAGCCGGACTACTCAGAGGAAAAGGAGTGGAGCTTGTAAAATGTATTACAAACGATTTGTTTGTTCCAAACGATGCCGATATTGTACTCGAGGGTTATGTTGATACAAGCGAAGAATTATTTTTCGAAGGTCCGTTTGGCGACCATACCGGATATTATTCTTTGGAAGATTATTATCCAAAATTTCATATAACCTGCATTACACATCGTAAAGATGCGGTTTATCCGACCACAATTGTGGGAATTCCGCCACAAGAAGATGAATGGATTGCAAAAGCTACCGAAAGAATATTTCTGCTACCTCTGAAAATGACAATGTTGCCCGAAATTGTCGAAATGAATCTTCCGCCGGCTGGTGTTGCACATAACTTAACCTTAATAAGCATAAATAAAAAATTTCCCGGGCATGCCGAAAAGATTGCAAATTCATTGTGGGGAACAGGACAAATGATGTTTAATAAGGTAATTGCAATTTTTGATAAAGAAGTTGATTTAACAAACTATATTTCACTTATTGAATTAGTTATAGATAGTATTACAAAACCAGAGCAGTTATATTTTGGCAAAGGACCATTAGACATTCTCGACCATTCGTCTGCTCAATTTGCTTATGGAAGTAAATTATGTATTGATGTTACTTCAAGTTCAAAGTCCCAAGAACCAAGTTCCAAGATTCAAATTCCAAATTCCAAATTCCAAGAACCAATAACCAATAACCAAGAACCAATAACCAATAACCAAGAACCAATAACCAATAACCAAGAACTAAAAACCAATAACCAAGAACTAAAAATTGATATTAAAGAAGTTACAGGTATTCATGATTATTTTATAAGTAGAAATAAGCCTTTGTTAATTGTAAATATTAAAAAAAATAGGACTAAGAGAATTCATGAAATTATTGAAAATTTACAAACTAACGAATTAATCAACAATATCCGCTTTATTTTATTGATTATTCTATACTTTGGTATTCGCTCGGAAATCTCGAACCATTGCGTGATATAACCATTCTGAAAACAGAAAACGCAGAACTGAAACATGTTTTTATTGATGCAACACGCAAACTTCCAACCGTAGATAATTTCAAACGTGAGTGGCCCAACGTAGTAATTTCTGATAATAAGACAATTAAAGAAATTGATGAATTATGGAGTCAGCTTCCGTTTAATGAATTTATTCCATCGCCTTCATTAAAATATGCAGGATTAAATACAAATGATGGGGCGAAGTTTAAAGCTTAAAGAAGTTTACACTTATTTTTTTAGTAACCATAAATATTTTTACATTTACAAAGAATTAATAAAAAACATTTGCAATAAATTTATGGCTTCAACTAAGGCGGAAATAAACGAATATTTGCTTTTAGTGAAATGTTATGTGGCATTTTAATACGACCATTACAATATGCAAGACACCTTAAAAATTCTATTAGAGGACAAAGTAAACAACTTATTAAGCGACATGGTTGACAAATTATCTGTTCAGGACAGTAGCAACCTAAATTCGACTTACGTTACTGTTATTGGGATGTTGCTAGTTGCAATCATTACAGTTACTTCTCAATATTTGCTCATCCGCAAAACAATAAAAGCAGACTTTGAAAAAATTAGGCTTCAAATTCATTCGGACTTTGATTTTAAAAACAGATACGAATGGGTTTCAAATTTTAGACAAATTATATCAGAACTAATCACAACCACCGACCCTGACTACAACAAAGAATTAAATAAGACGAAAATGCTCTTACTCATCAATCAGGCTCAAATAATGCTAAGTGATGACATTAAGGAAGAAAAAGAATTGGAGGGACTTATTACTAAATTGGGTATGGATGCTGACTACTTAAAGTCAGACACCAAAGAAAGTGACAAAAGTATCCTACAAACCCAAGATGCTATTTTAAAAAGAACTAAGCAACTGCTAAATAAAAAACAATTCGAGAACAAATGACAGCTTTTATCATTATAATAGGTCTTGTTGTATTTTTTGTCATACTCTACAGCAAACAAAAACCAAAGCAAAACGCCAAAGTTTTTAGTGAGCAAAGGACTATTCAATTTAACATAGAGACTGTATCTAATCAAACAGAGGAAGACAGACTTGAGTATGCCAAATGGGTAAAGAAATATCCTAAATGGTATGGAAGTGGCAATACGAGAGGAGTTTGTTTTGAGAGTGAAAGATTAGAACCATTGCCAAACGGACAAACAGAATTAGTCAGATATAAAACTGATAGGTATGCAGACCTATTTGGCAGAGGGAAAGATTGTAGCTATTTCCCAGGTTATGGCAAAATTTACAATCGGACTTTTGACATTTGGTTTCAGGAGTTTAATTTGCAGGAGAAGAAGGGAATGAGAGAATACAAAGATATTGGCTGCGACAAATATCAGGTGCCTTTTTTTACTGAAAACTATACAAATGGTATTAGAATTTATAATCAGTTAGAACGGACTAAGAGTTATTTAAAACTGTATAATGGTAGAGATGAAAAAAGTAGACGAACTTGGTATGCTGGACTTAAGTACCTTGAATTTACAGGTATAATAACAGAAGGTGAACTTGACGAAGGATAACATCACATAACAGCTCCTACAAGAAATTGGCGTTTCAGTGATTAAATGAAGCTTAGTACTTCGTATCAAGTTTAGTACTGGAAGATAGTTTAGTGCTTCGATATCCGCTTCTTCACCAAGAGACAAACGTTGGCAACTATTAAACAGACAGTAATAATTATTGACTAAATCGTGAAAAAATAAAATAAACTAATTTAAAAATTTCAATTATGAAAAAAACATTATTTTTAGGCATCATAGCATTAATTGTATCAAATTTAAATGCACAAATCACTCTTAAACACACTTTCAGTGGTAACATAAGTGTTGTAAATACGCATCATAAAACAGTCTATTTCGATGCAGTAATAAATGGTAATCAGTTTGATTTTTATAATGAGGACTATTCCTTCTATAAAACGGTGACAGTTGCACCTCTTTATGGCTGTAAGGCATATTATATCTCTAATGTTTCTGACAATCTTTTTAACACAGATAATGATTTAGAATTTACTTGTGCATTTCTTGATACTTTAAATAATCAGGGATATAAACTCCAATTAATTAATGAAAATGGCACAGTAATAAAGGACTTTGGTAGTGTTGTAAATTGGGGTTTTCCTCACAAAACAGTAAATAATGATGTCAGATTTTTAGTTACTCGATATGTAACATACCCAGCTGTAAGTGAGACAGAAATATACTCATTACCTGGCAGTATTGCTTCAACAAAAGCATTAGTATCAGAAGCGAATGAATATGCACCTTATCCAAATCCTGCAAAAAATTTTATTAATCTAAAATACAATCTCAACCAATCAGAAGTTGAAAATTTACAGATTTTTAATTCGGCTGGGCAAATAATAGAAACAAAACAAATAGGAGGTGCTTTTGATAAAATAGTATTAGATATTTCATCTTACCCTTCTGGACAGTATTTTTATAAATATAAAACAATCACTCAAAAATTTATTGTGGAATAATCAAGTTCGCTAAAAAGGGGTTTGCGATAGCATAAATGAAATTTATCTATAATCCCTCCTCCAAATAAATTTTCAGACCTTATTGCTTCTTTTTAAACCTTAGTAGAAAAATACCATTCGTAAAAATAACCTTATTACCTTATTGAGAGATTAAAATAAGGTAATAAGGTTAAATCACAACCATTTATTGATTTCTACTAAGGTTGCATTTTAAAAAAATAAGGTTTGTAATGGAATCTACAAATTTCACTCCCACCACAGTAATATCATCAGTTTGAGGGTGTTTTTCTGAATGTGCATTTTTCCAGTTTTCAATTGTTGAATCAAGCATTAAACTAAAGAAGTTTACACATAATTTTTTAAATATATTGCTTTTTCTTATCTTTGATTAATCTAATACAAACAGCAATGACAGATATTCAATTATATACAAAATTGTCGGGCTTACCGCTTAATTTAAAAGCAGAAGTTTCTGATTTTATAGATTTTCTATTGCAAAAATCAATAAAAAAGACTCAGAAAAAGCAAAAAAAAATTTCAGGTGAAGCCAAAGGGCTTATAAAAATGAAGAGTAATTTTGATGAGCCAATAGAAGGATTTAATGAATATATGTTATGAATTTACTAATTGATACTCACGCAGTAATTTGGTTTATAACTGAGGACAAAAAATTACCTTTAAAAACCAAGCAAATTATAGAAGATGTTGAAAATAGCTGTTTTGTAAGTATTGCAACTTTTTGAGAAATAGCTATTAAATACTCATTAGGTCGTTTAGATTTAAACTCCGATTTAGAAAAAATATTTCAAATAATTGAGAGAGCAGGTTTTGAAATACTTCCAATTACTTTAAACCAAATTTTAACAAATGCCAGTTTAAAATTTCATCATCAAGACCCTTTTGATAGAATCATTATTTCCCAAGCAATAAACAAAAATTTATCTATAATATCTCCTTCCAAATAAATTTTCAGACCTTATTGCTTCTTTTT
>Ga0209211_10007814_pt1 | contig 14873 bp, 16 predicted proteins | sample RifGroA2_FD_183992 | JGI IMG/M metagenome (GOLD analysis project Ga0209211, IMG submission 183992) | Groundwater microbial communities from Rifle, Colorado, USA - Groundwater A2 (SPAdes) (version 2) | ecosystem: Environmental > Aquatic > Deep subsurface > Groundwater | place: Rifle, Colorado... | reverse complement strand
CCATGCCTTCCCGCAATTGATCGACAACACCCCGCACGTCATCGCCGGCGCCATCGTCAACGACATCCAGATCGTCATCTTCCTCGCGGCGCTGGGCATCATGGCCGGGCTGATGTTCGTGGTGCACCGTACCCGCCTCGGGCGCGCGATGCGCGCGGTGGCCGAAAACCAGCACGCCGCGCAACTGATGGGCGTGGACATCAACCGCGTGGTCTCCATCACCTTCATGCTCGGCTCGGCGATGGCCGCCGTGGCCGGATTGATGGTGAGCGCAAACTACGGGATCGCGCATTACTACATGGGCTTTCTGCTCGGCCTGAAGGCCTTCACCGCCGCCGTGCTGGGCGGCATCGGCAACCTGCGCGGCGCGATGCTGGGCGGAATGTTGCTGGGGCTGATCGAGAGCCTGGGCGCGGGCTACATCGGCGACCTGACCGGCGGCTTCATGGGCAGCAACTATCAGGACGTGTTCGCCTTCTTCGTGCTGATCGCGGTGCTGGTATTCAGGCCGTCCGGCCTGCTGGGAGAGCGCATTGCCGAACGCGCGTAAATTCAAGTTTTCGCTCCCCTCGCCCGCAGGCGGGAGAGGGGTTGGGGGAGAGGGAAGCCGGACGCTGAAATTCTGGCTGCTGTTCGCCGCGTTGCTGCTCCTGCCCTTCGTCATCGACGCGCTGCTCGGGCGCGGCTGGGTGCGCATCGCGGATTTCGCCCTGCTCTACATCATGCTGGCGCTCGGGCTGAACATCGTGGTGGGCTATGCGGGCCTGCTCGATCTTGGCTACATCGCATTCTTTGCGGTAGGCGCGTATTGCTACGCGCTGGCCGGCTCGCCACAACTGGCGCTTGCCTTCCCGCTGCTGTTTCCGGAAGGCGCGCACCTGTCATTCTGGCTCGTCCTGCCGCTGGCTGCCTTGCTGGCGGGCGGGTTCGGCGTGTTGCTTGGCGCGCCGACGCTACGCCTGCGCGGCGACTACCTGGCCATCGTCACGCTCGGCTTCGGCGAGATCATCCGCATCTTCCTGAACAACCTGAACGCGCCGGTCAACCTGACCAACGGCCCGCAGGGCATCAGCCGTATCGATCCGGTCAGCGTGGCCGGCGCATCGCTGAATAGCTCGCAGGAAATCCTCGGCATCACGCTACCCTCGGTACACCTGTATTTTTACCTGTTCCTTGCCATCGCCGCATTGGCGATATTCGTTTCGCACCGGCTCGAAGGGTCGCGCATCGGCCGTGCCTGGATGGCGATCCGCGAGGACGAGATCGCCGCCGCCGCGATGGGCATCGACACGCGCAACCTCAAGCTGCTGGCCTTCGCGATGGGTGCCACGTTCGGCGGCGTGTCCGGTGCATTGTTCGCCGGATTCCAGAGCTTCGTCAGCCCGGAGAGCTTCAGCCTGATGGAATCCATCATGGTGCTGTGCATGGTGGTGCTGGGCGGCATGGGCAACATCGCCGGCGTGATCCTCGGCGCCATCCTGCTGGCACTGCTGCCGGAAGCGCTGCGCCATGGTGCAGCGCCCTTGCAGCAAGCCCTGTTCGGCCAGATCATCATCGATCCGGAGAGCCTGCGCATGCTGCTGTTCGGCGGTGCCTTGATCGTGATGATGCTGTATCGCCCGGCCGGGCTGCTGCCATCGAAGGTGCGGCGCCGTGAGCTGGATACCGATGAAGTGACGGAAACGGCATGATGCAGACAGACATGACAGCGCTGCTACAGCTGAATGCCATCGGCAAGCAATTCGGCGGCCTGCGCGCGCTGGATGACGTGTCGCTACGCATCCGGCGCGGCGAGATATACGGCCTGATCGGGCCGAACGGCGCAGGCAAGACCACGCTATTCAATGTCATCACCGGCCTGTACCAGCCGAGCGCGGGCGAATTCCGCTTCGATGGCAACGATTATCGCGGCGCCAAACCGCATGTCCTCGCCCGCGCCGGCATCGCGCGCACCTTCCAGAACATCCGCCTGTTCGCCAACCTCAGCGCGCTGGAGAACGTGATGATCGGGCGCCATGTGCGTACCCGCGCCGGGGTGTTCGGCGCATTGCTGCACGACCGCGGCACGCGCGACGAGGAACGCGCCATCACGCAGCGTGCGCGCGAACTGTTGCGTTACGTGGGCGTGGAGCGGGACGAGCATACGCTGGCCAAACATCTTTCCTACGGCGAACAGCGCCGTCTCGAGATCGCCCGTGCGCTGGCGACTGAGCCGCAGCTGCTCGCGCTGGACGAGCCTGCCGCCGGCATGAACGCCACCGAGACCGGGAGCCTCAAGGTGCTGCTGCAGACCATCCGCACCGATGGCGTTACGGTGCTGCTGATCGAACATGACGTGAAATTCATCATGGGGCTGTGCGACCGCGTTGCGGTGCTGGACTATGGCAAAAAGATCGCCGAAGGCATGCCGGAAGAGGTGCGCAACGATCCTGCGGTGATCGACGCTTATCTGGGACAAGAAACCCCTCGCCCGCAGGCGGGAGAGGGGCAGGGGTGAGGGGCTTTGATGATGCATGAAACCAACTCTGCACCCCTGCTCGAAGTGCGCGATCTCAGGGTCTCCTACGGCGGCATCCATGCGGTGAAAGGCATCGATCTGCATATCGGCCCGGGCGAACTGGTCACGCTGATCGGCAGCAACGGCGCGGGCAAGAGCACCACACTGAAGACGCTGGCGGGACTACTGCATCCGTCCGGCGGGCAGATACATTATGACGGCAAGAGCCTGCACAACGTCGCGGCGCACCGGCGCGCGGGTATGGGCATCGCATTGGTGCCGGAAGGGCGCGGTGTATTCGCGCGCCTGACGGTGGAAGAGAACCTGCTGATGGGCGCATACAGCCGCGACGACGCGCCCGAAATCGCGGCAGACCTGGCGCGCATGTACGAGCTGTTCCCGCGCCTGGCCGAGCGCCGCGGGCAACTGGCCGGAACGCTCTCCGGTGGCGAACAGCAGATGGTCGCGATGGCGCGCGCGCTGATGAGCCGCCCGCGCCTGCTGATGCTGGACGAACCCAGCATGGGGCTGGCGCCGCTGATGGTGCAAAAGATATTCGAAACCATCCGCGACATCGCCGCGCTCGGCATGAGCATCCTGCTGGTCGAGCAGAACGCGAAACTCGCCCTGCAGGTCGCACAGCGCGGCTATGTGATGGAAAGCGGGACGATCACCCTGTCGGGCGCGGCGGGCGAGTTGCTGGGGAGCGATGCGGTGCAGCGGGCATATCTGGGGGCTTGAACGCAATAATCTGCTGGCAGAGTGTGGCTGCTGATCTCGGCTTTCACACCTTGCCTGCCGTCAACAATGAGCCTTGGCTTTGGCTCACCCCAGCACCTTCAACAGCAACTTCGTCGCCAACACGATCAGCAGCACGGCGAACAGCTTGCGCAGCAATTCCACTTTCATGCGGTGTGCGGCCTTCGCTCCCAGCGGTGCGGTGAGCACGCTGGCGAGCGCGACCCAGAACAGGGCGGGCAGGTAGACGTAGCCGAGATGCATTTCCGGCAGGCCGCCGGTATGCGCGCCACCGGCGATGTAGCCGAGCGTGCCGCCGACGGCGATGGGGAAGCCGATGGCGGAGGCGGTGCCGATGGCGTGGCGTATCGGGACGTTGCACCAGATGAGGAAGGGCACGATGATCGTGCCGCCGCCGATGGAGACCAGGCTGCTGATCCATCCGGTGAGGGTGCCCGCGAACGTCATGCCTGCCGTGCCGGGTAACTGGCGCGAGGGGTGCGGGGTCTTGCCGAGCAGGATCTGCGCGGCGGCGAAATAGACGAACAGGGTGAAGAAGATGCCCAGCCCGCGCGCGGGGATGGATGAGGCGAACAGTGCGCCCAGCGCGGTGCCGAGCAGGATACCGGGGGTGATGCGGCGCACGACCTGCCAGTTCACCGCGCCGTGCTGGTGGTGTTTGCGCAGGCTGGAGAGCGAGGTGAAGATGATGGTCGCCATCGAGGTGCCGAGGGCGAGATGCAAGGTGTATTCGGCGCCGAAGCGCTGGGCGTCGTACAGCATCAGCAGCACCGGCACCAGCACCAGCCCGCCGCCGACGCCGAACAGGCCGGCGAGGAAGCCGGTGATGGCGCCGAGTGTCAGATAAGCCGCATACCATTCCATCAGCTTTTCACCAGACGTGTCGTGATGAACTTCCACTCCGCCGGGTCGAGCGGCGTGATGGACAGGCGGTTGCCTTTTTGCAGCGTGCGCATGCGCGCCAGTTCGGGATGCCGGCGCAGTTCGGCGATGGGGATGAGCGCGACCTTCTGCAGCAGCTGCACATCCACGTTGATCCAGCGCGGCTGTTCCGGCATGCTCTTCGGCTCGAAGTAGCAGCTCTCCGGGTCGAACTGCGTGGCGTCGGGATAAGCGTGGCTGGCGACGCGCGCGATGCCGGCGATGCCGGGTTCGGCGCAGTTGGAGTGGTAGAACAGCACGCCGTCGCCGACCTGCATCTGGTCGCGCATGAAGTTGCGCGCCTGATAGTTGCGCACGCCGTACCAGGCTACGGTCTGCCCCGGCATTGCGGCGAGATCGTCGATGCTGCAATCGGAAGGTTCGGATTTCATCAGCCAGTAGCGCATGTTCCCTGTCCGCAAACAAAAAGTGCGACCATAAAGGTCGCACTGGAATCAAGCCCCCCGCCTGTGCCGTTGACCCAATATCTTGAACCTGGGTTCAAGTGGGCAACTTCCCGGTCACATCAGGTACGTCCGCAAGGGACGCGCACAACAGTGACATTGAGGGTCGCGGCCTTAAGCATAGCTTATTGGTTCAAAGAATTATGGGCCTGACGAACACCGCAGGGGACAACTCAGAACAGCGTATCCTGATCGGCCAGAGCCTCGTCTATCGCTGTCTCCATGGAATTCATTCTACGCTTAAACTCCGCGAGGTCAAATCCGCGCCCGACCTTGATGGTGAGCAGTTCGTGGGCGATGTTGAGCGCCGCCATCAGGGCGATGCGCTCGACGCTGGCGATCTTGCCGGCGTCGCGGATGTCGCGCATCTTCTTGTCCAGATAGGCCACCGCATCGAGCAATTCGCCGCGCTCCTCCTCGGGGCAGGCGACGCGCAACTCGCGGTCGAGCAGCTTGATGTCCAGGGTCTTGGTTGTGGCGCTCATGGGGTGTTTTCGGGAAGGGCGGCCAGCAAATTCTCCAGACGCGACTTCGCCGTCTCGATCTTGTCGCTGCACTGGCGGTTGCCGCTGAGTGCGTGCGCCAACTCCTGGCGCAGTTGGTGATTCTCCGCGCGCAATTTGCCGCTGACTTGTATCAGCTGCATCAACTTGCCTTCCAACGCGTTCAGTTCGCTTTCCATATTCTGACTATAATTTGAAAAGTGCTGATAAGTCAAACGCTAACGCGGACTTGTGCAAGCGGTTTGTAGGGGCGCGCGCGTCGCTTCAACAAGGCGCGGCAGGGTTATGGTAAAGTGCGCGCCGCTTTAAGGTTCCCGTCTGCACGCAGACGGGTTAAACGGGAAACAGGTGAGGGAATACCCCGATGCCTGTGCTGCCCCCGCAACGGTAAGCGAGTGCGGATCTGCCAACATGCCACTGTGAGCAATCATGGGAAGGCGGCAGATCAAGACTCGCGAGCCCGGAGACCGGCCTTGGGCGAGGTTCAGGAAATGCTGCGGGAGGCGGCATGGACGGTCGTCATCCGATGCTTCAAGTCGCACGCCTGCCCTTTTTCTCCCTCCGCATTTCCTGTGTTCAATAACGTTCCAACGGGGTCGCTTGGAACTTGTTCAGGAAAGCACAATGAAGCAGAAACTAATCACAGTCGCACTGTTCGGTGCGATCTTACTCCCCTTTTTTGCTTGTGCCGAAACGGCAAACTCTCTCGACGAGGTGGTGGTCACCGCCACGCGCACCGCGCAATCCGCCGATGCGACGCTGGCTTCAGTCACCGTCATCACCCGCCAGGATATGGAACGCCTGCAAGCGCAATCCCTGCCGGATGTGCTGCGTGGCGTGGCGGGCTTGACCATCAGTAACAAAGGCGGGGCAGGCAAGGATACTTCGGTGTACTTGCGCGGAACCAACTCCGATCACGTGCTGGTGTTGATGGACGGGATCAAGGTCGGTTCGGCAACGAACGGCAAAGCATCGTTCCAGGATATCCCCGTCGCGCAGATTGAACGCATCGAGATTGTGCGCGGCCCGCGCGCCAGCCTATACGGCTCGGAGGCGATCGGCGGGGTGATCCAGATATTCACCCGCAAGGGCGGCGGTGCGCTGGCGCCTTCGTTCAGCGCGACCGCAGGCAGCTATGGCACGGCAACCGCCACGGTCGGGCTGAACGGGGGCGGCGAGCTAGGCTGGTTCAGCGCCAGACTCAATCAGCAGGACATTGCGGGATTCAATGCCTGTAACGGCAAGCCCTCTCCCGGCGGGGCGGGGTGTTATGTGATCGAGCCGGACAAAGACGGTTATCATAATTTGTCGCTTGGATTGAATGGCGGTTACCGCTTCGACAACAACATGATCGTGGATTTCAATGCGCTCCAGACGGACAGTTTCAGCAAGTCGGATGGCAGCAGCTCCGCCGGGAATGAAACCAGGGCGGCACAGCAGGTGCTAGGGGGCTCGCTGAAGTTTTCACCGCTGCAAGCCTGGAATATGACACTGCGTGGCGGATTCAGCCGGGACGATTCCGACCTGTTCTTTAACGGTGTGTATGTTGATCGCTACAACACCCGGCGCGACAGTCTGTCCTGGCAGAACGACTTCGCGCTGGGCGCGGAACAATTGCTCACTGCAGGATTGGATTATCAGCAGGACCGTATCGAAAGCAGTCGTGTCTATGCGCAGACCGCACGCAGCAACCGCGCGCTGTTCGGGCAATATCAGGGCGAGTTCGGCGCGCACAGCATGCAGGCCAGCTTGCGCCGCGACGACAACCAGCAGTTCGGTGGACATAATACTGGCGGCTTGGGTTACGGCTATGCGATCAACGACGCGATGCGCCTGACGGTTTCCTATGGCACGGCGTTCAAGGCCCCGACCTTCAATCAACTGTACTATCCGGGATTCGGTACGGCTACCAATCGACCGGAGCGGTCAGAAAGTATGGAGTTGGGCCTGTCGGGAAGAAATGCAATCGGGAATTGGTCGCTCAACGCTTATCAAACCGACGTGACGGATTTGATTTCAGGATATCCTGCGGTCAATGTAAACAAGGCCCGTTTGACTGGCGTGGAGGCGCAACTTGCAGCGCAGTTGGCGGAGTGGGATATCGACACGATGCTGACCCTGCAGGATCCGCGTCAGATTTCCGGCGCGAATCAGGGCAAGCTGCTGGATCGCCGCGCAACCGAATCGATGCGGATCGAAGTCGCGCGTCAGTTCGGCGATTGGCGGATGGCGAGCTCGCTGTACGCGGAAGGGCGCCGCTTCGACGACCTGGCCAATACCGCTGCCAAACGACTGGGCGGCTACGGCCTGCTGGATGTGCGCGCGGAATATCGTTTCGCGGCGGACTGGCTGTTGCAGGGGCGCATCGACAACTTGCTGGACAAGCGCTACGAGACCGCGCAGTACTTTAACCAGCCGGGGCGTGGGGTATACTTCACGCTGAATTACCGGCCCGGAAACTAAATGCAGCATCGCCATCCCGGCGCAAGTGCGGGATGGCGGTTTTTACAGATCGTTCAGTCATTCTTAAGGAGAGCAATATGAAACAGATATCCCGACGCCCGTTGTTGATCGGCCTGGCGCTGGTCGCATTGATGGCTGCCACGCGCATGCACCATTTCGGCAGTTCGCTGCATCTGCCGGATGCTTCGCTGGCGGTGTTCTTGCTGGCCGGGTTTTTCATTGCCAGCCCGCTGTTGTTCGCCGGCCTGCTGCTCGAAGCGGGTGTGCTGGATTACGTGGCGATCACCCATCTGGGCGTCAGCGATTATTGCGTGACGTCGGCCTACTGGTTTCTGATCCCGACCTATGCGGTGTTGTGGTATGCGGGCCGTCACCTTGCGCGACGTCATCAGGATAACCTGCGCGGTCTGGGCATGTTCGCCGGAATCTCCTTCGCCGCAATCAGCGTGGCATTTCTGATCTCCAACGGCGCGTTCTACCTGTTCTCTGGCCGCTTCCCCGAATTGAGCTTCGCGGAATATGCCGGGCGCGTGACGCAATACTATCTGCCGTATCTGACCGGCGCGGTGGTGTATCTGGTTCCCGCTGTGCTGCTGTATGTGCTGCTCGCGCGTCGCGACGACGCTGCCCGCATGCATCATGCCGGATAGCGATACCCGGCACCGGCAACGCATGACGCGCAAGAAAGCCGTGGTGGACGCGGCGATCTCGCGCGCCGAACAGGACAAGGGGCTGTTGCTGGTGTTGACCGGCAACGGCAAGGGCAAATCCAGCTCCGCCTTCGGCATGGTGGCGCGCACGCTGGGCTACGGCCTCAAGGCGGGCGTGGTGCAATTCATCAAGAGCCGCCGCGACACCGGCGAAGAAAAATTCCTGGGCGGCCAGCCCGGCGTGCAATGGCATGTCGTCGGCGACGGCTTTACCTGGGAGACGCAAAACCGCGACGCTGACATCGCGGCGGCCCAGCGCGGTTGGTCTGTCGCACAGGGCCTGTTGCGCGATGCCTCACTGCACTTGGTGGTGCTGGACGAACTGACCTATCTGCTCAATTACGGCTATCTGGATGTGCAGCAGGTGTGCGCCGATCTGGCGGCCCGTCCGACTATGCAGCATGTCGTCGTCACCGGCCGCGCCGCGCCCCAATGCCTGCTCGACATCGCGGATACCGTGAGCGAGATACAGGACACCAAGCACGCCTTCCGTGCCGGCGTGCGCGCCCAGCCCGGCATCGACCTGTAAGCGATTCATGAGTCTGCCGCATCGCTATTCCGACACCGAGCTCGCCGCCGTGTATCGCGTGATCGCCGAGCGGCGCGACATGCGGCATTTTTGCGGCGGCTCTGTCCCCGGCGAAGTTTTGCAGCGCATCCTGCATGCCGCCCACCAGGCGCCCAGCGTCGGGATGATGCAGCCTTGGCGCTTCATCCGCATCGGCGATCCCGCGCTACGCGAGCAAGTTTATGCATTGGTCGAAGCGGAGCGGCAGTTGACCGCACAGGCGCTGGGCGAGCGAGCGAGCGAATTCCTGCGGCTCAAGGTGGAAGGCGTGCGCGACTGTGCCGAACTCTGGGTGGCGGCCCTGATGGATCAGCGCGAATCCCACGTTTTCGGTCGCCGCACCTTGCCGGAAATGGACCTGGCCTCGGTAGCCTGCGCGATCCAGAACATGTGGCTGACGGCGCGTGCGGAAGGCTTGGGCATGGGTTGGGTTTCCCTGTTCGATCCGCAGGCGCTCGCGGCCTTGCTGGACATTCCGTCCGGCGGCAAGCCGGTCGCGATCCTGTGTCTGGGCCAAGTCGAGGAATTTTATCCCGCGCCGATGCTGCAACTGGAAGGCTGGCGCACGCCGCAACCGCTAGCTGAAATGCTGTTCGAAGATCGCTGGGGAAATCGGGCGCAGGAATGATGCAGACGGCGGAATTCATGCATGGCCTGAGCATCCCGCTGACGCTGCTGGCGGCGGTGTCGCTCGACCGTCTGCTGGGTGAGCCGCGCCGTTTCCATCCGCTGGCGGGTTTCGGCAGCCTGGCAAAGCGCATCGAGAAAATTGTCTACGGCGGAGTAGAGCTCTCGCCTGCTTCGCGCTACGTGCGCGGCATCGTCGCGGTATGCGCATTGCTGCTCCCGCTCGCGGCGCTCGCCGCATGGCTGCAACAGCTCGCAATATTCGGCGTGCTGTTTTCCATCGTGCTGCTGTATTTCGCAATCGCGCCGCGCAGTTTGGGCGAACACGCAGACCGCGTCGCGGAAGCGTTTTCCGCCGGTGATTTGCCCGCCGCGCAACAGGCCGTCGGCATGCTGGTCAGCCGCGATACCAGCCAACTGGACGAGGAGGGCGTCGCGCGTGCGACCGTAGAGTCGGTGCTGGAAAACGGCAACGATGCGATCTTCGGCGCGCTGTTCTGGTTCGTCGTCGCGGGCGCGCCGGGCGCGCTGCTGTACCGTTTGAGCAACACGCTGGATGCGATGTGGGGCTATCGCAATGCGCGCTACAACGAATTCGGCTGGGCGGCGGCGCGGCTGGACGATGTGCTGAACTTCGTACCGGCGCGCCTGACCGCATTGAGCTACGCACTGATCGGACACACGCGCAGCGCGTTGCACTGCTGGCGCGCACAGGCCGCCGTCTGGGAGAGCCCGAACGCCGGGCCGGTGATGGCTGCCGGTGCGGGCGCGCTGCAAGTGCAACTCGGCGGCGCGGCGATTTATCACGGTATGCTGGAGCAGCGCCCTGCGCTGGGCTGCGGTAACGCAGCGGGTGCAGCGGACATCGCGCGCGCGGTGCGGCTGGTGCGTCATACCTTGTACCTGTGGCTGGGTGTGATCGCATCGGGTGCGTTGCTGATTGCGGGGTGGCAACATGCTTGAACACGGTGGCAGGCTGCGCGCGGCAGCGCAGCGTTACGGCATTCCCGAAAACGAGTGGCTCGATTTGTCGGCCGGCATCAACCCCAACGGCTGGCCGGTTCCCCCTGTTTCCGCCGAGATATGGCAAGCGTTGCCGCAGGACGACGACGGGCTGGTCGCCGCCGCATGCGCTTGTTACGGCACGACGAGACTGCTCGCGGTATCCGGTTCGCAGGCTGCGATTCAGAGCCTGCCCTCGCTGCGTTCGCCTTCGAAGGTCGCGCTGGTCGCACCCAGCTACGCCGAGCACGCGCATGCCTGGCAACGCTGCGGACACCAAGTTGCCGGTGTTCCCGCCGAAGAGATATTCCAGGCCGATGCGGATGTGAAAGTCATCGTCAACCCGAACAACCCCACCGGCAAATTATTCAGTCGCGACGAGTTGCTGAACCTGCGCGCGCGGCTGGCCGCGCGCGGCGGCTGGTTGGTGGTGGACGAGGCGTTCATCGATGCCGCGCCCGAGCACAGCCTCGCGTCCGTCTGCCCGCTGCCGGGCCTGATCGTGTTGCGTTCGCTGGGCAAATTCTTCGGCTTGGCCGGTGCGCGTGTCGGCTTCGTGCTGGCAGAAGAAAATCTGTTGCAGCAGCTCGCGGAGTTGCTCGGTCCCTGGCCTGTCGCCGCGCCGTCGCGCTATGTCGCCACGCTCGCGCTACGCGATACGGAATGGCAGCGCGCGACGCGCAAGTCTCTGCCGGCGGCGGCGCAGCGTCTGGCCGAGCTGCTGCGCGCGCATGATCTGAAGCCATCGGGCGGATGCTGCCTGTTCCAGTGGGTGCGCTGCGCGGGTGCCGTGAGTGTGCATGAGCAACTGGCTAGGCAGAGCATATTGACGCGCTTATTCGAGCAACCCGCCAGTGTGCGTTTCGGCCTGCCGCACGACGAGGCGCAGTGGGCGCGTCTGGCTGAAGCGTTGGGACGGGTCGAACGATGAAGAGCATCACCGTAATGGTGCAGGGCACCACTTCCGATGCGGGCAAGAGCACGCTGGTCGCCGCACTGTGTCGTTGGCTGGTGCGGCAGGAGGTTTCCGTCGCGCCGTTCAAGCCGCAGAACATGGCGCTGAACAGCGCGGTCACCGCCGACGGCGGCGAGATCGGCCGCGCGCAGGCGGTGCAGGCGCAGGCCGCACGACTCGCGCCGCACACCGACATGAACCCGGTGCTGCTCAAGCCGAACAGCGACACCGGCGCGCAGGTCATCATCCACGGCCACGCCATCGGCAACATGGATGCGCTGGTCTATCACGACTACAAGAGCACCGCGCGCGCCCGCCGAGATCAACCTGCGCGCGAACGACATCGCCAACATGGGCTTCGCCGAAGCGGTGGATTGCCCGGTGATCCTGATCGCCGACATCGACCGCGGCGGCGTGTTCGCGCACCTGGTTGGCACGCTGGAGCTGCTGTCTGACAGCGAACGCGCGCGCGTCGTCGGCTTCGTCATCAACCGCTTTCGCGGCGATATCGCATTGCTGCAACCGGGGCTGGACTGGCTGGAAAAATATACCGGCAAACCGGTGCTCGGCGTGCTGCCCTATCTGCACGACTTTCATCTCGAAGCCGAGGATGCGCTCCCGCCATCATCCCCTCTCCCTTGCAGGGAGAGGGTTAGGGAGAGGGTAGAAGCGAGCGAGGAAAAACTGCGCGTGATCGTCCCCGTGCTCCCCCACATCAGCAACCACACCGACTTCGACCCGCTGCGCCTGCACCCGCAAGTCGAGTTCAGTTACGTCACGATGGGCGAGACCATACCCGCCGCCGACCTGATCATCCTGCCCGGCAGCAAGTCGGTGCGCGGCGATCTGGACAGCCTGCGCCGCGCGGGATGGGATGCGGCCATCGACAAACATCTGCGCTACAGTGGCAAGCTCATCGGCATCTGCGGCGGCCTGCAGATGCTGGGCCGCGCGCTACACGATCCGCTCGGCATCGAAGGCGAGCCCGGCAGCAGCGCAGGCCTGGGGCTGCTGGAGTTCGACACGACGCTGGCGGCGGAGAAACAACTGCGCAACGTGCGCGGTACGCTGGCGCTGGAAGATGCGCCGGTAGCGGGCTACGAGATCCATGCCGGCATATCGGAAGGCCCCGCGCTGCAGCATCCGGCGCTGCAACTTGAGCACTGCCCGGACGGCGCAGTTTCGGACGACAGGCAGATATTCGCGACCTATCTGCATGGCCTGTTCGAATCGCCGCAGGCGACCGATGCGCTGTTGCACTGGGCCGGGCTCGCCGACGCGAGCACGCCCGATTACCACGCGCGCCGCGAAGCCGACATCGATAGGCTGGCAGATGCGGTCGAACAGCATCTGGACGGCAACCGATTGCGCGCCTTGTTCGGGTTGGGAGAGAGAATATGAAAGAACTGATCCTCGGCGGCGTGCGCTCCGGCAAAAGCCGTCTGGCGGAACAGCGCGCCAACGATTCCGGGCTGGAGGTCGTGTACATCGCCACCGCGCAGGTGCGCGACGAAGAGATGCAACGGCGCGTCGCGGAACATCAGGCGCGCAGGCCGGGCGACTGGCGTTCGGTCGAGGCCGGGCAGAACCTTGCCGTAGTGTTGCAACGCGAAGCCAAGGCAGAGCGATGCGTGCTGGTGGACTGCCTGACGCTGTGGCTGACGCAGTTGCTTTGCGATGCCGACGAAACGGTGCTGCGCCGCGAAGTGGACGCACTGCTGGAAGCGCTGCTCGCGCTGCCCGGACACATAGTCATGGTCGGCAACGAGACCAACATGGGTGTCGTGCCCATGGGCGAATTGTCGCGCCGTTATTGCGACGAAGCGGGGCGATTACACCAGCGGATTGCCGCGTTATGCGACCGCGTGACGTTGACGGTGGCCGGCCTGCCGCTGGTCGTGAAAAGCAGCTCGTAGCTTGTGGCACGTGGCAGGTAGCGAGTGGATGTTGATAAAAAGGAGCGAATATGAATAACAACTGGCTGGCGCAACCCTGCGCCACACTGAACGAAACCACCCGCAACGCCGCCCTGGCGCGCCAGGGACAACTCACCAAACCGCCCGGCTCACTGGGGCAACTGGAACATATCGCGGTGCGGCTGGCCGAGATGCAGGGCGTCGAGCACCCCTCGATGGACCGTGCCGCCATCGTGATCTACGCCGCCGACCACGGCGTCGCGGCCGAGAACGTCTCGGCGTTCCCGCAGGCGGTGACCGGCGAGATGGTGAAGAACTTCGCGCGCGGCGGTGCTGCGATCAGCGTGCTGGCCAGGACGCTCGACGCCACACTGGAAGTGGTCAACCTCGGCACGGTCAACGATCCCGGCGACTGGCCCAACGTGGTGCGCGCAATCATCGCGCCATCGACGGCGAATTTTGCGGTCGAACCCGCAATGAGCGAAGAGCAGTTGGCGCAGGCGCTGCAGGCCGGACGCGACAGCGTGCTGCGCGCGCTGGAGCAAGGCGCGCAGATATTTATCGGCGGCGAGATGGGCATCGCCAACACCACTTCTGCGGTGGCAGTCGCCTGCGCGCTGCTGGGTGCTACGCCCAAGGAACTGGCCGGCCCCGGCACCGGCCTTGACCACGCGGGCGTCGCGCACAAGGCCGAAGTGATCCAGCGCGCACTGGAGTTGCACGGATTTTCTTCCTCCAGCAATGGGAGATGGGCAGGCGAGTCTGCGTTGCAGGTGCTGCGCCACGTCGGCGGTTTCGAAATCGCCGCATTAACCGGCGCGTACCTCACCTGTGCGCAGCACGGCTTGCCCGTGCTGGTGGACGGTTTTATCAGCTCGGTCGCCGCGCTGGTCGCCGTGCGCTTCGATCCCAACGTGAGCGACTGGCTGCTGTACGCGCACACCTCCGCCGAGCCGGGACACCAGCGCGTCCTCGCGGCACTCGATGCGCAACCGTTGCTGAACCTTGGCATGCGCCTGGGCGAAGGTAGCGGCGCGGCCACCGCATTGCCGCTGCTGCGGCTGGCCTGCGCCCTGCACAATGGCATGGCGACGTTCGCCGAAGCGTCGGTGTCGGAGAAGATTTGATGGTTTGTTCGAGTGGCGGGTGGATCAAACGGATGCTGGTTCAGCTTGCATTGGGCTTCCGGTTACGCCCCATATAGAGATACTCAGTTTTCCACGAAGCGGTCATTTATCCGCAAATTGACACACCTCCTACAACTCGGAGAAAATGCCGCTTCTGTTCGGTTCGACGAAACGGAACACGGTGCAAATCCGTGGCGGGCCCGCCGCTGTATCCGGGGACGGACGTTGCAAGGTTGCAAGACCAGCCACTGACGGGGATCACCCCGGCGGGAAGGCGCAGCGATCCGGCTGATCCGGTAGCCAGAAGACGTGTCGAACCGGTGCGGAGTCAAGGAAACGGCTCCGGCTGACTGCATGCATA
>Ga0209211_10007812_pt1 | contig 14876 bp, 12 predicted proteins | sample RifGroA2_FD_183992 | JGI IMG/M metagenome (GOLD analysis project Ga0209211, IMG submission 183992) | Groundwater microbial communities from Rifle, Colorado, USA - Groundwater A2 (SPAdes) (version 2) | ecosystem: Environmental > Aquatic > Deep subsurface > Groundwater | place: Rifle, Colorado... | reverse complement strand
TGCCTATATCTTCCAGCACGATCTGCAGCCCAATTATGAGTACAATGCAAAACCACAGGATCCCCCTGTAATGAAAAGAAAGGTTATCCGTGGCGGATCCTGGAAGGATATCGCCTATTTCCTTCAGACAAGTACAAGAGACTATGAATACCAGGATTCTACAAAACCATATGTCGGATTCCGTAATGTAAGATCTTATATTGGAGTAAACTAATTATTGAAATAACTTTAAAATCATCAGCTATATGAGCCTAGCAGAATTAGTACAAAGCAGCGGATGGAAAAACTTCATCGCAAAACTTTACGGTTTAGGAGCTTCCGTCGTTATCATTGGTGCATTGTTTAAAATACAGCACTGGCCACTTGCAGGAACCATGCTTACTATTGGTCTTCTCACCGAAGCGGTGATATTCTTCTTTTCAGCTTTTGAGCCTCTCCATGAAGAGATCGACTGGTCTCTTGTCTATCCTGAACTCGCAGGGATTCCGGAAGACGAACCTGTAGGAGTTCAATCTCACGGTAAGCAGGGTGCTGTTTCCGGAGGTTATGGCGGCGGAGCTGGTGCCGTTGCTCTGGCAAAATTTGACGAGATGCTCGAAAAAGCGGAGATATCACCTGAACTGTTCCAGAAGCTTGGAGGCGGAATGAAAAAGCTTGGTGAAGCAACTGCTAACATGAGTGTCATGGGAGATGTTTCTGCTGCATCTGCTAAATACATGAGCACTATTAACACAGCAAATGATTCGCTGTCGAAACTCTCGGAATCATATCAGACAACAACTAAAGCTATAAATGATACTGGTGCAACTTACAAGAATATGGCTGACTCACTTGCTGTGATTGAAGTTGGAGGAAAATCATATCAGCAGCAACTTGAAGTACTCAATAAAAACCTCTCTGCCCTGAATGCAGTATATGAATTGCAGAAAAAAGGTGCAGATGATCATATAAAGGAATCAGAATCGCTCTATAAGGGAATCCAGGTGATTATGAAGGACCTTACAGATTCAGCAGGTGACACAAAAAAATACCGCGAACAGATAACAAAACTCAACGACAACCTGTCGGCATTGAATAATGTCTATGGAAATATGCTTGCCGCTATGAATGTTAAATAACATGGCTTTTTTAACTAATTAAACTTCCAAGAAAATGGGTCACGAGAAGCTATCTCCACGGCAAAAGATGATCGGTATGATGTACCTGGTGCTTACCGCCATGCTTGCACTTAACGTATCGAAGGAAGCCGTTGAAGCATTTAAAAAAGTTGATAAAGGTCTTACGCAAACAATTGCAAATTATACAGTCAAAAATGACCTGATTTATAAAGAATTCGACAGAGCAGCTGCTGAGAATCCCGCCAAAGCCGGGAAATACAAGAGTATAGCATTACAGGTTAAGGAGAGGGCAGATGAAGCTTTCGTCTTTATACAGGGCTTGAAGATTGAGATCATTAATACTGCTGAAGGTCCTGAAAACACAGCTGTTCAGGGGGATGAAGTTATTGTGGAGAATGTACAGAAAATAGATGATAATAACATTCCTTCTGAGATCCTTATCGGAGCTAATGAAAACGGTAAAGCAAATGACCTGAAAGCTATTCTGATTGAATATCGCGAATTCCTTATTACAACTCTTGAAGGTAAAAATCCCACAATAGAAGAAGGCTTAAGGAGCAGCCTTAGTACTGATGATGGTAAAAATGAAGATGGCGAGACAGAAAGATGGGAAAACCTCAACTTCCAGACCTTGCCCCTTGTTGCAGTTATCTGTATCCTTTCGGAACATCAGCTCGCTGTAAGAAACGCCGAGACTGAAGTGCTGAACTATCTCTATTCACAGATTGATGCCTCTTCATTTAAATTCAATAAACTAATTCCTATTGTAATTCCCACTTCATCAAACTATGTTACACTCGGAAGCGATTATGAAGCACAGGTTTTCATCTCTGCAACCGATACAACACAACAGCCCACGATAAGCGTTGGTACTACCGAACTCCCTCTCGATGAAACCGGAAAAGGTATATATAAGGTCCGTGCTTCTTCACTGGGAGCAAAAAAATGGGGAGGTGTTATTGCCCTCAAGGCTCCCGACGGAACCAATATGGAATATCCTTTCGACGCCTCTTATTTTGTTGGCGAACCGAATGTCATTGTTTCTCCAACAGCTATGAACGTAATGTATATGGCTATTGATAATCCAATCGATGTATCTGTACCAGGAGTAAGCCCTGATAAAATAAAGATCAGGGTTGTTAATGGCTCCTTTTCGACGGGGAAAATTAAAAACCCTAAAGGTGATTTTTTCAAAGGCAGCTGGTCGGTTAAACCTGCTGAGGTAGGTAAGAATGTACAAGTAATTGTAACTGCCGATATGAGCGGTAAGCCGCTTCAGTTTGCACCATATGAATTCAGGGTAAAACCTCTTCCTCCTCCTATTGCAATCTTTGCCCAGAAAAGTACCGGAAGTGTGCCAAGGGCTACAGCTGCCGCCCAGCAGGGTGTGTTTGCAATACTGCCTGACTTCGACTTTGACCTTCAGTACAATGTTACAGGTTTCTCAGTGCTTTATTCCGACAGGGGAAATGATTATGAAGAAACCAGTACCGGCAGTAACCTGACACCGAAACAAAAGGAACTTATAGGAAGGCTCACAAGAGGTAAAAATTTAATTATTAAAGATATAAAAGCAGTTGGTCCCGACGGCAGAACAAAAGATCTGTCACCAATAATTTTAAAAATTGATTAGCTTAATTACAACTATCATATCATGATAAAGAAATTTCTTTTAGGATTACTCACTGTTTCTCTCTCAGGCTTCCTGAGCGCACAGAGTTTCGGTGATATATACCAGAAATCTATCCCGGATGCCAAAAAGATTGATTACCCTTACCTCAGGGAGGCTGATGTTATCTGGTCAAAACGAATATACAGAACAATCGATCTTCGTGAAAAGATCAATCAATCATTATATTATCCGACAGGTACAACATTTGACGGAAGGAGAAGCTTCATAATGGTACTCCTTGATGAAATTAAAGCAGGAAGGGTAACAGCTTATGACCCTCTCAGCATAAATGTCAATACCACATATTCGGATATTGAGGTTAAAATGGGAGCAGTTGAAACTACACAATCAATTACAATAAATGCTGCAGGAGCAACCCGCGATACTGTAATCAAGCAGGATTCCAAACCTCAGGAGGTAAAGCAATTAACCCTCTATGAAGAATGGTTTTTCGATAAGAAACTCGGAAAACTCGATGTCAGGATCATTGCTATACAGCCTACATACATGGGATATGATGATCAGCTGGGCAGGATTGCAAAAAAGCCGCTTTTCTGGGTTAAATATGATGATATTAGAGATGCCCTTTCAAAACAGGAAGTTTTTGTCACCAGTAATGATGCACAGAGGATCTCATTCGATGATCTTTTTATGCAGAGAAGGTTCGGAAGCGTGATAATAGGTGAATCAAATGTTCAGAATGACAGGTTTATCTCAGATTATCAGACCGGTAAATATACCTTGTTTGAAGCAGAACGAATCAAAAACGAATTATTTAATTTTGAGCACGATCTTTGGGAATACTAGGATATGGTAATTAAAAAAGAGGCTGGAAATTTTCCAGTCTCTTTTTTTGTCACCCCTGTTACAAATATTTCTCCTTGGAGGACTTCTTCAAATCTTCAAGATACTTCTTGATATTCTGCTCTTCCTCTTTCCTGACAATCAGCAGTACATCATCGGAATCGACCACAATATAGTCTTTAAGCCCTTGTATAACTGCTACTTTGCCTTCAGAAATATTAAATATGCTGCCTTTATTTTCATATGACATGACATCACCCCGTATCACAGCATTTCCTTTCTTATCGAGTGAAGAATGTTCATACAGGGAACTCCATGTCCCAAGATCGGACCATCCTATATCAGCACACTTAACATAAACATTGTCGGCCTTTTCCATGATGCCATAGTCGATTGATATGCTGCGGCATACTGCATAAGCTTTCCCGATAAAGTTTTTCTCCTGCTTCGTTCCGAACAACTCCCTTCCCTCTTCAAAAACTGAAAAGGTCTCAGGCATATATTTTTCAAAAGCCGCAAGAATGGTTTTTATATTCCAGATGAATATCCCTGAATTCCAGTAGAAATCCCCGCTCTCTATAAATTTTCTGGCAAGATCAATATCGGGCTTTTCCGTAAATGTCTTTACCTTGAGTAGTTTATCGAAACCTTTAACCGGTTTCTTCTGATCAGCCTGAATATAGCCATAACCTGTTTCAGGCCTGTCAGGTTTTATTCCAAGAGTTACCAGGGCTTCATGCTCCTTCGCAAAGTCGAAACATTTGCCTATCTCTTCACGGAATTTATCCTCCTTAACGATCAGGTGATCGGCAGGAGTAACTGCAACTATGGCATCTTGATTATCCTTTAATATGCGGAATGTACCATAAGCCAGGCAAGGTGCAGTATTGCGACGGAAAGGCTCGCCCAGCACCCTTGATGGTTCAATCCTGAGCTGTTCAATAACCAGATCGCTCTGCCCTGCACTTGTTACAACGAAAATATTCTCTTCAGGACAAATTTCTTTAAATCTCCTGAATGTCTGTTGTAAGAGGGTTTCACCTGTTCCGAGTATATCAAGAAACTGTTTTGGCCTGCTATTCCTGCTCAATGGCCAGAAACGGCTTCCGACGCCACCAGCCATTATTATTACATACCTGTTATCCATAAGTGAAGTATTTCCTGCATTTTCTGCAAAGATATAATTAATAATTACGCAGTCACATTTCAGAAACTATGATAAGGGAAATCAGACAAATATTAGTAATTTTGAGCTGAAAAAAACAGAAAATGATCAGGTTCCTGACTCAGGTAGGACTTTATTTCCAGTTTCTTAAAAAGGTCTTTTCAAAACCGGAAAAGGCTTCTGTGTATTACAGACAGACAATGACAGAATTTGTATCACTTGGACTGACTTCAGTAGGGATCATTTCAATTGTTTCGTTTTTTATGGGAGCTGTAATAACGCTTCAGACAGCATATAACACTGAGAATCCGATATATCCTACATATCTGATCGGACTGGGCTGCCGCGATTCAATCATACTGGAGTTTTCATCAACCGTTGCGGCACTGATACTGGCAGGGAAAGTAGGGTCAAATATTGCAGGGGAAATAGGAACCATGAGGACTGAACAGATAGACGCCCTCGAGATAATGGGTATCAATTCTGCTTCTTACCTTGTTCTGCCAAAAATTATTGCAACTCTCCTGTTCAATCCAATACTGACTCTCATTTCAATCAGCATAGGTATTTTCGGAGGATGGGCCGCAGGTACATTATCAGGAGTTGTTACATCCGAGAATTTCATTTATGGAATCCAGTATGCCTTTATTCCTTACTATATAACCTATTCTCTGATTAAAACACTGTTTTTTGCCTTCATCATAACCAGTGTATCATCATTCCAGGGCTATTATGTTAACGGAGGTTCGCTTGAGGTAGGAAGGTCAAGTACCAAAGCAGTCGTTTACAGCAGTGTACTGATCCTGATGTTCAATGTAATCCTTACTCAACTCCTGCTGTCATGATAAGAGTTAAAAATCTTGATAAAGCATTTTACGGAAAAAGTGTACTTACTGACATATCCGTTGAATTTGAACCAGGCATAACAACCCTGATAATAGGCCAGAGCGGATCAGGTAAAACTGTTCTTTTAAAGTCAATTGTTGGTCTTTATGATATTGATAAGGGAGAGATATGGTATGAAGATACCCTTTTTAATAAACTTGCCTTTGCAGATAAAAAGAAGATCCGCAGCGAGATAGGAATGCTTTTTCAGGGAAGTGCATTGTTCGATTCACTTACCGTCGAACAGAATGTTCGCTTTCCCCTTGATATGTTTACCGAAAAAAGCCCTGAGGAAAAAAGCGACAGGCTAAATTTCTGCCTTAAGAGAGTTAACATTATTAATGCAAACAGTCTGTTCCCTTCAGAGTTATCGGGAGGTATGAAAAAAAGAGTTGCCATTGCCAGAGCTATTTCGCTGAATCCCAAATACCTCTTCTGTGATGAACCCAATTCAGGCCTCGATCCGGTAACTGCAATAGTTATCGATGAGCTTATCAGGGAGCTGACAGAAGAATATTCGATGACAACAATAGTAAATACTCACGACATGAATTCAGTGATGGAGATAGGTGAGAAAATTGTTTTCATAAGTGAAGGAAGGAAATGCTGGGAAGGAGATAAAAATGAAGTGCTGAACTCCGACTGTAAGCCGCTGAATGATTTTGTCTTTGCTAATTCACTTGCCAAAAAGATAAAAGCAGATGCAGGCTGATCAGTGATTATCTTTCTTAATTTCCTCGAAATCTACATATTCTCCGATACTTTTTGAGACTTTCTTAGTGTCACCGGGGTCATACTGCTCTTTTTGCTTTCCGGGTTCATTCTCCCTCCCGAATCTCATAAACGACCTTATTATGAGATATACAATAAGAGTTATTAAGAAAATCCTTATCAAGATCATCTTTTATAATGTTTGGTCATTCTTAATCAGTGGCTTGTTATCCTTTTTCTTAACCTTGTTCCCGAATGAGAGATTCATTCCAAGCCGTAAATTAACAGTATTCCAGTTTGCAGGAACAACTATATTACTGTTTGAATCAGTTTTAAGCCTGTCCCATGAGACAGGGATCCTGTCACTGACAAAGTAAAATTGGAATATTGACGCCCTGAATGCAATTCCTGCTCCAAAGTTGTCAGCTCTATGATTCTGCAAAGAATATCCCAGGCTGAATGAAAATGCATTTGTGAGATTCATATTAGCTGACAATGTCAAAGATTCTCTCATCTGTCTGCCAATAAATCTGGTATATGATAATAAACCAAATGAGATGCTTTTATTCAGATTATAGCTCCCTCCAAGTGTCAGGCCCGGAGCCAGCCATGTGGTGAACGGCTCATTAGTGTCAGTCAGATTAAAAGAATTTTTCAGTGAATCAAGTAGTTCATTGCCAACATCCTCTACCTCTTTTGTCCCATTAATAACATCTGTCATATCCAGTCCGTTAAAAACAAAATTGCCTTTCGCAGTAAGGTTTGTTACATCCCTGTTCCATCTTATATAGCCTATATCAGTCAATGCTGCTGAAACAATAACTTTGTTGTTAAGCAGCTTATATGTTGCCCCCAGATCAAGACCAAGCCCTCTGTTCTGAATACTTGTAAGTGTATTGAAACTGAACCATGAATCGTCATATGTAATACTGTCAAGATTTTGATCATTACCAATATATGTATCAAAAGGCCCGCTGAGGCTTACAGTAAAGTCGGCATCCAGAGTATGTGTATAATCATCACTCACCTGAATTCCTAGAGACCTGTTCTTAAACCGGGTTGCCACTATGCCGGTAAATATTTTAGGCCTTACTCCGATAGTTAGTTTATTTGAGAACTCCCTGGAGACAGTAAAACCAAACTCACGGAAATACCTCAAATCCATTCTTAAAGATGAGAGATCTATTTTATCTCCAACAAATGCTTCGTTTCCCTTAAGAGCAAGCTTTATAATATCTCCCGGAAAAACAGCATTTGCTTCAATCCTGTCATTGATATCAATGAAAAAGTAAAGCCCCTTTGGACCTTTAAATCCAATTCCCAATACCGGAAGGGTAACCTGCGGAGAAAAAGAATTCTTCTTATTTACCCTGTCCAGAAACTCATCTGTAGCGGACTCTGAACTAAGAAAAGAATAGACAGAATCAGAGGTAGCACTCTTTGAAAAGAGATCGGAATAATTGATGAAATTATTATTGACACCCAAATACATTCCGGAAATAACCGGCAGACCGATATAAGAGGAGTTTGAAGGATGCATTGCAGGATTCATCAGATGATTCTGTGGCAGGTTCATGTAGTACAAGACCTGTCCTGTTTGCGCTGTTACCTTACCGGTAAGTATCACGAGGCAAACAACCAGTATATACTTGATTCTGTAAAACATATTCTGAACATTTAAAACATTAGTTAAAGACTATATCGGGTTTAACAATCAAAGCAGCTTTGAAATCTATCCTGTAATCGGAATAGATCTTAACATCAGTTGCACCAGATGATGTGGTATTAAGTGTGAACCATACAATTATTTTATCGGAAGTTTTTACAGCATCGAAAAATTCCCTGGTCAATTTAAGGTTTGTTGTTGTTTCCTTTGTTCCGTTTGCTTTCCCATTAGCATCAACAGGAGCCGGACCAAGGAGTGATGATGCATCAATTGTGTGCCTGATTGTTTTAGTAATTTCGTCATAAAGACTCATTTTGACTGAAACACCCAGTGGAAATCCGTTTTTAGCTATGAAATCGAGCTGCAGCAATTCAAAATTTTCCGGTTTGATGGGATTATCACTCTCCTCACCTTCTTTAAGAAAGTTATCCAGGGTATCGGTAAATTGCAGGTTGTTCATCCTGAATTCCATCGGTACCTCAATTTCAACCGATCCGAGAAAACGGCTGACACCAAAAACATAATTATCCCTCAGCCCTGTATTGCCTGAAGGGTTCATAGTGGCCGCTCCTGAAAAAATAACATTAGCAGGTGGAAGTGAAATAAGCTCGGGTAGTTCTGAATTGTTCTTATCAATAACAATTGAAGAAGATACATCCCGGGTGGGGTACAGGGGTGATGCAATAACTATCGGGTCCAGCCCGAGATTCCTGCTTTCAGTTCCTCTTCTGCCTGTTGCCTGAAAGTCGATTTTCAGAGGAATTGCAAAGGAATTTGAATATTTAATTTTTATTGACGGACTTGAAATAAGAAAATCACCGGTAAGATTACTTAAGATATCATCAATACCGAGGTCAATGGTATCAGGTTCAATCGATTCAGACTGCTGTCCGAAATATCCCTTTACATAACCAAACTCCGGATTTGCAAGTCTAAGATCAATTTCCACCTTATCAGCACTGTTATAATTTACAAGCACTGTTGAACCGACCTCAATGCCATATTCAAGCGGGATTGAATTATATGGCTGAGCCGGATTGCTCCCCAGGTCAATCAATGTATTATCGAATGAAACCGTTCCGTTGAACTGGTTACCTGTACCGGTATTTATAGTATGGGTAACAGTGTCCTGCCCTCTTGTTACTGAAGGTAGTGTAATACTCATAGATACTGCCAGCGCAGTTCCTGATTGAAAATGATAAGTGAGGTCTCCGTCTGTGACATTTATTTCATCAAGTTCTATTCCATAACCCGGATCGAAAGTTACCATATCTTTATTATTGAGGCCGGCTACTTTTTGTAAAGGAATAACTATCCTTCCTGATCTGACAATAAGATCCCTTGCCCTGGCAGTGATCTGAATATTACTGTTGTTCAGGCTTATAATGACCGGGGTTGCCGTACCAGGACTCCCCTGAAGGACTATGGCAGCAATAATTGTATTGGTCAGTCTCTTGTCTGTAAGATCAATTGATGATATATGAGTCTGGCCTGGTTGCACCGGAGGAATTTCTATAATGCCTACCTGTGAACGATCGACGCTGTTTACCAGACTGATATTGATGCCCGATAGTGGAGTTGTAAGGTTATTTGTCAGCGATACATCAAGGTAACCGGAATGGAATACAGCATTATCAAACCCGGGAAAAGCACCGAAGGTCCTTTCTCCGAGATTAACAGATGGAAACTCAGGAAAAAGATGGGTAACACCATCATCAAGAGCGTTAATCTGGTCTCTCAATGGTGATACCATATTCTGTGTTATCTGATTAAGCGGTACACTTAAAGATCCCTGGAATGAGCCGATGGATAATACTCCCAGCTGATATGACTTTTTGAATGATACCATATCGTCGAGATCAAAAAAATCTTTCAGCCTTAAGTAAATAACTGAGTCTTTCCTGAATATGACCTTTACAAATTTGTTCTCATCAAATATTATTGTATCTCCTGCTTTTACAAGGTCGCTGAAAGAGACACTCCCCTTTACTGCCGCGAAGGCAAAAGTGGGAGAAAAATGCACCTTTCCCGAGAGCTTGTTCATATCATAGGTTTCCTTAATACAACCATTTACCAGAAACAGAGCCAGTACCAGGTTTATTATGAGAACTTTTTTTATCATTACCCGAATAGTCTAATCTGTTTCCATCTTATAATTGTACAGAAATCTGTCGGTGCCACCAACTATCAGATGCCAGCCGCTTTTATCCGAAAGTTTCCCTATTGAAAACATTGATGCTCCCCTTAAAGGAAACCCTTTTGCAGTTTCTCCGTTTTTTTCAACCAGATAAATCAATTTCCTTTTCCCATCAAAAACCCCAATTTTTCTGTCAGATGATGAGAATACAAAATTTATCGGACCTCCTGATAGGTCTGAATCAAAATCACGGACAAAGATCTCCGATTTATCATGGTCGTAAAGATACAATATACCCTTCTCAATAAAAATGTATTCACCAAAGCCATCTCCATCTACGTCAAAAAAATCAAATGAATGGTCAACAGAGAAGCTCCTCAGACTGAATTTTTTAACTTCACCGTTAAAATAGATATGCTGAACCGTTCCATCGGGTGAGGAGCAAACCACAGATGGATCAGAACCCTGGTTGAGCCTCATTGCTGATCCTTTTGCCCTTGTAACAGGCTCTCTTACGGTGAGCCGTTTATTCCCCTGGCGGTCGAGAAAATATAATGAAGATTCATCAGAAGCAACAATGTAGTCTTTGCCCGATACTTTAAAATAGCAAATTTCAGTATTTACGATACCTGATGTCCTGAATGGCTTCCATCCTTTTATTGTACTGCCGCGTATATCATAAGAATATATCATTTTGTCCTCACCTGCAATAAAAAGCCTGTAGTTCCTGCTATTATCATAATCAAAAAGAGCAAGTGAGTTTGTTGAAGGCGATCTGAGTCTGACAGGGTACCTTTCAACATAATTACCGTTTCTGTCAAGAATATGGATATGATTTTTTCCGGAAAACAGCAGCTGGTATTTTCCATTTCTGAAATAGTCAATCATAAAAACAGATCCCGTGATTCTTTCCCTCACCGGCACTTTCCAAAGAACACGTCCTGCCGTATTAATCAGGTATGTATTGTTATTCAGGTCCTGGATAAATATCTCCTTTGCTCCTGTAGTATGATTAGTAAAGAAGAATGGTTTTATTGCCGCTATGGTATCGAGCAGTGTTTCCCATTCTGTTGTTGATTCCTCCCTTTCCTTTTCCTTAAAACTTACTGACAGGCTGTTATATATCATGTCGTTGCTTGAAGCCAGCTGATACCCTATAGCCTGAAGTTTATTTAGTGAATTTCTGTTCGACTTTAAAGCAGTTATGATCTCCTCATTCAGAAATCCGGCCAGGTACTCCAGTATCCTTGAAGGAACACAATAAAAATAATACCCTGACCTGCTTGGCAGAGAGCTTTCAAAATCTCTGTACAGCAAATCATTGGAAAGTGTTTTATTCAATAAATTATCATATAACAACCTCGATATTGTAGCATAAGAGCTCCCGGTTATCATGAACTTATCATAAAAAGTTATAAAAGTCTCCTCCACACCCGGAGCAAAGCCCGGAAGAATTGTTCCGGTAAGTCCTTTAAGCTGAATATTATAAACGGGTTGTTTAGTTACCTCATCGGGTGTAAAATAGAGTGTTTCACAATCCTTTCCCAGCTGATCAAGAAAAAGCTGTTCAGCCTGGGTCCTGTCTGAAAGTTCATAAATAATCAGAGAGTTCTCTTTCATTGGCCGGCCTCTTAAATCGAGGTATACCCTCGAAATTTCATTCCCAAGGTAAGACTTAACCTTATTACAAAAATCTGTAATAGTTACTCTACCGGCATTTCCTCGGGATAATCTGGCGCCATCCGCCGGAAGTAAAGTTGTTTCAAACAGAATTGTTGATGCAGGAAGTATTTTATATGTGATAAACTCCTTTGGAGAAGCCGATTTATACCTGTGAACGATCTGATCTGATGCAAGGCTCTCAGTATACCCGCTCAGTACTATTCCACCTTCGTTTATGTAGATGTCTCCTGCGGCAACGTCAGCAAGCTTCGAAATTTTTTCTGAAATACCCTTCCCCTCTTTTGTAAGCAGTGAATCAAAAAGAGGTATTAAATTCTTAAATACCACGAACAGCTTATCTTCCCGTTTTCCTGATGCCAGGAACACTCTCGAAAATCCATCCGAATTTCTGATATCATTCCCGCTGATGGCAGTAATGCAGGCTTCCCGGATGAGTGATTCGGAGGTGCTGCACAGTAAAAGACCGGAATAGACTGAAATAAATACTGTGTCGTTAAGTTCATTATTAAGAAATGGTATCTTAAGCATTTTGCTGTTTCCGGAACTGGTCTCAATTATTTCCCTGACGCCTGTGGACCTCAATAATTCCTTTATCTGCCTTATCTTCAGAGTACCAGGTACCACAGCAGAAAGCAGTGGCCGGAGTCTGTGATTCTGATCAGGTTGCAGCGATATTATAGCGCTGCCTTCACTTAATAAATGTTTATACTCAGGTTTGTTTACCTGATCGGCGAGGAACTTTAATTTTCTGTTAAAGTTCTTTAGCTCTTTGAAACTGGTAAGCTCTCCGAATAATCCCTGACCACTTGTAAGCGTGTTCAGAAAGCTCTTCAGATCAACTGTCTCAATAATTAAGCAAGCCCCGGGGCTCACTGCTTTGTATGGATCTGTAAGGAAGCTTTTCCCGGATTGATAAAAAAGATATCCCAGCACAGCAATAGCTGAAATGAGTATAAAAAGTACCACTATTACCAGACGTTTTCCCATAGAAGAATCTGTTAATGACAGTGCCTTTCAGGAATAGCAAATATAAAATTACCCCTGCTATTCTCCTAATTATATTGGCCGTCCATATTGAAGACCAGAAAGCGATGCCGGATGTTGCAATACTGAATTAATTAAATATGAACCCATATTGATATTTTTGGCACGCAATTTGTTTTAATATAGTTACAAGGCAATCCCAATCATATCCCTGATCCTTCAGGGCAGCCAGGTCAAAAGCCTGGCTTTCTTTTTTTATCAGAATGGTTTATACCCGATTATCTCCCTGACTTCACGTACAGTTTTTGATGCGCTTTGCCTGGCTTTTTCTGCTCCCTGTGAAACTACATTTGAAAGGTATTTATCATCGGCAAGGATATTGTTTATACGTTCTCTTATCGGTTCGGTGAATTTTACTATATCTTCAGCCAGCTGTTTTTTCATATCACCGTACCGTATTTCGCATGATGCAAATTTATCTGTGAAATAATTAACAGTAGAAGGATCTGAAACAACATTCATGATTGTGAAGAGGTTTTTGACAGGTTCCGAAGGTTCCTGTCCCGGAGCTGTAGGTCCGGTATCAGTTACAGCTTTCATCACCTTTTTTTTAATCTCCCGGGGGGTATCTGCCAGAAAGATCCCGTTGCCCTCACTTTTCCCCATTTTTCCCGTCCCGTCAAGTCCGGGTATTTTTACCAGCTGTTTGCCGAAATTGTATGCATCCGGTTCAGGAAAATAATTTACATCGTACATCATGTTAAACCTTCTGGCGAATCTCCGGGTCATCTCGAGATGTTGTTCCTGGTCTTTACCTACAGGAACTTTATTGGCTTTATGAATGATTATGTCTGCAGCCATCAGAACGGGATATGTAAGTAATCCTGCATTTATATTATCAGGTTGTTTCCTTACTACTGCTAAATATGAAGTTGTCCTTTCCAGCTCTCCCACATAAGCATTCATATTTAGCAGTAGATATAACTCCGACACCTCGGGTACATCGCTCTGGATAAAAACTGTTGCAATGTCAGGATCAATTCCGCATGCCAGATATTCAGCAAGTACCTGCTTAATGTTGCCATGAAGGTCTCCTGGTTTGGGATGGGTGGTAAGTGCATGATAATCTGCAATAAAGAAATAGCAGTTATTCTCGTGCTGCATTTTAAGAAAGTTCTTTATGGCACCGAAATAATTACCAAGGTGAAGGTTGCCCGTTGATCTGATACCACTTACTACTGTATCCATTATCTACTTTTATAATTCCTGCAAATGTAGTAAAAAAGGCGCAAAGGCACAACGGAACAATGGCACAACGGCACAAAGGCAAAAAGGGAAAATGATCATCCCATTGTGCCGCTTCGCCTTTTATCTAACCCACCCCCCGCCCCTCCGAGGAGGGGAGCCAAAAGCCCTGAGCCCTGTGCCCTGAGCCCTGAGCCCTGAGCCCTGAGCCGTTAAACCGTTGCGCCGTTGATGCATTTTTATTACCTTTGTGCTTCCAATATAAAATATGGCCATGGAATCAACCAGACAGAAAAAAGTAGCGCGACTGATCCAGAAAGAACTGGCCGATATCTTTCTGAAAAAAGGGAATGAATTAGCTCATGGTAAACTGATTTCAATTACAAAGGTCCGGGTGAGCCCCGATCTCTCCTTTGCCAAAGTATATATAAGCATCTTCCCTGCAATTAATCAGGAGGATGTGTTGAAATCAATTGAGGAACACACCTCCAGGATAAGATTTGATCTTGGCCAGAAAGTCAGAACACAGCTCAGGATCGTTCCTGATATTGCATTTCATATTGATGACAGCCTTGATTATATTGACAAAATAGACAAGCTGCTCAAATCCTGATATTTATGCAATACGACCCGATCAAAAAAATGCTGGGCAGATTCTTTTCAGGATCACTCTTCATGAGAAAAACCTTTTATTCACTGCTCGACCTTTTACTGCTCAGGACATGGCATGTAAAAAAAGCCCTGAAGAAAGCTGCCGGTCACTTTGAAGGTGAAACCCTGGTGCTTGATGCAGGGTTTCACCTTCA